>JAAUYG010245667.1_pt1 | contig 10188 bp, 9 predicted proteins | sample 7278091 | NCBI WGS metagenome assembly JAAUYG01 (sample SAMN14350201, study PRJNA611818) | marine sediment metagenome | isolation source: surface marine sediment (0.6m) | place: French Polynesia: Moorea | collected 2018-08
ATGAAAACTGCCTGGATGCAAGCAAGTAAATGATTGTCACATGAGGCATGTAACAGTTTGTATCCTATTTTACTAAGGACGTAGTCAGAACTTATTTTGTTCTCTTTCTCCGAACAGTGCCATGATGAGTATCTAGTGTATAATATTAGTTAAGTGATCAATGCTGTTGTTCAGTCTGAAATGAGTAGAATGCACACATGAAGGCCCTGTACATATCATACACATTATATCATTTATAGCCACCATAATTGAGTGAGTTAACAATATTTCTTCCTCAGCGTTACAATATTTTAATATTTTTTTAGGGATATTTTCCACTTTCAATTACATTTGCACTATATCTGAATTTTAGAACTGCTCCCACAGCCGACTTGGACAGATATGACAAATTCCTTTTAGGAAAGCATCTACCTTGGCCACCTGCGGCTCTTGCCATGAATGTGACGGTATATTTAAAAACTTTAAAAACTTAAAAACACTTCTATATCAATGGAATGCAATTGTCTTGCAAAGTTCTAACTGTTCTTGCCTATAATACATGTATATGTAGCAACAGATGAGGCTATATGGCTGTGGTGTTCATAGTAATTGTAGTCATGCACCAGCGATTTCTGTTACTTACACCCTAACTAATGTGAAACAAATTGCGTTCCAGTAAAAATTATGTAGACTTTTAATTGCTGTGTTAGTTTTATATGCAAATTAAAAACAGCAGCATTTATGACGCATTTAAAGGGCACTACATGGGTCTAAATAATTCATGATGTGTCACACCTCACTTTTTATTGTTGTTATCTGTGTCTCAAGTCACCTTTTATAAGAAGTTTACATCGTCACGTCACCTTTTATAATATTTTTATACATATTTATGTTATACTTATATATGATATAAGACCTTCATGTCGATCTTCATTTTCTATAAAATTTCAACATCGATTCTAAATTTTTATAAGATTTTTATGCCACTTTCTACAGTTTTTATCAAGAGTCACGTCAGATTCTAAACTTTTAAAGTGGCCATGTCACACTTCGTTTTTTACCCATGTGGAGCCCTATTTATGCTATCCTGATATTACCTATCAAGTCATTGATATTTTTTTTGTTCTAGGGAATCACACTCCTGCGAGCATTTATTTTGAAAACGACAACAAACTTTAGCAAATCTTCAATGTAAGTTACCAGTATCATTGTCATTTCGTATTTTACAAGATGTAGTTTCTTGCTTTAGTAATCTTTTGGTTAGTGGTCTGTGATATTCCTGACAAATAATGTAGCTCAGAACAGGTCATTCAAGAGAATTCGTACCATAAGAAAACGAATTATATATAATTTTAGTTTCCAACATTTTCAGGCATGGTACAGGACCACTCCCCGAACATCAGATTCCAGAGCTTGTTAGAACTGGGAATTATAGCATGTAGGTACATGTAGTTTGGGTATTTAATCCTAGATGATGGTGTAACATACTTTCATGGAGAATTTCTTAATCTTGGTTTATGCAACTGGCCCTCCAACAACACAATACATTTTTACTGTTAGTGTTTTACATATGAACAAACTGTATATGATATTTTATATATGTGACAATATGTTATATGAGAGTCAGATATAACATTGTTTTTGAATGAGAACATTGTTAATGAATGAGAAAGAATTGCATGGTTGCATACAGTATTTCCTATGTGCTAATATATAAATCTTCACAAAATTACCTCTCTAAGAGGGAAAGCCAACAATGGAAAACAATCAGTTCTCAAAGGCTTAATAAGACATTGTCATATATGCACAACTAAGTACTACCAAGAGTGTGAACTAATGTTAGTAACTCTGATGTATCATAGTGGTGTGTATGTATTGCAGTGGGATCCAGCAATTCATTACTGTAAAAAAGTCCTTTTCTCTTCATGCATATGCCTTATTGGCTTTCCCACTTATGATTCCGTCTTTTCTCTAATGCATGCACTTATCCACCCCAAGAGGTAGAGAGGGTCATCCAAAAAGCCCAGGGCAATTTTATAGAATAAAGGTTATATTTATTTGAACGAAATTGTACAAAACGTACAGTTGAATGCTATGGAACGTAATTCCTATGGCACATAATTTCTTCACCATTTAAAATAGCACTGTTTTACTAGAAATTTGAAAGGGAGCTGTTGGAAGACAAGAAACTCGTACTGGAGGGTTCAGCGACGAATAAAGTGCCTCTTACTGCACTATTCGCATACCTAACATGAGTGATACTGCTGTAACGCATAACCATGTATATTTCTGTCCTTTCTGTTTAAATGCAGTTCTACACGTTTCATACTCTTGGATTCAAGAACATTGATATGTTCATACATAGAGATAAAGTGTGCATTATAAGTGACAGGAAACATTGGACCGTCATGTCAAGTCTGGTAAGTGAGAACACTAACTCATAGAACAACTAATCTGGTGCGTGAATAACTGGGCTTCAGCAATAAAGAATGTAGGCAAAGTGCATCAAACTGACAATTACATCAAATGTGATTTGCATTGTTTCAAATTCATTATACACGTATGTTTCTTTCTTTGCAGCAGTGACTTCATGAACATAGTACTTGAAGAGTTCGTGGTAGCGAACCTGTTGAAACGTATTAATTAGTAACACAAGTGAACCCTATCTACAAGACAGTTTGTTTAAACAAGGTGATTTGAATACTAGTAGTTGAATGGTGATGACTTTTACTGGACAGTCCACCCAAAAAACAACAATTTGTACCACAACCAAACATATCAGTAGAGTTGTGGTGGGAAAACTTCAGTCTAAGGGTAAAACTCTACTCACGCTCTGGTGTTTGTACTTAGTGTATTTGAAACTTTTCCCGAATTGAATCACCTGTTCTATGTTTGTACACTGTAAAGTCAACTATTACAGTGCAGTGTTACACTTTTTGTGTAGTTGTACGTATGGAGCAAGGGACAGCCCAGTGGGTTTCTGTATGTTGAGTCCTATAACATTAAGAAGGGCTGCATAGATTGTGGAATAGGCTTTGACATGGGGGGAAACAGTAACAAGAACACAAGTAATAGTTATTGCTACATCGCCATGCTTAATTCCCGAACAATTGCCTAGACTATCCCCCACCATGCTCATTTTATTTAATAACAACAAGTGCATCTTCAGCAGCCACACATATAGCACATATGCAAATTAAAACGAAGATTTAATATGAAAAAATAACTTTAACTTTTTATTGTTAGGTTTTCTTGAACCATACCAAAAGGCTGCTAGCAAATTCAAATATTCATTTAGTGACTACAGCCAGTTGTCACTGGAGATGTTATTGCAGTTTGTTGTATACACGTATACCATGGGGTTTTGCCCAGATTACTAATTCTATAGATTTGTATTAATTCTGGGCATGTGTGACACTTAAAATCACTTGTGTATTTGGGGCTGTACCCCAAGACTGAGTTCTTGACCTTACGTAGTTCGATGTTGCTGTTAAATTAAATGACGAGTATATTAGCTTAAGTGTATTTTAATTTTGAAGACAGTGTTGGCAAAATTAGCTAAAATTTATTTACATGGTCACTTATTACGTGTACCGGACATGTGTGATACTTAAAACCAGCTGTCCAAGAAAGTTGTATTCCTAGCCTGAAGTTTTGATGTTTTTGCTTGGATATTGTTGTTTGTTTAATGGTGTACCTTAGGTAGGGTCGTCGTTCCAATACATGTGTGTAGATTCTTGTCAAAATATATCTATGTAAGTTTTGGGTACGCTGCATGTACGACATTTAAACCCACTTGTGCACGACAGGTGTACCCCAAGTTTGGTGTTGCCATCTAATTCAGTCAAAAGTACCTTAGCCAGAGGCGTCTTGTTACAAATGTAGACGGTGTGTTCCAAACATATCTATGGCATATTTTTATGACACTTAAAGTCACTTCAAGACTGTAGTTCACTTTGTGTAGTTTTAATGTTTTGGTCCAATTCTGTTTTTTAAAGAAATACCAAAATTTGTTTTTGGGATACTTATCACGTGTATTCGACATGTGTTACACTTGTCCCAACTGACTGAAGTGTTAGGGTTTTGTACGCAATATTCCTGTCTCATTGCGTTAAGAAGAGGCAGATGTGTCTTTCTAATTGTAATGGCTATTATCAAAGTTTATGCATGAGGTAATTAGTGACCCTTTATGGCATGTGTGACGCTTAAAACTCCTTGTTCATAACGGTTGTACCGCAAGAATGGAGTTCTTGACTTTTTGTGGCTTTATGTGGCTGTTTAAATTAGTTAAGATTACCTCATATGGCGGTGTCTCATTAGTTTTGTAGATGGTGCTTGTTACCAAATATGATGTTATGGGTACTTTCTATAGGTGTATGGTATGATTTATCTATGTGGTAATTATTATGGCTAGATGGATATTGCTCCCTACATTGGCAAGAAGGCTTTAGATGGATGTGTCTTTGCAAATTCTACAGACTGTGTTCCCCATTTTTGTGTAGTTCATACCGATGTTTTGATGAGTTAAAAGTGACTTAGTGGTGTTTTCGTAATTCTGTAGATGTGTGCTGGTGTATATGTCGGGAACATTTTATTGATATCAAGGATGTATGACACCTACACCCAATTGTACAAGAATGATGAAGTCCCAAATTTCCTGACTTTGTATAATTTGATACTCCTGTCCATTTTTTTATGGATAAAGGAGTTTAAAGGTGCCTTAATGGTTTGTAATTTGATATACTGTAGTACCCAAATGTATCTACGTAATACGTACCATGAGTATTCAGCATGTGTGATACTTAAAGCCACTTGTCCAAGGAATCTCTACTCGTATACTGAAGTATATCGCTTTGTGTAGTTTGATATTGATATATGATGGCTTTGTGTAGTTTCATTCCATTATGTGATATACATGTGACACCTAGAGCTACTTGATGAATTAAGGTATATGTCTACGCTATATGTTACCCTTTGTATACAGTACTTAGCAGTTTGATATTGTCAACACCTCACTTAGACATGTCACTGGGCAATTTTATAAATTGACTTTACTAAACACTCATCCTATGGAATGCAGAACTACATTGTATGTACCAGGTAATGGCAGGTATGCATGACTACTCTCGTGACACTTAAAGCCACTTGTCAAAGGAAGGTAAAGTTAAAAGTCTTTGTGTAGTTTGATATTACTTTCTAATCCAGTTAAGGGTGCCCCACTAAGGAATATCTGTTTATTTTATAGCTATTTTTACTCATGTTGTAAAGTGGGTTACCAAAAGTTTTCCTTTTGGTAAATTGGATTGGAACCTAGTGTGCATAAGACTTGAAGCCAGTTGTCCAAGCAGTGTAGATCTTTTCTAACCTTTGAAATCTCGGACAGTTACTTTTGTGCTGTTGTTTAATTAAACAGATATTCCTTACGTTATAGTGATCATATTAATTTACTGTGCTCACCACGACAACCCATGCTGTACATGTACTTTCGGAAATGAGAGTGGTTGTGGCCCAGTATGCATGGCACGTAAATTGACAGGCAGGATTATCTTCGTTAGCCAAACCCCGCTGCAGTGCTGTCTGGAACACAAATTTCACAATAAACTGTTCAAACTGTTTGCATGACGACAGAGGCCCAATAATAGCAATTTGAGGCTCAGTGAGCAACACCCCTTCAAATGGGTTTATAGAGGGCGTGGCCAGCGACGATGTGGTAGGCTATGAAGCTTATTTCACCACTGTGGCTGGGGTATATATTACAACTTTGCGTTACAGTAAACTAACTTTGTATTACTTTGCTGAAGGCTTTGTGTGTGCGTGTGTTTTTTTTTTTTTTTCATATGTATTATGGTGTTGCATATTCTGCAGTTGGGATAATTTTAATATTGTATCCTTTATATACACACGATAAAATGACGGTGATTATCCGTTGTTTTGTTCCTCTGACATCTAAAGCTACTTAAAACTGTGCTTCATGTAGCAGTGTTCCAATGTTGTGGCTGCTAGCGGTAAATCTGTGAATAAAAACATGAAAAGGCGAAGATGACTTTTTATTTGATTTTTGAAGCAAGAGAATGTTGCAAGAGACAAACATAAGAATGGCAATACATGTATAAATTAATGCGAACAAATCATAATTCTTTTAAGCTACACAAAAGTTTATGGAAAGCAATTCGTAGAAACATCCAACTAAAATATGGGCGTTTGTAACTCTGGATTAAATCGCTCAAACCAATCGACTTACTAAGTGCAAGACTCGAAGTAAATCACGTAAACAAATGCTGTCAAGGAGCCACTTTTATTAATCCAACTATCCGATTAAGCAGGAAAGTAGTATCTCTTAGCACTACTCTAATGATCATTCGCTTTCCGTTTTTGAATAGGACCGAGCCTTTTGTAAACCCTTTCATTCACCACATCCGCTATGCAGTCATCATTCATCTGTAAGCTTGCGTCGTTTCGATGTGAACTATACCCACCATTAATCATGTCGTTTCTCTTTGTTCCGTTATTTCCGTCTGTCCATTTACCTTACCTATCTACATTACTTAATTTTTAGCTCTGCTTGACTATGTAGTGAGTTTTTGGAGTCCTTTGTTTTTTTATAGTATAACAAGGTCATCCGCCTAAAAATAATTACTCGAAGGGCAGGTTTTTCTGTTCAATGGGATAACGGTTATCTTATAAAACATATTCAAAGTCAGTTTGAAAAATTCTTTAGAGGATTGGACACAATATAGATCCTTGACTCACACCTGTGGTGAGTGGGGAGAATTTGCACAGCCAATTACCCAGGTTACTTGCTATAATACATAATTCTGGTAACCTGGATGCTTTCAGCACGTGATACAATTTCCCTGTTCATGCTCTTGTTACAGGATAGCGCATTTCTGTGTATGTATCAAACTATTTCTTAAAGTGAGCAAACGAAACAGTCATACACTTTGCTCTTTGGAAGTTGGTCTTACAGTTTTCACATACTTTTGAAAGATTTTGTGAGAGTTATTTTTTGAGATAAATGTGTTTACATTGATCTGATTTTTTATGAATCAATTTTGATTAGATCCTGAAAAGTTATTTTCTGTGTAATTCTTGTTAATTATCTCTTACTAAAATAATTTCTTTAAACTGTATCACACAGCAATGCCTCTATGGTTATTTTTGATCATCATTATTATCACATTTATGTACATGCATTATATTACTCTGTAACCAAGGATGGGCTATAGCACTTATTTGGGTCATAAATAATACCACATTTCTGTGCGTCATTGTGTATTTAATCAAACATGTGATCACATCATTTGTCCTACTATTTGCATTTGGTTGTCCCTTTGAGGGCACTTTAATCAGGATATTCCAATAGAGAGATAGCTGTTTACCTTCATTGTTGAAAGTAGAAATCAGGGAGCGTCTAAAAGAAATAGAATTTGGTTTAAATCTTGAAATTACATGTACCTGCAAATTCTGTGAATTTTGTTAAATCTTGAAATTGCATGTCCCTGCAAATTCTGTTGCTTCGTTTTGTGAGCCATAATTAATATTAATATTTTGTCCTAATGCAGATATATGCTGATATATCGTCTGCATGGAAACTGTAACTTTAACAACAAAGGATGATCTCATCTCACCGTCAAAAGCTTTTGTTACCATTTCAGTACTTTGAGTTTTTTTAAGAAACGAGACCCGTTACATAATTTAGATGTGCTAACCATTGTACAAAATAATCGTTCGGGAAAGCAAAAAAAAAAAAAAAAAACTATATGTTCGAAAAAAAATCGTGCTCGGCAATCGGATATTTCCGTAAGTAGACTTTACATTCTATTTTGTTTGTATGGGTTTCACGACATGTACGAAAAGAAAAATGTCTGAAATTCATGATTTGCATATAAAATTCAAATATCTGATGATGAAAGAATAAATTTGTCTCTGAGCTGTTCAATATTGTCTAGGATTCTAGAAAGAGCCTCTGTGGAGATTTTGCTTCAGCCAATCAGACACGAGCTAAACTGGATTTTATTGTACTTTGGTTTGAAGTTAATTACGAAAATGTTTCCTACTTACTATGTCATTGTGCGTGCCACTATCAGGAGAACTGGTTGAGGATAGATGGTCGCATGTTAGTCTTAAGGCGAGTTCTTGTCACACTCTTCACTTGCTCGATCTATGCGCGTATTATAGTGATGCGTACCTTTATTCGTAGTTCAGTGTGTATTATTATAAAGCCAGAGACGCATCAAGTGTAATATAAAGCATAAATATCATTTCTTTAATTATTAGGTAGGGTGACTTTTGGCGTCCCCTGGCGACTTAATGGGCACTTCCAGTGTTAAGACTAATTAAACGACAACAGGTGTGGGGCAGAGGAGAATATTTTACCCCAAAATATCAAATTATACCCGTGTAGCTATTGTGTGAGTCATAATCAAAGGTCTTTCCAAAAGAAAAACTTTCCACTTTTCTAGACTTTTCTGTTTAAAATGGGAATGTCACTAAGGCCTCCGCATTGTGGTGGTACAATACCACAAGAAGCATCATGAATTGACCAAAATGTCAATTGCAATGGCACATGTATATAAATCATCAGTTATGCCGAAATAAAATATAGAATTCAGTGCATTAAGACGTACCAGGGGAAAGTCTCCATTTATGGGATTTCCCTGCCGGAGGGAAATTATAGATATTTCAGATAACCACACAGAGGGTGGTTGCAGGCTGGAATCCCTGCCCCAGGGAAGCAAAGGAGGCCGAAGAGCACGAATGGTCCTGGTTCGTTTAAATGGTAGCATATGCATACCATCACTGGATTATGCCACAAATTAATTTACGCCAACGTCGATTTTTTCAGGATACGTGTGGCTTCGGTGAATTTCGGTTTTGCTAAGTGTTTTTTTTTTTTAATTATAGATGACGTCTTTGTTAGAGTGAATACATTTCTGCAGCACACAGGGTTGCCATTGAGCAAAATGAGACCAGATCTCGAACTGGAGACTATCAAGTGTTTTTTCTACACTATTTGTGGCATCTTAACCCATCCGCATTTGGATCCATGTATTTTTGTTTTATTATATGTCTTGGAAATAAATGGATATATTGCTGCGTTTTCTATGAAAATTGTTTGGCATCAGATCTTAGAGTCATCATAAATCCTTGAAAGTTGCAGCTAAGGAGGAAAAGGGGACCCCCTGGAGTCTGTCTGCAGCTGAGGGGAGCAGACAGGAAGTGCTGAGCACAACGTGCCAACCGGATATACACCACTAGAACGGGCAGTGAACGATATCAGCATATTTCTTAAAGAAATACGGCCATATCAGAGAGAGGACCACATAATTTGAATCATTGCATAGTGTGGGGTTGGCTGTAAGACTTTACGGTGTTTACATTTGAATAATCTACCCGTAGAGTGGATTACCTGATTAACATGGCTGCTGTGAATGCCAATGAGGATGTCAGTGACACAGATACAATGTCGGCGGCTGCTGGGAAGCAACTGAACCCCCTGATGTGTCGGGTGTTGGCGGCAACGCAGAATGTGATGGGAGGTCTGGCTTTATTGCTGGCCAACATACAGATTGCCTATGGGATTTCGAGTTATCAGGGCCTACTTGGTGGATTTTGTGTGAGTAATTTAATGTTAAATACTAGTGAGATGTTATCTGAACCAGTCCTTGTTTTCTGAATTGTTGGCGCTATGTAACGTTACATCCATTTCAGGTTATCGTATCTGGAACAGAGCTTGGGCGATTATATGTTCAATTTTCACTGATGTTATCTATAATGAATATCTCTTGATGCGTGAATTATTATTACCTAGTTTAATAAAGTAATCGAATACGATTGTGATTGCATGACAAGAGTATTCAATTACAATTACGATCACAACGACACTGGACTATTCTGAACTTTAACTTAAGTCCTTTAATATGTGAAACAGATATTTTCTACAGCATTTCCTAAACAAATGGGCGTGTAAATAATGACAAAAAGTATACAAAAATCATACAAAAATTATATCTCTACTTCTACCATAGTTGCAAGTGAACTGCATTGAGTAAATTGCAGAATAAGAAGTCCATGGACCTTGGCGCTCAGCTTGACATGTGCAACTGGTGTGACAAATGGCAAGGTCAAGGTCATTCAAGGTCAAATGTGATGATGTCATTTGACTCCCCATACATGCTTTCCTATTAATGTTTAATAGTAACATATGGC
>JAAUYG010284792.1_pt1 | contig 10188 bp, 8 predicted proteins | sample 7278091 | NCBI WGS metagenome assembly JAAUYG01 (sample SAMN14350201, study PRJNA611818) | marine sediment metagenome | isolation source: surface marine sediment (0.6m) | place: French Polynesia: Moorea | collected 2018-08
ATTCAAGTGCCTAGTGGTGTTCTGTAATGTCCGCATTTGCTAAAGAAGGCGAGGGTGACATTTCGAGCAAGAATGGGGGTGCCATCTGACAAGGGATGTGTGATAATCAACGTTTCACCGGAGTCTCATTTCAGTTTGCTGATCAACCAATGCTAAATGCACCTTCACGTGCCAGATTCATTTACAGAAGTCAATTGCACCAAAAGTTTTTGACAAACCTGACGTTTGCATGTCACCTGTGTTCCCATTGCCACTGAGATATTGGCGCAGCTTTTGTTGGTTTCTCCTGAGCTGTGGGTTGGCTATCACAAATCAGTGCCCGTATTTCATGGAAGCTTCGTTGTTTGTTCCTTCCTGCACCTTACGTGGAGTGATAGATGGGGGAGGAGTTTTCAGTGCGGTGATTGGTACTGATAAGCTGTAATTACGTGGGACCTGAGCGCAGCACGGTGTGTTGGCACAGCTCTCGAGGGGTACCTCTCGCCGGGAACTGGAGCCACTTTTGCGCGACAGCCTGTCGTAAATCACTTGACGCGCAGTGCAATGAAACCGGGGAGTGACGCGTGGGCCTTGGCAACCTCGAGTGCTCATTGTTGCCGTGTTCCTGGAACAGGTGTTCTTGGATTGTTGACCAAAAATTCGAAGTTTTCTGCGACACAAACCAGTCTTGGAGAACATTGGTGAAAGGGCATTGCTTTTGAGGTGGACAAGGAAACCTTTAAACATCACTTCTTTGATGCACCTGCTGGATAGGGTTCACAAGTCCAGAAATGTTTGTTTGTGGAACTTTTTCCTGTGACAAGGCGATAAACTGGTCTGTCAGTGTGTAGGGTGTGTGACTTCACCGGTGTATTGGTCGTGTTGTCCTTTGTACCCATCTCAATTCCTCCTCCACCCAGCATTCAGGTGAACTCTGGTGAACCTCAGGAATCTTTTCCAGTGTTTTATATTTCATCGTGTTATGTGGAACCGAAGTCTGATGTGCATCGTATGAATTTGAAACGTTATCAGACATTACCAACGGTTGAAATTCTTGTCGTTTGTCAAGGACTCTTCATACTTCAACGGTCTGAGATGTCCAGTACTTTTTGGAGATTAGAAATTCAAATGTTTGAAATGAGTTGTTGGTTTGTACAAGCGAAAGCAGCGGGGCAGTCTCAGCTTTGGAACAAAACTTTGCAAGGTTTTATTCGAGAAGAGAGCTCGATATCCGTGTATGTCTCAGAATATTTTTATCTTGCCTTTCGATCTGGCCTTACAACCCAGTGGACATTTTCTTGGACAAGGTGTTACCGATTGGCGACTTCTGAGTGTTTCTGCCGCCACGACATTTGCACGATATCCTCGCTTGGAAACCAGCCTGACAGCGCAACTGGTTTTATTCATTTGCCGAGCAAATACTCTGCGCCCTTGACGGAGAAAACGGCTACAAGGGCTTCAGTTTGAAGTCTCGTTTCACCTTTGTGTCAGCGGTCACAAATGGGGCTCAGCAAACACGAAACTTTCAAAAGCGCACTCAAACCTGTGGACTGGTGTACATGTGTGTCACAGGAATTCCCGATTTGTGTTTGCCTGTTTATTCTTTTCGAATCATGAAGTTGCGGCACCAATCTCACCTGCGTTGCCGTGCAGTTAGGTCGTTTGTTCTCCTCGCCGCCTCTTCCCCACAGATGAATTTGTTATGTTTCGGTCATGAAGGAGGCATCCTTGCCTACAGCGTCAAGGTTGATCTCATCTTCTGCATCTCTTTGCAAAAACTTTGGTCTTGTGGGGCCAAGAAGTCATCATCGTTGTTGTCAACGAGCCAGACCGCGTCCCTCTAATTAAAGGGTAACTCGGACCCTTCGTAAACTTGGACCAATCAGAACTTGGGGTCAAGGTGGGGGGAGGGGTGTCAATGCATGGTTTCCTGTGTTTGGCAAAGGGTGCTTTGACCCGAGTAGGCCCCCGAATGACGGTTTGAGCCAGAGAGGCCGTTTGAAGCTCTGACACAGGGGACCCGTCTCCAGACCCTCTTCCCTGACACTGCCTTTCAAAGAACCCCCGCCCCCTCCTTGCACTGCTTTGCCTTTCTGTACATCGTTGGTCACGTGATGGTGACTCACTGCTTTCACGCTGATGCAGCGTGTGCAGTTCTAAATTCAGTGCAAATATAAACTCTGCTGAATTTGATGCGATATCCACTCGAGAAACCAGAGGACTTGCTTTGATTGCATTGGCATCTTGTTTGTGTCGGCACCAACCTGAAGGAATCCATTGGAGTGTTGTCCTTTGCCTTGGAAAGAATGCCCCAACCAAAGTGGAGTACGACCGGTTGCTCTGTTTGCTCCCGGGAGAAGCGCAGTGGCTCGTTCGAGTCTGTTGGAATGGACATTGTCTCAATTCGCCGCAAAGATTGCATCAGTCAGGCATCTTTTTTAAGTTAGACGGAGCCGCAGATTGCATTTTCTTTGCGCCTCGCAGAAGTTTGTAGAGTGATAGAACTTTCAGAAATCATTCAAATGTTTCGCCAGCAGATGAGAAAGGGAGAATTTTGATGTCGGCCAGACAGCTATGCATGAGTTCTGCATTTCTGCAGTGCTCAATTTTGCTCTCCCGTGTTTTCTCTCAATGAATGTTCCAGAGTGCATGGCATTTTTCTCTGAGTCTTTCCGATTGTTTCCTTGGCCAGGCAAAGTTGGTGTGTTCGCTTTTCTTCCGTGTTTCACAATCACACCACACAATTATCAGAAACAAAGTCTACCGACCAGACCCAAATTTGTGTGCAAATACAACATTGTTTAGTTTCCTCCTTCACTCAACACATAAATTGAATTGTATGTGTGTGTGTGTGTGCTAAATGAGGTGCTTTTTTTTCACGACTCGCTGATAGGGCGACAGGAAACTAAATTAACAAAGCAGAAAAGAATGACAGGGAAACAGGCAGGATCAGGTCCTGCTTCGAACAACTCATTCTTGTTCAGCAGACCCTGCACACAGTTACTCTTGTTGGATTTCCTCCTGGAGTGGTCTTGTAGTTCTTCTCAGAGGATGCGCGTGACATGTCCAGGTTTTCTTCAGTATCAAGACATGTCTGTCTGCATGTCTGAGGAGACATGACATGTCTTTTAGCAAAGGTAGTAACGGGAGAGTGGAAGAAGATTTCAGGTGTTCACGAAAAATCTGAGCAAGTTTGACACACTCATCATTTCGTCATTTGCGTATTCTGCTTGAACACCGTGCATTTGGCTTTATCTGTGTCAACACTGTGTGTTTGATAGCTTTCATGGCAGTTCTTAGAGTACCACATCAACTTTTCCGCGTGTCACGGAAAAAAGGCCCTCGTCTTGTGACAGAGACTCAAAAAGTTCTTATCAATTGATAAGAAGTTTGAAGAAAGCGACTGTTATGTTTTATGGTCCTTTTCTGCTTCAGGATTGGCCGGCGATGAACACGACTTCGATGACGTCATTTCCGCCCAACACGAGATCAACCGTCTGAGGCACCAAGTCCAGCGTCTGAACGCGCAGTGTGAACACTGGAGACAGCGCGCCGACGCACAGGTAAAACTGCAGTGATGTTTTCTTAGCGTCAACAGTTTCTCTTCGCCATCGTGAATCTCTGGTGGACATGTTTCAACTTCTCATGTGAGTATTCTTCAACTGCGCGTGATTTTTTGAGCTCAAGTAGATTGGAAATCTGCCACATCAGTTTCTGCCTTGTCATAAGTGATCTTGAATCTTGACCTGTTTGCGTTCGAGCGTCACAGTCTTGGTTTGGTTTGCCTGGGACGTTTGGCTGAAAGATTCATTCATCTTTCCGTGCAATTTCCACAACGCAACTTCGCGGCATTTTTCGCGTGTTTGGATCTGTTGGCCATGACAGTTGAAGGCGCCTTCAACAAACACTCTCATGTGAAGGGAACATCAACGGCTCAACCACATTCATCAAGGCGCATGGCAAACAACACAGAATGACAAGCAAATTTGTGGCAAGAGTTGGTGGATGCGAGCGATTGAAATCACTGTTCAGAGAAACGTCTCAGAAGCATTTGTGTCTGCAAAGACTGTGGCCAATTGGTGCTAATTGAGGCAATGGAATTGCTGCGGTTCGTTTTGACTGTTACTGGGAGTGCGAGGAAACTTGCCACGTTTTTTTGGGGGATGACGGGAGTTGGTAAACCATTTTCAGAATTATCAATGTGAGTAATTTTTGGAGAAACGTACCAAGAAGCATTTTGGACCAACTGAGATAAATACCGTCATACCGAAGTTAGAATGAAAGGCAGAGGAGATTGTGATCTCGTCGTGCATTCTGCTTTCAGTTTTGTGAAGATGTGAAGCTTGTCTCGGGTTCAGTTGGTTTTGTTGCAGTTTAGGTCAAGACTCGAGTCTTCGTGCAGAGCAACTAATTTGAGTGAAAACACGAAACTTGACCTGAAATGTTTGCAGCGTTGTCAACATAGATGTGCAGTTGGTCAACAAGGGAAGGTGTTCAAAGGACAAAACAAACAAGGCTCTATGTTGTGGGGCAGTCATAAAGATCAAACACGTTTCACACGACATCAGTTATCTTATCATCGTTGTGAGACACAAATGATCCGCAGTGTTCCCACAACACTTGACGATCGAGACGCACGGTGAATGTTGTTGAACCGGAAAGACGCGTCTGGTGGGTGGATTCCCAGCATCGTCAATTCAATGTTTTGTTCGCTTCTGTGGGGATCTCAGTGCCATGCTGTACTTCGGTCTCCAGGACGCAGGCCTGAGGTAGCCTGGTTGGAAGAGAAGCTGGTGGGTCCAGCTGAATGTCAACACACCGGGCCGTTTCCATTACCGTGTCCTGATGTCAGATAACTGAACTGCATACATGCTTTTTTTGGTCACATCCCAGAATGAACCTGGTGCACAGAACTTGACTGCGCCTTGATATCGTCAACATGCCATTGAGGACTGCACAGAGAATACACTTTACGAAAATGCGGATGGATAAAAAGTTAATTTGCATGATGTGTAGACATGAAACTCTGCCCCAAATAAGGAAATTGATAGTGTTTGATTTGCCCACAATGCACTGGGGCTGGTCCTGCTCTGAGGAAGAAATACAAGGTTGAATTTAGCAACTTTGCGCAAGGTGGAAAGGACGGTTCCGTGCTGAGAAAGTTCCCTCGAAGGTGGTGCAATTACACAAGCAACAATCTTGAACCTATTCGAAATGGATTTCTCGTTTGGCGATGTGGGGGTGATGGCATTCTGATGGAGAATAGTGGCAGGAGAAATGCACGTTGCTGCCGACATTTTCTTTTCCTGTGTTTTGTGTGCTGCGGCGGAAGAGCATCGTTGCGTTGGCACTGCCTGTGTGTTTGTGCCGCTGCGGCAAGACTTGATAGATCACTTATTTGCTGTCAACTGATAAAGCCCGGGTACGTAATTGGTGTGCGTGGTGCGAGTCGCAGAGCGCTCGCAGCGCAGTGCTAAGGGCGCAGAACGTGGAAAGTTCCCGCTGTTCAAGGAATCAAATTTGAACGATTTCTTTGAACTGTGGACCCAGCACTCCCAAGACGGAATGTACCCAGTGTACCGTACGTCACTAGTCACTACGAGCTTCACTCGCAGCAACGACACACGACGAAACCAGAAACACGTGCAAGAAAAGATGTTTCAAGGCTAAAGGCGAACTGATTGTTCTTGTTGATATGTGAATGAAGAGGTCGTTCTTCCAGGGTAAGTGAAGATTGAATATGTCACAAACTCGGGAAGAGATAACGGAGAGGGGTTTGTGTGGTGTGTGTGTGTCGCAGTGCGCTTGGGCCAAAATCATGGATGACCTTGCTGGAAGAGGAAGCACTTGCTTGTTTGCACACCAACATACAAAAGTGGTTTGAAGACACCTACATGCACCAGCTTGTGTTCTTCAGGCGCATCTAGGAAAATTATGGAGATGTACACATCGCAATCATTGAAATGTACGGCCAATGGCAAAAGTGAATCAGTGAAGTCAGCGAATTCACTCTCGTGACAATTCCTGTGTTGAAAACGTGAACAATGATAACAAGTTTTACTGCTTTGTACTTGCAGGGATTCGGTGGAGAGTTTGATCGCAATGACGAACAGGCCGCATCACTGGATCAGAACTCGCAGCTCCATGCGCGTGTACAAGTAAGGCTGTGTTCACCACTTCTGGTGCGTGCTGAAACTGAAGAAGGCAAGAAAATAGCCGATGGTGTGTGATCCCCAACGTTCCTATCTGCGGCAGGAAAAATGGGAAAGTTCCTCGTTGTTTGGTGGATGAGCGCACTTCCAAATTTCACAGACTTATTCGGAAATCCCAAGTGTTTTACCGCGCTAGATTCGAGATTTGAAAAGAGTTTTCCTTCCTTAAGACCTTGTTTGCTGTCTTTGATAAGGCACGTATACATTCCCGCACTTGACCACAGACGACAAAGGGGGGGGGGGCGAATTAACATTTTTGTGCAAAAGCGCGCGTTTCTCACACCGTTTAGCTGCTTCTTTCTTTCTTCATCCGGTATTGTGACTGGATGAAAATCGACCATCCCGGCCAGGCTTGGTGCTGTGCGCCCCCCCCAACCTAAGCGGCAAGGACCAACAAACAGAATGGTTCTTGCGTGCCCGGCGGACGTGGTAGTACAGGTGCACACAGGTTATCGCATTGTGTAGACGGTTTTGCACTGAGATGTGCTTGTAATGTTGTAATATTTTTCTACGTTACGACAAACAACATTTGTCTCAGCACAGATCTCGCTGTGCAAATCGGGTGTAATCAATTCAACTCCCTGAATGGTCAGACATGTCTATCTGTGGTCAGAGCCACACTGTGTGCAGAAAATATCTTTTCTTTGAAGAAATATCCACGGCCTTCTGCTCCAGGAATGGGCAAGATGTGCTCTTTTCCCCTTTTTTCTTGACACCCTTTTCCCTTTGCATCATTTGAAGCCTTCAAGCTAGCGTTCAAACTTTTCCCAAAGTAGGTTGTGTGACAGTGCAGATAGAACATGCGCGGGAATGGGCACACCTGCGCGACTTGAGTGCTCTCCACAGATAACAGGGATAAGAACAACACTGTGTCAATGTGTGCTCAAGTACACGTACACACCCATTCCTTCCTGAACGTTCGTGCAATGAGAAACACTCGGAAAAAAAAGCTTGCAGGTTGAACTGAATTTTCAAAAACTTCCCAAAGTTTAGGGCCAAATTTCTGCCGGAAGCTTTGGGAGTTGCTCATTGATTATCGTACAGGAAACACGATAATATCCACTGTGAAAGTTGAGGGGAGGCCACTCGAATGTTTCTGCAGAATTCGTACGACATTCGCCTTCGCCCAAGGTGGAACATCCAGATGATAACCAGATTGCCCAGAAACGCATCGGTAAAAAAGACACCCAATTTAGCAACACAAGACCTTGTACGCAAATGCCTCTTGGGAAGTAGTGCTTGAATGGAGCGGAAATGACACCAGAGGTTTGGTTGCAGGCTGAAAGACCTGACACTCATTCCAAGCTACACGATTGGATCTTTTGAGATCGCACATTCAAAAATTCAGCAACTGCATAGGCTGCCAACGCAAGTCATTCGCTGCGTGCTTCTCCATTCTGCTTTGAGGGGATGGCACTCCCGGGGGTGGAGGATACGTTCAAAGTCTTGTTCGGACTGACAGTCATGCTGAAGCGTTTGATTGTAGAGATAGCACTAAGGTGCCGAGAAGAACGAAATACTGAATTCACCAAAGCGTCTGTCAATTCTTTCTGATTTTGGTGCCATATCGACCCGTGCCTTGAATAAAAACAAAGCAGGGGAAAAAAAAAGAAACAGAAAAAAAACTAGATTTTCTCGTCATTGTTACACCAATTCCTGCCGAGAAAATCGACACGGAGAAGCATGTGGCAGTGGTTTGCACTAAACTCGAAATATTGTGGGGAATGTGATAACTGGTGAAATAAATGTCTCGGGCAATTGCCTTTGGACTGGAGAGTCAATATGTAGAAAAGATAAGCACGTCCGTTTTACAGTGCGAGTTGGGGGCATTCATTGGAGAGCGGCAAGACACTGTGGATGTCACACCGAAAGCCTCGCGTTCAGTATTGTGAGATAAGCGCAAAGTAAAAATTGCGTACAACCCTCGGCCGATTCCCCTGCGTTGGTCGTACCTGTGGGGAATAGAATGGGGTGCCGCACCAACAATGGCATCAAGGTTTAAAGACGCACGAGTGTTCTTCAGCGTCAGGCGTTTCGAGTCACCTGCGTTGGTTTCGTACAGATTTTCGCACTGGCTATTAATCAGACGACAAGTACTTGTATTGCGTGCGTTTTGTGCCCAACAACCACAGTTTATAACTGCTGTGTGGATTGCTCAGTACACATTGAGTCACGGCAATCAGCATCGCTTATCACCGGTCACACTTCTATTGCCACGACAACGGAAAAGGGGAAGTTAGCTATGTGGTTGGTTGTCTCGGTTTGCAATTGGACATTTTTGCCGTTGTCCTGCAAGTCGGAAACTTGAAATAGAACTACAGCAAAAAGAGCAAATCGGTGACTGAGTTGTATCTGTGAAATGTGACGACACGAGAAGTCACCAAACATCTCTGTTCGCAAGCATGTTGAGCCAAACTGCCGGTGTTTGCACTTGAGATTTAAACAGTGCCTCCCTCGTATTTTACCTTTTACTTTTTTGCTAACTTTTCAATTGGAGTGTTGATAGTAGTCAGTATGTTGTGTGTGGCGTTTTGCATTTCTCCATACCAAGCACACGTCTTTTGCTGGAGACTGGGAGTTTTCCCCGAAGTTTTCCGGTAATTTCCGCATGAGTCGGAACTTATCAGTGTGACAGATAAAATGTTTTCCAACAAAAGATGTGTTGGGCAGTCTCTAGAAACTGAGCGAAAATGTTTCTTTGGTCAAAATCGGTTTCCTTGATTGTCGCGAATGCAGAAACAATTGCGAATTGCAGCAGGATTCAAAACCGTTAGAAGTCGAGAACACCAGAGACATTGCGAGACCAACCAGAGCTGGACCGTTGTGGGTTTGTAGAGACTCGCAGTGAGTGCTTGTCTTTTTACCTGCAGGATTTGGAGCGCCGGTTGCAGCAGGAGGTGGACGAACACCAGCGCCACCTGTCGGCGCAGCAGGACGCGCACTCCGCCAAGCTCGCGCAGATCAAGCGTGCCCACAAACACGACTTGCATCAGCAGCTCAGAGAGCGCGAGGACCACATCAAACAGCAGGCGCAGAAAGGTACGCACAGTTGCAGGTGAAATATTAGTTGGCCAGAAAGGTCACAACCTCAAGAGCCCAGCTGGTTCGTCCGTCTTGTTTTGCGCCTGACCCCTCAACAACGGATCACGGCCTCTGTTCTCTCTCCACCTTCATCCACCTCTAGGTTTTGCAGCTGATGGAGGCGTCTTGTTGCAACTGAAACGGATCGTGGCGAAAAGAAAGCACTTTGTGAATCATGTCTAAAATGCTGGTATTCTGTCTTTATTCTTCCAGACAAGGATGAGTCACTGGCCAGACTGACCAAAAAAATAGAACTGTTAGAACAGGAAAAACTGGCAGTAAGTATGATCTTGAAATGTCACAGGCTTTTGTGTTGCAGAATGAACCTCATGCAGACTAGCAATGCATTCTTTCAGTCCTTTTTGTCTCGGAATCCAGTGACCTCCACAAACGAATGGCAATTGTGTTGCAGCTGGAAGAAAACTTGAATTCGACGAGGGCAGATGTAACGCACGACCTGAGCATGAAAATCAACCTAGAAGAGGCTGGGTTCGTGTTTTGTTTTTGTTTTTTTTTGAGGTGGAGGGGTTTGAACCGTTTATTGCGCAAAGAACACAAGCAACTTCTTCTCCCGAACAACGAAAACTACAGACAGCCTTGTGGTCAATTGCGGGGATTTTCTATTTGTCTCAAGGCAGCAGATGGTGTGATTTCACAAGCCATTGCCCGTCCATGACAACATGTTTTACCACACAGTCTTCCGTCGAGCACTCCCCGCGCGCCGGGGAAGAGACCATCCCAGGCGACCGCGGAACCGGACTCGTCGCCCGTTCTGTCTGACGAGGTGCTGCGTCTGCGGCAGCGGGTGTGCAGTTACCAGCAGGAGGTGGACCAGTTCGAACTCATCAAGTCGGACTTCGAGATGGAGAAGGACGCGCTGCAGGACGTTGTGCTCAAACTGAGGACGCAGCTCAAG
>JAAUYG010263766.1_pt1 | contig 10187 bp, 4 predicted proteins | sample 7278091 | NCBI WGS metagenome assembly JAAUYG01 (sample SAMN14350201, study PRJNA611818) | marine sediment metagenome | isolation source: surface marine sediment (0.6m) | place: French Polynesia: Moorea | collected 2018-08
CACCCACAGTACCTCTCTTAACGCGACCAACTTCCCTTTGCTCAAAAATTAATATTGGACATCACATGTGGCTCTGATAAAGGTCTCATGGGTCAAGGTGGGCAGACTGCTATCGTTTGGTGTTAATGGGGAAAATCCCCATGTATCCTGACCCTATTATATCTTTGTCACTCAAAATTATACACGTCGGTGCGGGTGTCATACACGCGATACTTTGTGAAATCACACAAAAGGACTTTCCCTACACGAATGCCGGTATTTAATCTACCCCAGGTAACCGACAACTGTGCGAAAGCAGCCTAAGCAGAAGATGCACAAAGGCCGAAGACCTACCTTTGGGATTACGGTATCACAGAGGAGTCCCCGCAAAGCCCCGAGACTTTTTAACAGATCTATATATGTATCCGTATATCGCTACCACTTACGCACGATGGCTTCTATCTCTCTCAGAGCTTACAATATCTTTTCGTCTGCTTTCGCAAATCGCAAATTCTTTTATATATACGCTCAATGATTCGTCAGCAAAGCCGCAGAAGTGGTGGCCTTTTATTTTGTGAGTGACTTCACCTCTTGCTTCTATAAAGCCTAGATTCCACTGAGCCTAATCATCTCTTGCACCACAGCGGCAGGTCAGCTACTCTTGACACAGCAGCTGATCACGCCATTCACAACTTTCCATGGTCCACTTGTCACTCGAAGACTTTGCCGCACCACACCGTGCGTGGCGCGAAACTTCTCCCCGGATCGTATTGGAATCTGACAGATCTTTTGTTGACGTTCGCATAATTCAAAATGCCGCGTGGGGGCAATAGTCGCCAGAGGTGTTTGTTCTTAGTCTTCCCCTGGTAGCCTGGATGCCCACTTTGACGGTCTGTGGTTAACCATATCTTGAACACAATTATTTCTCTCGGCCCGGTCTTTGATTCCTCGCGTGGTTTACTGTGGCGGTAGGTATGTAGGGTAAGAATTAAATCAGTGATTTATCCTGGTTGAACTCTGTCCCGATCTCCCCTCAACTTTGTTTGGTCACTGCATGTACATGTATACAGAAAATTTCATTGATCGCACAGTTTAAGAAGCTCAGATCTTTGAGATGCGTTGTATAATTCACCTCAAAAGACACTATTGTAAGGTGGCCACGCTTTCTGGGTTGGCATTATAATAAGTGATATCCAGTAAGTTCGTTGAAATACAAATTGGAATAGTAACTGACTTCTGTCCTCAGCAGAGTGCATGACCCTTTCAGTGGATTGTATCAAAGCCACATACTTTGCGGGTTTCTTTGCATACTGCAGAGATCTAAGTAATAGATCCAATGCATGTGATATGGTTCTTGAATTTGGTTGATTGTTTCACCATATTATACATTAGATTCTTTCACATAACAGAGCACAGACCAAAGTTGGATAACTATCCAAGGTTCGAGAGACAAGCAGGCAAACGGTCGAACTAGAGTATCAAAAACGGCTGTAAAGTCGCAACAATGCAGGAGTAGGGAATCAATGTTCCAGTTCTATCAATTTGTCAGTTAAACATAAAAGCCAACAAAGGCAAATCTGCTTCATACTTCGCTGCAATATCTGTATTCCATAATCCATCAACCCCTCTTAAATAGACCTTAGGATGTATGATCCCAAAAATAGACCGACCGACACATTATTCAAAATTCCAGGGTGCCCGGCGAGCCCTGCCTATTCAAGTCCAAACGTCTGGACATGTGACTATGATTTATATAAAATACTTAAGAACGAAGAATACTGGCTGGATCTTTATGGCCTTGAACTGTAATGCAGTCTTAGATGTCGACCGATGGTGCTTAATGCGACTGTTCCATGACTTCAGGAGATTTTCGAAAGCAGGCCCTAGTCGATAACGGACGGTCTCCGTTGTCCGCATGGCCCAGCTCTGTCAGTTTGATGAATAACTGCTCCCTGGCAGATTTAGGAATACATTTTATCATTATTGACTGAATATTTTAGTGGTGACTATTGGGTGGATATTTGCAGCTGTTCCACACAAATAAATTACACGAAAAACTCAAGCTATTCTTGTTGGCAGTGTGCGGATCCCCTTATGCTCTTGTAATCTTTATTAAAAATCTTCTTACTTTGTTAGATATTTGGGCGGGCAACAATGATCATTGCCTATGTTTCTCCATTCTTAAAACCATTTCATGTGGTTGAAAGAGAAAACTTTCAAACTTTTCATCAACACCACAGGAATCTTTTAACAGAATGACTAATATAAATCCAGGCTACATGTATAAAAACCCAGCTGTGGTGTGTGGATGTTGCTAAAGCAGTTTTTTACAGGAGGGAATGAATATGTTTTGCAAATTTTGCAATGGTCGTAATTTCTCGGAATCAAATTAGACCAAACCAAGAACAGGCATTTTATTTTTTTTTAATTCAAACATACCTTCTTTGCAACGGCGAGTGATTAATATGCGGTAGCCCACGACAAACCACGTGAGGGTTATAAAACCGCTTAGTCATCATTTCTTATTTCGGTGTGAATGGTGTGTAGAGTCAGATGTTTGTGGGCGATTTGCTTAGATAGATGTGTATATTTCTTTTAAGATTTTCACCTCTTTATGACATACTAATATCAGGGATGCCAATCCATTTGCTTTCTATCCAAATCTTTGTCACAAATCGGCAGTAGTGAATATAATCTGTTTGCCGATAAGGTTAAAAAAAACAACTCACTATAGCCATGCTTCTATAACTCGACTTGAAATCAAATCTAATTCCAGTCCAAAATGCGTGTTACATGAATTGGTATAAATGTGAAAAATTAAGGCTATGTGTATTTTACCCATTTAATCAAATTAATAGACAAATCTGTCACAAGGCGATGGTGAATAGACGGGTTCGGAACTGTTGGCTGCCATAATGATTAATATCTTTCTCTGGAATGTCATGTACATTGTACATGTACTTTGTTTATCTGTGACATGATCACAGAATGATATGTGTGGTACCCTGGCCATTTTAAAAGTTGCAGCATCTGCATGCATATCTCCAATTACGATACCCACCCAAATAAATGACTTGAAAAAATGGATATGGCAAGATCTGAGCAAGCTATGCAGTCTGTGTATTACATATTCGTTCATAAGTATAAGAATACACGGACAGTGCAGCGCAACAGTAGGAAACACATGAAGATGCATGCTTTTCTCTGGTAAGGACTGAAGTGATTTTGTAACAGCATATACAAATGTATACCTTACATTGCTCGCAGTTCTGCACAAGAACCAATTGCTATTGCAAAAGTGGAATTCCAGAAGTCTGAAAGGTGAATAGCATGACCCCAATGTCACAATGTGTGGCCATGATTAATTAGCCAGTCATTCTCCCGCATACCCATTAGTATACATGTATAGTATGACAATTGATAAGCCCTCTAATGGCTTTGCGTATCTAAGCTTTTTTTTAAAGTCATTTACAACAAGGCGGCGTATTCCATCGCACCATACAGATGCTACCCTGGTCACCACGCAGCGGCTATCTGTAGCCAAAACGTCAAGAATAGATTTTCGTATCTTGTAACATGGTCCGTTTCAAGGACCACCTTTATATAGCAGTAGCACTTAGAGATGTGCGAAAGGCCGACACCTGCAAGGACAAATCATTTCTCCTTGGAAATCCACGCGTTCATCCAGGGTGAATGTTTGGCATTCCGTCCCTCCGGAGCATGCAAGTCGGAAATAAAAGGAGCATTTTAATACCATTTGGTGGCCAAAAGTAGTCTTGTCAGTGGTGGAAATAGTCTGTCTGGGAAATACAGAGAGTTCATTCGGCTTACAAATTGGTACGCTGAGGGATTTACGTTCTTATGGCAGTGTCCATATGCCGGCATTCTTCAAAAAATAAAACACCCTTTTAACAGACGAATCTCGCTTTGTTTACATTTGACTGTTCTATCGTCTGCGTTGCCAACGTCCACCCTAACACAACACGAGGGCCCTAAAGTCCTTTTGGGTGCTAAATGGTTCTAAACCAGCAGCAATTGAATAAGGATTGCTCGAATAGGTCACTGCAAGCAGCGGGGTGTTAGACGATGGGGTTCCTCACGATTTTCCAGTACGTTTGTCGTTTTGTGCCGGGCAGATCGTTTCTGTTATGTGGAGGACGGGTCGTTGCCTGTTGTCACGCAGATTTGCAATTCTAGGCACAATTCATGCTAAGTCAACAATGCTTCCTGTCTGCGGCCGGCTCTAGGTTGTCTGACCGGTTATGCAGCCACGTAAGTGGAACCAGATTCTTTTGGAAAACGTACAACGCGGTCTTAGGCATACTCATCATTTATCAAACTCATGTGAAAGGCCGGCTCCCTTGTACGTTTTAACGAATAACAGTTCCAAACCACGCCTTAATTTTCGGTCAGACTAGCAACAATGACAGAGACTTCTGAAGCCGATAGTTCATGTTATTCAATGAACGGCAGCAGCGCAAAATATCTGTGAAGAAAAATGGCCGTGTTCAAAGTTGTGATGAACATATACATGTATGCACATACATGTTTTGAAGAATGCCACTTTATCTTTGATGAAACTGGATAGGCCTACGTCTTCAACTTCCGAGCAATTAAGTCGTCTAACAGAGCAACACATTTTAAGCTCACTAGGTACTTATAGTGACTACTTGCCAAAATGACCTCAACGCTGCTGGGTATTTCCACATTTCCTTTCCTGTCACGTTTATATAATAACCTGTAGTTAGAGATGTATTTAATTTTATTCTGGCAAACGGCCCCAACAAATAAATCTCAGACGCCACAACAAACAATTATGGGTTGTGTCCTAATCAACTTGGTTGTCTCGCGATTTAGCGCCGAAAGACCTGGGGAGGGGCAATGATGTTATTAAAGTCACCCTTCATAACTACTTGCCAACATGTTGAAACCTTTACTATCCACCAAAAACTACCGCTGTTTTACGTGTCCTCGGGCACATAAGGAGCAACATAAAATCAGCTCCTGAGGCCACCGATAATGGCCAAGCAAATGTCCAAAAAGGTGGCCATTATGTTCTCGGGTTCCAGGTCACAGGAGAAGTCCACTGGTCACTAGACTTTGCCGAGCGTCCTCGAAACCACGGGCAACAAATATATTACCTTCCAACGCCTTGAGTGAACTATAATGTTACATGCAGCAGATATTGTCAGGTGGATTTATGCCACAAAAGGGGACAGAAGAGTAGTCCCTGACAGGCAGATTGAGCAGCATACCCATCATGCCCATGGCGTTCAAGTGACGATAACGACCGCATAGCCACATTGGCAGTTAACGAGCTATATAGTGGGACATAGATTCGCTTACTTTGGTACATGTATGTTACACATGTATGTTCCGATATTGATTTTAAACGCGGTTTCACATAGACATTTATCATGGTCAGCATTTTACATCAGCGTTGACAGCGTATTGGTATGGAGTCTGAAGCAAAGGGGGCATCATAACCCTGGAACTTCTACCATTAATGGTTCTGATTTAAATCAACACAAATTTCATTGCTGCGGCTAAACCACAAAGGGTAAAGCCTGTAATTGTTTTGATACCGAAAAAGAGCAAGATGAGTCTGTAACCTATCTTGTGGTTATACCCAGAAGCAACATTTATTCACACCTTATATTCTTAATGTACATAAAGTTTATCTTGAAACCCCACCATACAAATATAAAAGCTGTCTTCACGTGTTTGTCAGGGGTAAATATGTCAGGAATTCGTCAGCCAATAAAATGCTGTACTGGTCACCAAATTCATACTTCCAATTAAATCACCCAGGGGTGCTGGAGATGAATTAACCACGGGTTGTCTACCAATCGACATATTTTATTCCAAAGCGCTTGTTTGTATGGTCGTTAGTTGACTGAGCCTTGGGTGTTTTGTAAACAGTTCGTATGAACCCCTGTGGCCATAAAGTGGATTGAGGACCAAAAGTCTGTTGCTGCTTCTGGCAATTGAGAGTATACCTGTACATAGTATTACATGAATGTACTTGTACTTCACGTACTAAAAATTACACATAACCAGTTCCCAATTACTTCTCTAGGATTTATTGGATATTGGAATGTTATTGTAACATAGAGAAGACTGTTTCATAGAATGCGAAAGCCATTATCTAGTACCAAAATATACCAAATTTTATATACAAATCGACTTCAACGTTATTTAACTAGCACAGGTAAATGTATCTTGTTTAGGATTGAACTGATCTGGTAGTTAATGTACGTACAATGTATAAGATATTGATGATTAAAGAAAACATATCTAAACTATCACAATAGGAATGGATCCAGAGCACGCCAACTTCTTGGTAGGACATAGTGTTTATTTCAGTAAATACATCTGACATCTTGGTCCACTTTAGTCCCCGGGCATAGTTCTGTCGCGAGGTATCGTCCTGGGGTGGGGTCAGGCAGCGGAAAAAAAACTCACTTTGGTTGCGGGGGAGGTGGTCGGCAGGCACGAAAACAACAAGTAAATAAACGTCATCATCACGTACGCCCACGCAAATAAAAAGCAAAGATGTGCTGAAAAGATGGAAAGGCATATCGGGTCACATCGCCTCTGATTTAAGACATGAGCCCCACTTTGCTTTGTTTATGTCTTAAACTTGTGACGTCAGCTTGTCACAAAGTATGACTCATCAAAGTCCCGCATTCTTTATAGCGTCGGGAACAGGGAACTAAAATGTACTGTATACATACATTACTTTTCTGTCATGTTGGTCATAGGTGGCCGCAGTCTATGATCGGCATCCCACCCTCCTTATTCCGGAAGTCAAGTGACGCACGGGGTAGTGTAAAATCCGTGTCACACGACTTTATAAACGGTAGCAATGACCGCCAGTTGACACATGACATGTCCAGCCGTCTGTCACAAACGACATTTTTTTTCAGTGGACATTCCGCAAAGACGTCCTCGGTATGTTCGCTATGTGAAAAGGCCATGACCTTTCTGGCTCAAATCTGCTTAGCAATGGAGAAATAAATATTATACGGGTGTCTAGACTGGACGTTATCGGTAGCGTCATCCCTCACACGACTGGCTCTCACTCCAAATCAGGTCAACATCAATGGAAGATCTATGTCGCGCGACGAACACCGTACAGTGGCGAGGTGTCATATCAAAGGAGTCTTTATTTTGCCGCGGATGTGCATGATCTATTTTGGGCAGCATTTGGTCATGCGTGGTGGACGATGGACAATACCTTAAAAGGATCTTCTGTTGTGACCAGAGGGACCGCATTATGTCACAGCAGAATTAATGAAAAAACGTACTGGCGTGTGTCTGGCACAATAAGGAAATATCTCCTAACTTCAGTGGGGGTAACTCCAGTTTTCGCTGACTTCCATTTTGGTCATGCCACTTGAGATTTGTTGATTTTCTAAACAGCGTGGGCGATATCATGCTTGCATAGACACCTTCTATAAGCAGACAGTGGCCGACAGTCGGTATTGGATACCGCAAATGTAACTCCTACTACTCTAACACGTCTGATAAAACTGTACTCTTAATTGTGACTTAATATACTAAATGTTAAAACATCGCTTTGTGCGCAAATGTAGTTCTCCAATTTCCGATGTTGAGTGACAAAAAATATGCTATCCTCCAACTGCACAAGTATGGATGTCGTGCATGATACACTGTTTTGTTAAAGGCCAAATACAGTGGAAGTTTAATGGTCCTTATTTCTAAATTTTGCAGAGGGCATGATCTTATAACTTTAAAGGATGTAAACAAACTAAAGACGATACACCAATAAAACTTAACCAGATGATAAATTCTTCAATGATTGTAACACACTACAAGGGAACAGGGAGGTCTTCGTTAAAAAAACTGTGCACGTAGCTTATAGAAAACCTGGATGACCCTCAACAGAATCTGGGGACACTGGTACTCCTCGTTGGGCTCTCAGGATTCATCACGCATAACCCTTACAAAGATACATCTCTACATCATGTTTATGTCAGAACAAGAAAAGTTACTATACAGTCCTGGACCAGCGGTTGTTGTTGTTGTTGTTGTTGTTCTGGTTCTATGGTGTCCGACCGCTTTAGCCAGTTAGCTTCAAGCTCCACTGTATATAAACCCCAGTTTTGCTGTATCCTGACCCATATTTACCTGAGGATGATTGATATGCTTGACGCTATATTCAATGTACTCTAACGCTTTAGCATATCTTGACAGTGACTAACGGTTTGACAGAGAAGAAACAACCAACTTTTCTTTTCAAAAGCATACTTTTTACAAGTAAAAAGCAGCAGTGGTACGTTGAGACCTTGATGCGTGCCACCTTCCTTCAGCCCGACATGCTAAGTTCATTTCACATGTGAATGACGTAACTGACCTGCCTTTCACTGCCAGCACCGGAAGTCGGCTGGCTGAGACGGTCGTGGGAGTCGCCACAATATTTGCCATCACCGGGCGTTTACCAGTCAACGCATATTCACCATGTCACTTCGTCTGATTCATGGTTTGCAAAAACTAAGGCAAAGGTGCATGCACATGCATAGAGACTATCGATGCCTGCACTGGCGGGTTTTGCATGGTGTTGTAAAGTAAGAGCCAAGTTGCAAAAACAGTTTTCTTGTGCGAAAAAAAGACTTGTGACAGAACGATTATTAGCATTCAATGGGGCCTAGATTTTCTTTGCAAATTTTATGAACAGGAGACCTTGCTTTCCGAAAGCATTATGATCGTGTGATTTGATAGAAAAAAAAATGCCCGTCCAGCTCCGCTACGAGCCGGTAGTCTTTTTGCACCGTACTAGAGGGCATACAGGATACCCACCCCAGACTTAAAATGTTGTGGTTTAAATTTGCTACAGGGAAAGTTTCAAAGGTCCCATACAAACGTCTAAGTCTCGCTCGTCATACCCAGTCATCTGCAGTGGAATTTCCCAAGGAGGAACCAGTTCTCACAGATGTACAAATGTATCCTTTGGAAAAGCAAACTAAACCGCAGATGTACCCTTTGGTAAAGCAACTAAGCCGTTTGCAAGAATTTTTAGCACACTTAATTGGAGGTGTTTCCTTCTGTTGGGTTAATGGCACACACTAGCCATTAAACTTTTCCAAACTTTCAGCCCGTCCTATCAGGGAGTGGCAGAAGTACAAAAATGTAGCTAGAACATGTCACATGTGGTAAGTGGCGAAGTCCCTGGAAGCATGCATAACTTATGGGGTCTTTTGTCACTAAACACTATTTGGTAATTTCTACCTCACACACAAACCACAAATGACACAATGGAATAATTATCCATCCCTGGATAACTACAAAGGGTTGGGGTGTCTATACAGTCATTAGAGCTTAATAAAAAAGGTGATCTACTAAGCCACACGTGGCGAAGCTCGCACTTTTTCGTGGGGGTAAGAAATCCTAGATGTTTGGAGTCATCATATACAGTACATATGCCACACTGTATGAAGCTGTAAGTTTAGAATATGTGAAGTAAATAAGAAAGCGTTTGAAAGAATATAATATTTATGAATCATTGCTATAAAAAGGACACAAATCATAGGTAAACAACATTCTGCAGTTCTCTGTTAAGAACGTCTACTATACAGTCAACATAGCTACGCCAATACAAATATACGTGTGTTACGCGTGGCAATAATAGATATGAGGAAGGCATGCAAACATCAGACAACAACTAGACTTACCACCCGAAACCGAGTCTTTGTTGTCTTTAAATGGAGTCCTATGAACATATCAAAATGATATTGTCGTTAGAAACAGGCACTGGAACATATCAAAGTTGCTATCCCGACAGAAAGCTGGAAAGTGACGGCATGTGGGCTTAGGCAAACGCGGATATAGCGCCCTCAATTAGTAGCTCATGATAAATAAACCATCACCTGATGATTGATATGACAGTCATAACAATGATCCCGGGTGACCATAATCGGTATAGCCATAAAGAATGGCCATCTATATGTGATCTCTACTTCATGGTACTCCAACCCCATAATACTCTATAGCAATTCCATACCCTATCTTTGCGGAAATGTTTCGCACTTAGGATATCCTGTCTCCAATATAAACGTACTCATATGATTGTGCGACTGTAACAGCGAGTGAAATAGACTAAAAAGTGAAGTGTAACAACGGTAACCTCATAGTTGTAGTCATGAAAAACTGTTACCGACCAAGTAAGTTATGTGTGTGAATTCGAA
>JAAUYG010040000.1_pt1 | contig 10185 bp, 10 predicted proteins | sample 7278091 | NCBI WGS metagenome assembly JAAUYG01 (sample SAMN14350201, study PRJNA611818) | marine sediment metagenome | isolation source: surface marine sediment (0.6m) | place: French Polynesia: Moorea | collected 2018-08
ATTTTAAGTTCTGTTTGTTCTAGACCCGCAGGTCGACAGCAGAGCCTCCTAGGCTGTACCCACCCAAAATCAGTGTATTTAGCAGATTATTCAAACCAGTAACATTAATGGGGTGGTCTCATGTTTCTTACATTGTAAGAAACATGAGAAAACCACCTGTGTTGTGCTTTCTGTCACTGCAAAACAAAAAGCAACAGAGCCATACTTGCACTTGTAATACAGTGTTGTACCAGTATTAAAACCATCTTTGACAAGCCCTACAAAACGGCAACATTAGAAGCTTCCCTTGCTCCGAGTCCCGCCCCCAACTTTTGCATTCCAGAAACATGCAACCTGTCATTGGGCATGCTGAGCATCTGTATTATGTTCACTACAATGCTGTAAATATATATGTACTAGTACCTGTGTAGCTTCAGGTAATTTGATTATGCAAATGTCAATTATAGTTAGCATCAATGAATTGCATATCTTTTCATGTTAAACTTCACATGGGACAGTGGGGGAAATTTATTTACTGTACAACTGTACTTATTACAGGTGAGGAAAACAAGGAAAACTTAGCCAGACATGCCAAACAAACTTTTCGAGAGATGAGAACAGCAAATACCGGTGGGATTGATGGACTGCATATTGACTGGTAATTCAGCACAATTGTAAATTTTATAATAGTCACAACAATTAAGTTGCCATTATTAAGAGATGACTAACACATGTACATGATGTAACACAGTGTTACTTGCACGCATGCTGCATTAGAGAATACACTGATTGTAAAACAGCAGTCCCCCTCTAATATGGCCATCCAATTTGCCAAGACAGTATGGCCATATTAGAGAGGTGACCTTTTGTCAGAGAGAGACGCTAACATATTCATGGTAGTAATTTTAACCACGTTAGGGAGGGTGGCCTCTGTTGAGAGTGGCCACTAAGAGAGAGTACAAGTTGCACATGTACCACGCCAGATACACCATGGCACAGAAACTTTTAGTATTTGTTGTTGGTACAACTGGTACAAAATGATTGTGTGACCTGAATGTAATCAGTGATAATTATGGTTGTACTTCATGGTATGCTGGTAAAAAAACAAAATTGCATAGTTTTGTTACACAGATGCAAAGCAATGATCCATAGAAATTCTTGCACCAGTTTGTAGCAAGTCATTGCGAAACATTCTATTTCTGTACATTGTGCTGACCTTTTGAGTTTCAATTGCAGGATTCTCACATGCGACTGGAAGGCGCTAGCTCTCTTGAAAGGAATCAATGCTGCAAATAGCGATTACTTCTGTTTGTGGTGCTACTGTCAAAAATCCCAGATATGTGACCTCAGCAGTAAGTTTCATAAACATGATAAAAGTTAAATAATTTTAATGAAAACATGCATCACATTTGTGGGAATGTAATGACACAAAGTTTTATAAAAAATAACAATTACTTCTTAAACGCTGTAGCATGATGACATACACCAGTCACCATTTCATATGTGTAATGGCTGTGCTATTCAATTGCAATACATTGGTCTATTTATGCTATATTTTATCATGTACATGATCATGATGTATGTTACACAATGTTATAAGACCACCTAAGTACATGAAGTATAAACTTTGATATAAGTTATCATTCTGCATGCTCTTCAACCTTTCGTATAACCACCTGTTACATGTAAGAGTTAATTATGTTGATAGCAGTTCTTTAGCCTAAACCATGTAAACATGGAGAAAAAAACTGTACATACAGTTACTGCATCATAGTCATAATGTTATCCTAGTGTTTTCAAACCATGTATGAGACAACTACATTATTGTACATGTTGTAGGTTGTTGAACATGTTGAATATCTCTGTCCCTGTTTTAAGACCATACTTCGTTGTACTTGTTCTACATGATAAAGAATAGTGGTAGGATATTGTACAATATGTATTACTCAAGAATCCAAAGTACTGTTAAGCATCTTAAGAGTCTAAGTTCAACGTGCGCCTTATTTATCTTCTACTCTGAAGTAATGCATAATATTACTTTCCCAGTACCAGATTGGCCAATACAACGGTGCAATTCTGATCGGAGAAAGTACCTGAAACAGAAGATTCACAAAGGATACATAGATGAAGACATGTGTGACTTCATTACGTTTGACAATATGTGCCCTGATGACCTTCACCTGCGCATAAGAATCAGTTCAAAATTATTCAACCAGGTAGTTATGTTCTTCTTCTGACACTGATACACCAGAGCTACAGGTCTTACAAAGTATTCCAAATCACATCAAATATAGAAACCATGTTTTTCACCATGTGTACAGTTTACGGGAAGTTTGCCAAGACCAATGCTACTACTAGTACAGATATCTGGATATTATATACTTTTGTCACACCAGTAACATGTAATTAGCCGTACAAAATGCCAACTGATATTATATACTGAATACCCCTGTCTAAAGCTGAAGACCATTGTTTAATGATTGAATTCCATGCATCATTGGTTGACTGTTCTACTACACATAGATTTTCTTAGTTCAAGTTCATGCCATCAAGAATGAAATAAACATAACCCGTTGAGCATACCATATATATATGCTTTCAGTTAGTGTCATGGTCTATTGACCAGCACAAGGAAGCCCGTCTGCAGGCAGAGTTAAGCAGAATACAGGTTTCTTTCAACATGTGGGAAGATCGGGGTGATGATGGGAATGGCAGTGTGAAGAGATGGACACAGCCAACAGGTATGTACTTTGTCTGTACTATGCACTTATATAAGTTCCCACAAATTTGTTTTAGGATAATGGTTCATGAAAAAGACCAAAACGTGGTAAAAAATGTAAAACATTTTGAAACCAGCATAGTATGCAACAAACTAAATGATTAATCCTACGGTAAATTAGGGTGATGTTCATACAAAGTAGATGTACGTTCCGTTTTGATCAGAATTTATGCAAACAGCCACAACACTTATGCGGATTATTCAGTTCAAGCATGGTTCTGTCATTGAGCCAGCAGAACATTATGTCAACAAGATAAAAACTCGTACATTAAATTACAAATTTATATTCAAAGATTCTGAATAAAGATATTAATTACGCGGATTTATTTTCAAAACTTCTGAATTAAATATTCTTAGTAAGATATCGAATAATATCAAATGGTATCTGGTATATGTACATGTATATAAAGCTACCCAATGTACATGTACAGTACTAGCATGAGCCAAAAGAGAATGTTTTGTTGAGCACATGTTAAAATAAGCAAACTGTACCAGTTGGGATTTTACAATTAAAGCATTATCCTGACTTTGTTCCAGGTGATGAACTGAACAAAATCATAGCGGAGACCCAGCTACACAATATTTTGGACAACCAAGATGACCGGAGGCTGAAGTCTGTTGACAGTCTGACTGTGCAGCAAATCAAAGAGGAGTTAAAGAATCGGGGGTTGCCCACAAAAGGAAAAAAGCCTCAACTAGTGGCTCAACTTAAAGAGGCAATTGGACCAAATGCTAAGGTAAATTTCTGGGACATAAATGAAAATATATACATATGAAAATATGTGCTGTCACAGGCATTTTGAAGATACTTATATAGTTGTACCATTTGTACAGCAGACAATGGTAGAACTTGTCTTGTCTTGAAAGACTGCCCCAATCATAATAATGCCAATGGCCATCAAAGTATGGTCTCTCAAGACAGGTGGTCATTGGTGACAGATTCAATTGTACTGAAATGAAATGTGGGACCTTCTGTCAGGAATATGAATATGTGAGCCTTCAAGACCTCGCTTCATGGCGGTGGAAAAATTGCACATATACATGTACATCCTCAACTACCACACCCCCCACCCCTTCCTGAGTCCCAAATTTCACTCCGTTTTGCTCCGCAGCTGGCCATTCCCAAGATATTGGCAATTTTGCATTTTGCCATTGGCCACAATGCTAAATTTCATTTTTTTTTGAAAAAAACTTTTAAATTAACTTCCTATAAGTAACTTTTGTGAAGACTGTCACAGGGAATTTTTAGAAAACGTTTTGGTTTAAAAAGAATCATAACTGTGGGAGGAGTACTAGTAGCCTTTTGAAGTTTTCACTCCCATAGGCTCCCATTTTAACGAAGATGAAAAAAAAAAATGTTAAAATTCAAAAATCCAAAATTTTTAAAAAAGGAAAAACAAATGCTCTGGAGACATGGTGGATAAGTACCTTTCCACAAAATGTGGCATTGACGCTTTCTGAGAAAACGCCCGCTCCACAGCATTAGCTCTGCTGACACAGTCAAGCAGAGCTAAAAACCTGTCTTGAGAGACCACTATGGAGACCACCTGACTTGAAACACCACATATCGGTATTTCTGGTGGCAGGACCTACATTTTAATATAAAAATCTGTCACCAGGACCACCTGTCTTGAGAGACCACATATTATGGCCAATGGGGTTCTCTTTAAGTACAGCTTCCACAGCAAAATGTACTGTTATTTTTCGTACATTATTTATGTCAATTAAACTAATACCTGGCTGTGCCTTTGGTTCTAATAGAAATGCCGTAATATTTCCAACAGATTTGCAAGAAACCGCCCAAAAGCAGACTAGTGTCAACATTTGAATTTGACAGCAGCAGCAGTGACGATGAAGATGGCACCCCTACACACAATAAAAGAAGGAGCTTGAATGTGGACAAGCTGCAGGAGGTCTGGACTACATTCAACGAGCTTATGCAGGCTCTAAAAGCACTGCCAGGCACCCAGCACCATCGCACCGCTGCTGCTTTTAAAGATGCGGCCAGAAAATGGGCCAGTGAATTTCGCAAGGTGACTTTCGATGAGGATGTAATTCCCTACATACACTGTAAGTAACATCTTAGGACTTATTTTGTCATTTTTATTTCTGATATTTAACATGAACTTAAATTAATTTCTATACACATTGTGAAGTTCAACATGTTCAATGGTCTTCAGATTCAGACATCCATGTTGCATGATGTTGTTTTTCTCCTTCATCTTACATGAGTTAAACACCAGTATGATTTTTTAGTTTCATAATTTGTAATGTAAACCATAATATAATGGGACCACATGCCAGATATATGACTCAACGACCATGATCACTCTCTACTTGTGTATTTGCAGGTATGGTTTACCATGTACCGCAGTTTCTGGAAAAGTACAGCTACCTTCATGATGTTGGAGTTTCGCAGGTTGAAAGAAAAAACCTTGACCACCGTGAAGCGTACTTTGGAGCGACGTGCTGGGGTGCTGGCAGATATCCAAAGAAGGTAGCAGTGCAGGTACGTTGTTAGGCGCAGACTGCATATTGGTGCAACTGTGAACAAAAATTATATATCCTGAGGGGTTGGTGGATAGCTGAACAGAACTGATATTTCATGTACTAGTATTTATCCAACAGTTATCCTGTAATATGATGCCCGCTACAACATTGTACAATTGCTTGTACATGAGGTGTACTGATCCATGTTCCGCTGACACCTGTATGATGTACTGGTATACATGTAGGTCCCCTGGTTTCTTTGTAGTACTGTAGTTGTCCCTGTCCGCTTCGTACAGTAGTAGTTTCATTTCTGTAACACAAAGAGCATGAATATTACTTCTACTGTATATCATATACATCTATATAAGTGTTCTAAATAAAAGATTTCTAACTTTTACTTTTATATGCAAATATGTGTACTACTAAATTATTGGACATACATGTAATTAATTAACAGAAAAAGTTGTGAAATTTTACAGGTATAACAATTAAAGAACTCCATTGTATGTGATGTGGCTGTCTCCAAACACTATACAACATAACTGTATATTAGAATTATTTAATTTCTTTCATGTGTTTTCCGATCCTTACAACATATACATGTATTTATATTTTTCAGATCCTTGAGAGAGAAAATCGCCTCCTGTGGGCGAAAACTGCTAACCTTGAGAGAAAAAAAAAGAAAGTACTGTAAAAGTTCCAATTGAAGTCGTGTATAGTATTGGAATCTGTGTGAACTATAAAACATTAACTGAATGTATGTGATGTTCTCTCGTGGAGAAACTGATGCCCTGCTAACAATAAATGACTTCTTGCGTAAAAGTTCAATTTGAAGCCGCACTTCTAATTGAAGCCGCAGTAGGCCTAGAAGATCATAGTCTAGTGGAACGTTAATGTATGAAAATCTAACAAAGTATGTAATTGAGTCCGCACCCCTTGTTTGAATATATTGACTGCTGCATGTCAGGTTATGGTAGGCAAGATATTGAAGGAAGACATGATAATTTCTAAGCATACATTACATCCACGATGTCAATGCCCTAAGAACAAATGTGGCACCTGTAATCAGCTTAATTTACATTTTGGCACTTTGTACCAGTAACATAAGAAGTCAGGAAATCATTTATTATTAGCAGCTAGGGCATCAGTTTCTCCATCAGACAACATCACATAAAACATTCAGTTAATGTTTTATCTAAATTGATCAGTTGGTAACTTTTACCATTAGCTAGGAAGTCAACGTGTGGGCCTATCAGTAAAAAAAACTTTATACTGCTCTTTTGCGCAATGATTTGCATATATGTCGAAAATTACATTCTAATAGCACCTGCGGCTTCAATTGGAAACTTTTACAGTATGTTACTGGTACCAAGTGCCAAAATGTAAACCAAGCTGATCGCAGGAGCTAAAATGTGTACATACATTCTTAGGGCACTGACTTAATTTGGAGATTATCACATCTTCCTTCAATGACTGGCCTACTGTGAACTCACATAGCAGGCAATCTTTTGCAACAGGGAGGTGCAGACTTAGATATTTTGTTGGGTTAATACATGCACATTCCACTAGACTATGACCTTCTAGTCGTACTGCAGCTTCAATTATAAGTGTGGCTTCAAATGGAACCTTCACATTATACAATTTGCCAGTACTAGCTTCATGTGGGATAACAGTCATCTTTGTATGCATATTATTCCTTGTTATAATTACCTGCTTCATACTGATCCGATTCTTTCGCCTCCTGGTGAAGGTCAGTGTCAGCCAAGCTGGCCCAAGCACCTCAAGCACCTTGGGGGTGCAAAGTTCTGGCCGACGGGGCTCCGGGCCTTCGAACGTACATCTTAAAGAAAAAGAGGCATATTACATATATATGTACTACATATATATGTACTATGTGCCAAGTAAATGGAGTAAACCTATATACACTGGCATCATACTATATGTACAGTAGAACCTGTCTTGAAAGGCCACCCCAATGGCCATAAAAATATGGTCTCTCAAGACAGGTGGTCTTTGGTGACAGGTTCATTTACATAGAAATATAGGACTTTCTGCCCCAAACTAACAGTAACTAAATCTGGTAACAAGAGATGAATATACAGTAGGTGGCATTTCTTTTCGGCTACGTTATGTTTCTGGATTTTGAGTACATGTACATGTAGGTCTACTGTTCTATTGTCTACAAACTAGTCAATATATGTACCTTTCGCAAGTATCGTGGTCATAATCCACTCTACTTTTGTAGCCCCAGTCCAGGTGGATGGGCTCTTTCCACGTCACATAAGTGACCGTGGATGTGGGGTACGACCGTACACCCCAGTTTCTACCAAGAGCTTTAGTGAGATCATCCCCACTGATGTAACAAGAAACATTCCTGTCATCACTGGGGATGTCCTCAAGCTTTTGGCGAAAGTGGGTATTGAAGGCCCCACTGGTGAAAGGAACTTTGACAGACAGGCGCGTTTGCCTGCCTATCCTCCCATCAGTAGTGGCCCTGATGCCACCCAGCACATCAAAAATCGCTTGCCGTAAGGCAAGGACTTCAGAGTCCAGGTGGGCATTGGGCTGGCCTTCCTGTCGTACCCGGTTGACCATAATGTGTGGGTTGGCCCTGTTCCGGGTGAGGAAGGTTGCCAGCTCCGGGTTTGCTGACAGCCTCACCCAGGTAGGCGGGCCATCCCAGTTTGCCCACCGCACCTGGACTTCTTCTTCCTCTGCCTCACCCCGTCTGGCCAGAACATCTTGCACCTCCCATAAGCGCTACAGAGTGGAAAGATAAGAAAAACAAAGTATTAGGCTTTATATTTAATAATACCATGTATTGCCCTAAATTATAAACCTGTTACAGCATAACTTTGTACTAGTAGTGTTACTACCAGCTGCAGGCAGAAATGAATTTATACTGCTGTGACTACCATTATACATACATGTATGCATGATATGTGCTACTCTTGCTTGTATACTATACACTGGTTACACATATACCCTATTTGCATAGCCTAGCTTCAACTGGATATATTTTACCATGTTTACTGTACAATGCTGCGGGCTGGAGGGTATAGTAAAGTTGCTGTTGTGGTGTCAGGGTACATGTACTTATAATGCAGCTGCGGTTTGCACCACTCATGCACTGTGATACTGACTAACATCAGTGCTCTCTGAAGATAGGTTTCACTGTATTCGTAATTTCATATATATTTACCAAAAATTCAGATCTACTGTTTAAATGACCCATTCCTTGTTTTCACTTCTGTTCACAGGAAGAGATATATCATTTTACACTGCTAATTTAGTAATTTTAGAAGTTACTCCAAACATGACTTAAATAGCAGTGCATCAGTTATTATATCATATAAAACAAACATATGATCTGTGCTGTTTGAAATACACTCCCTACCTACCACATAAAAAGTAATTTTCAAACTAAAGAACTTGTAATTGTATTATACAGTAACAAGTTCTTTAGTTTGAATTTTGTTATATTATTGTCATATAGAAACTACACCAAATGCAACTACCCCCTAAGACCACCAACAAAATGTGGTTTCTTATACACAAGTGGTCTTGATATACAGTTTCAATAACATGAAAAGTATACCCCTTAGGAGCTGTAATAAGTGGTCTTATAAGCAAGTGGTCTTTGCATACAGGTGGTGTTTACAGCAGGTTTGACTACATGTGCAATGCTGAGTTGAGCATATGCGGTATATGTTACTTTTACATGATGAATCTACAAATTTCCTACAATCATATATTGAGCTATGAAACTGTACAGGATTATATAATAATTCTCATAAAATGTAGCATATATATAGTAGCAAGGATATTTCCACTGTATAAGAGCCTATGCAGCCGGCCATATACACAATTTTCTATGTATGATATTTATGTGTGGCAAAAGGAGTGCTTGCAAGCAGCGCACATGAAACCTGAGACCACTGCCACAAAACTTATAGCTATTATATAGAATACATACTGGTTACTATAAATTTTGGCCATTTGTGTTTATGAAACCAGTGTGTGTTCATGAACAAGCATTCACCATACATGTAGGGAGGGTTAAACATGCTGAATGCCTTCTGCAGTGAAACTTATTTTGAGAGACTAATGCCATGATGGACCACCTGTCTTCAAATATCCAGATAATCCATTATAATGGAGCCTGTTGCCAAAAATCACCTGCCTTGATAGACCATGTTAGTTATGGCAAGTGGGGCGCTTGCAACTATTCAATGAAACATGTTGAGAGACTACAGCTGAAAACCCAGTCTTGAGACATAACAATTTAACACATAGACCTACATTTCAAATAAAGCAGTCCTTCTCTCAGTGGCCACTCCCTACAGAGACCACCCTGTCTAATAAATAATATGGCCACAAATCTATGTCACTACTACTGTAAATGCACCTAGTTCTTCATTTCAACCAAACCACCTCTCTAATGTGACCATAATTTCTTTGCAAATAGGGTGGCCTTCTTAGGAGGGCTAGCGTATTACAATTTCTCTACCTAATTCTGTGTTCAAAACGTTTCTGGCAGAACACTCTTTGTAACACAGCTGTACTGTACATGCTGTACATAGTTGTATATATTACTCAATAAGGTATTTAAGACATGGTATAAAGGCACTTCTATAATAACCTAGCGGTTATAGTGTATCATGGCTTTGAAGTATATCAAGTATAGGTACTTCATGGAAGGTGAATTTAAAACTTAAATTGCATGATCATATGCTAAAATTGATTAAGTTTTCTTGTAAAAGCCTAACATTCCTATCTTCTACCAGAATAATAGTATAGATATATGGTTCTTTTTGCCTGTATTTATACATTTGTACGTGTAGATTATATAATGTACAGATGCATGTACACTGTATGTGAATGTTCACCTGTATACATACATCCAGAAAATGGCAAGTTTCCATTGAAAATCAGAG
>JAAUYG010042813.1_pt1 | contig 10185 bp, 2 predicted proteins | sample 7278091 | NCBI WGS metagenome assembly JAAUYG01 (sample SAMN14350201, study PRJNA611818) | marine sediment metagenome | isolation source: surface marine sediment (0.6m) | place: French Polynesia: Moorea | collected 2018-08
AAACCAAACTGCCCGGCCTTCATATACTGATAGACTACTTAGGTGGCTGATCAATCAGTCATATCTGTTATTGTCAATGTTCAGTCTTCACCTGCTAGCACGGGCTGCAAGCATGACTGCATGTATGTGTGGGCAGACATGTACTGACGGTGTACTAGTATACTATTCAAATGATAATTTCGTTAACTGAGCATAATATCTCATTCGTCATTTAACAATTAAGCTCATTAGTCATGGGTATACATGTGCGATGTGTGATATAACTTTCCTCCTCTCGGCTGGGTGTAACGAAAGAAAGAAAGAAAGAAAGAAAGAAAGAAAGATATCAACACCGAGAATCTGACAATCTAAAGCAATTTATGCAATACAGCCTTAAAGTAACATCTATGTATAGGGCACAATTTTTCCCATTTTTCTCTGTTCTTGGTCAATGCCACCAACCAGTGTGTCGGGCGTACGTGTATATCCATAGGCGTCACTTGCCCTGGGTGCATGTAGCGACTTGTGGACGATATTGCAGGTCCGCGGGTCCCCCTTCCAGGGCGTTATAATTGGTGATAAAAATCACAAGCAAAGGTTAATTCTGTCTAGCTAGACACCAGACAGACGGGACAGTCAGTTTCTGTTGTTGCTGTACATATAGTACAACTTAGCACGATCGTTCTCTGCCAGGTACCTACAGACAAGTATAAAGCCGATAATGCCGTCTGCGCCTTTCATGCAGTATCTGTACCACATAGAGCGTCAATTTTCTGGGATTCTGTGTGGCCCGCCGTGTTTAATGGCACGCTGTATGCTCGGATGACCGCGGGGTGTGACGGCTAAGTCTCGAGTTGCTGTGGTATTTGAAGACACAACATTAGCTTCTGCATAGCCTTCACCTGAAATGACACCGTCGTCCTGCCTGGTGGATACACAAAAATTACATTTATCACAGTGTCAGCTCGGAATCCTGTAGTACATTTCTTTAACTCTCAAGAAGTGCGATAATCATCGCCTAATTACACTAAGCTTCAAGATTTGAATGATTAGAAAGTCTAATTTTAGCTATTTTTGTGAAGATCGACGAGCTATGATTTTTCGCCTGTAGTCTGAAAAAAAAAGTCATCAAGCGTCGCATTACCCTTGCGATGACTGGTCCAGTTTAAATAGCTAAACGTCGATAGTGCTGACTGCAGACGTTTATTACATCACAACTAATTGAATTACATTTGCTTGGAAATCTTCTTTCTGCCTCAGATTCAGAGCGACTTATCTGCAGCCGAGCCCGCTAACGATGGCGCCACATTGATGCGGGGGAATGCACTGCCTACACTCAACTTCGTATTTTTTTTTTTGTAACTGAAAGTACATGTAGATATTTCTCTTTTGGAAAGACTTCCTCCAGTGCTATGCCACAGTGTTGCCGTTTCTAAAGGAAATCACATATAAGAAATGCAAATCACCTATTTTTTTCTGGGACCAGTTTCTGGAGCAAGTCTAGAAATACACTTAAGTTCCATAATCTACTTGGCAACCACTGTTTTTCCATGCTTAAGATCATCAATGGCTTAAGATTGTTGAAGATTTTAAAAAAAATGGCCCCTAAAAATAATTGCTTCCATAGACGGCGGTTTGCAGAGAAATAATCAACCAATCACAAAACTGAGCTTAAGCATGCAAAAGACAATGGACGCCAAAGTGAGGTTTGGACTTCAGTGTATCTCTGCACTAAGATATTTCTGTAAACCCATGAATTGGTCCAAAGTAGGCAATAAGATTCGGAAAGATATGGAAGAATGTAACATGCCATATATTTTAAGTTGCGTTAGGTAAAAGCTCTCTTTCTGCTTAAAATCGCCCCCGATGTCACCGACGTGTCGTAGGACCTAAGCCGGCCCATCTCCCTTGGAATCCCGTTCAAGCCCCAAACCTGTTTACCGACGCATGTATGCCCAGTTTGTCCAGGTGTCAACGAAAGAGAGTCCGGGGTGTTTGACTTTCCACAGCCACCGGGGGAGTAACTGAAAGTACAAGAGTCTATCAATATTTGCTCGTCTTTGTAAAAAACAGTAACGACACTATCAGGTTGGAGTGGAAAGGGCACGCCGAGCCATTCACATTTTACTACTTAATGAGGAGGCTACTGTCGGAATACCTACAGGAAACGAATTCGTATCTCTTGTTAATTTAAACTCTTTGCGGCCGATCATCATGTAACAACTTGCATTTGACGATGGGATAGAGTGTACATGTAGGTAATGGAAAATGTCACCTTGTCTGAGAAATCTTCCCTTTCCGTCTTCGGAAATATGGCTCATATCCAGTGCAATAATTTAATAAGGCATTTACGTAGTAATGTCTGATTTGGGGTGTATGAGATTCACATTTGAAGACAAATGCAGAGTATGAGGCTAACCTGGGAATGTCTCTTTCAAACTAGGGTTAGGCCTAGTTACTCTGACCCACGCCTGACGATCTTTCTACAGGCCGGACAGTATATGCGGTCATGCACTGAAGGCACTCTTGCTCCTCAGACAATTTTTGTCTGTGTTGCGACAATAATAGATGAAGCCCGGTATGGACGTTTACCACATTACCACATCAGGATAATGTCTCCTAACCACAATTCAAACGAACATTATTTACTTGTGGGTGGGGGGTGTCATACATGAATACTAGGTTATAGAGCAACAGGACCGATGATGTAAAACAAAATAATTTGGATTGCTAAAAAATGTCGCTTGTTACGCAAAGAACATCTTAGAGGGTACTGCAATAAGCCCAGTGAAACAAATATTTCATCTTCCTTTTTTTGCAGCGGTCAGTACAGTATACTTTCTATCAATTGGCTGTGACGAAGTTAAGGAAGAAAGGAACAAAAAGAAGAGAGAGAGAGAGAGAGAAAAATAAAGACACATGACTATGAATTAAGTTATTTGGTCAAAATTTTTCGCTATGCAGTTATAATTATTGATAGCTATTAAGGCACACAAAATATCATTGTTATGTAAAAAGTCAATAATAAACAATCCTTTATTACTGATGAATTAACTTATGAGCCTAACCCTAATATATAAATCTCTCGGTTTATGCGTGTGAATATGTGAGAGACAAAAACCTAACAAGTCACACAAAATAATGCAAATTAAGAAACCAGAAATTATTTCTAATCTTGGCCTAACCGTGTGTAATATAGGCCCCTAATTTCTGTAAGTGATACATTAGCGGGAAAATGGCTATAACCACTGATAGGTGATCCAAGGACAAGATTGAACTTATTCATTTAAATGTTTGTGGACGTGAAAACCGATACAGCGGATGCACAGTGGTAATTTGGCATGAAGGACAGTGCTGATAACTAAACTGGATATATTTAAGTCATACCTGTTTTTACGTTTTGACTAACCACTCATATACATAATGATGATCTAGCTTTGAACGCTTTAAAAACGAAAGTTTTGACTTTGCCGCGAGTCATCCATTCGGCCACTCATATCATGTCACACATAGGTACGTTATTTTGAATTCTGGTTATATAGCTGAATAATTAAAGAAATTCGATCTCTGTCTTTAGTCTTTATGTAAACACATTTTGCTTAAATAATCGGAGGATATAATATCATAAATCAGTGAATTGTCAGAGTAAAGACTCTCATTTCGTTTAGAAAGACATCAAGTATATAATCTCTAGTATTAAAATCTAAAAAAAAAAGAAAAAAAAAGAGGCACCGACATATCCCGGCATATCATGCACTATAGCTATCATGCACGGCTGAGTAAGCGCTTTGCTCCCGTTACCTTTTTAAAGTGTTATCTGGTAGGCGGACTGGCGGCGTTCCAAAACAAACCCCGCGCACGTGCTGCAGTTGCGTTCCTAACTTCAGTTCAGATATTGATATTTAGCAGCCGAAGTCAGGACCCTGGGATCAGACACTAGATGTCAAGAGTGTCATTTGTAGCAACTTGTGCAAGGCAGCATAAACTCATGTGCGCATCCAGCGTGTTTAAAACAAATCCTGGGAAGTTAAATGAAAGGATATGCGTAGACTTGATGAGCGATAATAAGAGCACCGTCACCCCCGTCACATTCACAGGCCGTAGTCCTCTGCCTGGCACCACAAAGCGCTCGAAATGTGGACTCTGTACTAGCCCCAAGACTAAGTGACCGTCTACTTTTTACCGCCGTAGGCCCGTAGTAGACCTTTACTTGAGACATCGGTCAGATAAAAGGGTCATACACAGCTAGACCCAGTGTATGTGTACCAGATTTGTCACAGAATCCTCATTTCGAGCGCCTCTGTATGGCACCACCCCGAATTAGTTGTGCCTTGTGGTACGTGGTTTTGTTATCTGTAAAACAACACTCCGATACTAGACCACCATACTGTAAGTTCCTTAATTATAAAGTTTGCGGGGATTTATGTTTGCATTTTTGAAACAAACCCATGTCCGCGGGGATTAATATTTGCGGTTTAGCTGAGGTGCTGTTAATTATCTAACTACAGGTACCTGAATTATGTTTGCGAGGGTAAAACAAAAGGGGAGCTGGGGACGCCCCTTTTCCTTTTTTTTTTCTTTTACCACCCTGGAGAAAAACGGTAGTAGATCTACACCAGTAAACAGGAACTCGGGGCTATGATAGTCGTTACACATGTTGGAAGACTCTTGTCAGAAGACTAAGTTTATAAATTACTTGTGCAACTGATCGAGTCTGAAGTGACACAACTTACAGTGGTCAGGAAAAACAACACCCAGTCACCAATACTAGTACTAGTGACCCGACAAAATTGGCATAGATTTACCTAGATAGAGTACATAGATCTATATCTGTCTGCCACTGGGAACTGGCCTTACTACGTAGCCTTATATGGACTCTACCCACCAGCCTCCAACTTTTCTGTTTGCTGCCACCAAAACCATGAAAAACTTGGTTTAGAAGGTATAATTTCTCCATAACCAGAATGCATCAATATGTAAATTTTGCTTTGTGTGCACAGCAACAAGGTTGAAAGGCTCATTAATTCCAAACTGCCAATGTCATTGACACAATTCACACAATTATTTTCGCGTTGATTCTAAAATATTTATGAAAGAAGCTCCATATCACAGGATTTTTTTTGCACGTCGATTTTAAAATATTTATGAAAGAAGCTATGTATGTTGCTGCCTGTATGCAGCAAGATACTTGATTATTTTTTGCTAATCCAATGTATCTGTTTTACGTTTTGTACCCTTTTATTAGTCTAGATGCCACTGGGATCATTAATTTCAAAATGTGTATGCCCATTGGCCCATTGTATAATTTTCAACATACTGTAAATTCATTAATCATGTTAATGTGTGTGAGGGATTTATCTGGCTACTTTTGTGACTATCTTTAAACCGCAAAAATAAGTACTCGCAAACATATAATCCGTGTACCTACATAACTAACAAGACCTGAGCTAACCGCAAATACTAGTATAATCAATCCCCACATACATGGTTTTGTCTCAAAAACGCAAACGTTATTCTCTCCAAACATTAATGAATTTACAGTACATGTATGTACTACCTTGCTGTTCATCTAGTGTTGCTATATGTTGCTAGTGCTTATTATACTGCTTGTGGTCCCTTTGAGGAAAATTGAAAAAAAAAAAACAACAAAAGAAAAAAAGAAATAAGAGCGTAAAATGAAGCAAGTCATTAACCTGTCAGAAAAGTGGGATAAACATCTAGGTACAAAGGAGATGACATGGTGAATATGGTGGGGAGCAAGCCCAGACATTAGCACATACTAGTCTCTAAGTACTTGTTTTCTGTTGGAAAGCTTGTAAATATTTAGGCAGACACAGCGTAACAAATAGACAAAACACCCCCTCGGGGAATCTGAAGTTGAGTTTGAGGGAGAGTTTTAAAACTTACATTCTTTGAGTAACTGAATAGAGAAAAGTAAACTTTTTACATGAATACAATATACATGTATTTTTGAACTTATTAGTACATGTATTTGTAAAGTAGAACACATTAAATAGGATAGGTTAAGGTATTGTGTATATATATGATCTGTATGCAGAGGCGAAATTTATTTGATCGTGGCTTTGAATTGGGGAACCCAAAACCAAACTAATTCATAGTCGGCAAAGATAAATTTAAGAACGTCCCCCTCTTCAAAATAAAAAAATAAAAAAGCATCACCACCACCAAAACATAAAAAGCAACCTTAAGGGTAGCATTATAGCATCTCCACATTATTTTTTTCATAAAAGTGTTTGAATTATTATTACAGCCAGTTTGGCTTCATGTATTCAGGGTCTGCTTCTGACTTTGTCAAAAGTTATCGGGGGGCCAGATTTCAGAAGAGGCTTTCAAGTCCGTGGGTGGAATACTCGAAAATACTTTAGTCTAAGTCACCAAATTTGACTTAAAACTTAGACTTAAATATTTTAGAGAACTCTGGCCCAGAAATTAGTTTCAGTTCACAAATTACCTTGGATACCTTTGTCTTTTCCATGGTTATGATCTGCTTAATAGACTTAATATTTTTGAAGACACCAGCCCCAGCAGCTTCAAATTCTGCTTGACCAGGTCTTGGCCGGTGCTCCTTCAAATGTTACCCGTCTGACCACATTGTTCGTACATGAAACGTGATTGGACTAAGGTCGCCCTGCTTTATTGTTCCTATCATTATTTTACAGGAACAAACACATTTCCGAGCATGTCATGGCAAGTCAGCTGTTTATCCTGACTCTTTGAAACTGATCCTAGACTTCATCTTGCATGAAGTCTAGATGTTTTAGGGTTACGGTAGATGTTTTAGGGTTACGGTGGACTCAATATTGTTTGACATCCGCAGTGTTTACTACTAGCTGCCATAGATTGATGCCCATGCAAATTGTGTGATTGTGTGTGATGGTGCAAGCATGTGCACTGATGTACATGTAGCTTCTTATAAATCATTTTATAAATTCTGTTTGCAAACTGCCTTTGATGCATGTAGCAGGTCTGTAGGGGTCCTCAGCCTGGATGTTTAGGTTAAAATGGTACAGATAGCATCTAAGTTAGAAAATATGTTGAGACCCTTTAATTTTGCTGCCCTTTAAATATCGCCAATTTAAAACATGTGTCCCTGGTTATTTGCAGACCGGAAACTGCATGGTACAGGATGGTTGCAAAAATTAAGCGAAGTGCATTAACTTAAGTAAATGCCTAGTTTTGTTGTGAAGGTGATGGCATTTGTTCCCATTGGCTAGTCCAAAGGGATTTTTGCCATGTCGTCAGCACACACTGAAGTGCAGGCATTAAACAGAAAATGTACTAACCCTGTTCCATTTTGATTTTGTGCATGCCTAATGTCAAAAAGGCCTATGACTATACAGGCAGTACAAGGAGTCAGAACAATTGGTCCATTCTCCGGCAAGGCAATTAACATACACTAATCACCTACTAAAGTATTGGGGTTAATACGGTATGTAGGTCATTTGGAAACCCCCAGTTTGGCGGAGTAACTTAGTCACATCCCAAAGTGCTGGGTGAGGTGAAAGAAAATGTAAATTTTTAAAAGTTCCTTAGAACTCGGCCCGTTATTCACTATTGTCACCAACACCTGCAGTCGACTGTCTTAGACTTGGGTGTAGAAAAGCAGCAACATGTCATTATCGCTTTCTGAGCAGCCTTTGAAAGTACTAGTCAGTATATCTTTCACAAGGTGTTTATATACATGTACAGTGGTCCCTCTATGTTAAGACCACCCATGAGACCAAGAAAATATGGTCTTATATTGCAAGTGATCTTAAAATAAAGGTAATTTAACACAGAAACTTGCCCTTTGGGACCAAATCAAGCGGTCTTATAATCAAGGGTGGTATTAAAATAGAAGGTTGTAAAATAGAGGAACTACTGTGTATAGAAAATATATATTGGATGCTTTGTTTCCTGCATGGAGAGAAATTCCCATTTACTGTTCTAGACATCTTACTGCATGTACTCTTCAACATACTAGTACCTGCATGAGTGCCAACTCATACTCAGTACATTGTGTAATTTGAGTTCAATATCTTTTTATCTACATGCATGTAGGGCATGTACGTACCGCGGTACATCCATCATCTACAGCTTGGTTTTACGATCTCCTATTCCTTATTACTTAAAGGAAGGCTATGGGTACCAACAACACTTGACTTACCTCAACATGATCAATACTCAATGTAATTCACCTCATTCTTGATGTGCCAAGCACCTTATATCTAGTTACTTGAACACCTAAACATCTTGAATTCTAGCCGTTACAACAAATACATGTACCGCAATGTCCATGTCTGCGACAGATTCAGTTCAGTCTAATCTTGATTTAACTCATGCTTAGCATTATCAGCATGCCGACCACTTTTTCTCCGAGTGACTTGTTAACACATCCATCCTGTGTACATGGAGTACGTCGCTGCATTTTAATGACATTGTGTTTACTGAAGGTCTTTGTCAAGGACGCTATATGGCTCTCATCTGTAAATTATCTACACCCTGCCTTATTTAAACAAAGTGTAAAAAATGTCCAAGACTGCTGTTTTTTCCGAAAAGCTAAATTTAATCTGAACAAATTTAATGTCACTCAAACATGTCAAATGATTCTGTTTTCCTTATACAGTGAAACCTGTCTTGAGAGCTCACTGCCATGAGAGACCACCTGTCTTGAAAGGCCATTAGTTTTTGGCAGAAGTTCCAACATTTCAGTGTAAATGAACCTGTCACCAAAGCCCACCTGTCTTGAGAGACCATATTTTTATGGCCAATGGGGTTGTCTTTCAAGATCAGTTCTACTGTACATTATGTGCATCTAAATTGCTTTTTAATGTATTTTTGTAAAACTAAGATATTACAGTAATGATATACCTGCATGACCAAATTTTAAATATATACATGTACAGATGTTAATCATGTTAATTTGGGAATATTTTTAGTAATCATAATTTCTGTGGATGTATTTATAGGTCTTTTGAGGTTGCAGTTGATGCCAAATTAAAACTTATAACGAACTCTAGCTTACTTAGTACATCACTTGTGCACCATGTATGTACTACATGGTACTACTACTGCATAACTTTTATTATTATGACAGAAAACTGATTTAATGTAGCTGATTCAAGTGATTGTATCTTTTCTATGTTATGTTTTAGTTTACTAGTAGTAGTACCCAGACAGAATTTATTTCTGTTTCATGTTTCAGTAAAGGTGATACGACCTTGTTCCTGTAAATATACTGCTTTCAACATCATACATGTTATTTATCATGTTTATATGCAACTGTTACCCAGGTCACTTTGCTTTTTCTATTAATTGACCTGTTGATAATCCGGATTTGCTTTAATTTGCTTCTACAGGGGTGTGTGTCCGTGGCGACGTGTGTACCTGACAGCAGAGAAATGTCAGTATGATCGGGCAAAGGTCAAGGTCAGATATGACCAAGCGAAGGTCGTCGCTGCCAGGGCTGGTTCCCTGCGGCAGCCACCAGGGAGCGCTGCGGCTGCTGGTCTTCATGGTGCTTTTTACTAGTCTTTCGGCTCAGGAGCGTAAGTTGCAATTCATCCAGATTCTACTTTAATTGTTTCGATGCTGCACTTCGTCATTCTACATTGATACAAGAAATTCTGCAGTGAAAAAGTTAAGCATTAAATTTGGCTTCATGCTTGAAAGTTGAATATGATAATTACCGGTATGTTGGCTTTTTATTTTGTCAGTTACAGAAACTGCAAAATATGACTTGATGACTTATACTACTTGCAAATTTATTTCCTATATATGTAATATCCGTTGTGATACACAAATCTTTGTCTTTGAACTTAGGGAATCCGTCAAGTTTTATATTTAAAAGCTGTTTCTTATTTAAAAAATCACCATAATTTAAATTATTACTGTCAGTAAATACATGTGTATATCATTGTATATATCTTCATCATTGAATATAAAACACGGATTTACAGTTATCAGGTTATAATTTACGTTCTGCTATGCTATATTATAAAGAATTCCTAGTGCCCAGTATACAGAACTGTTACTTGTAAATTATGTACATGGAGTTAAATGGAGTTAAATACATGATCCTGGCTTCAACATATTACATTCCTTATTGCAAGTATAATTTTTCAAACTTTTCAAGTACCTACTAGTATCTCTTATTAAAGTCTCTGTCAGAATAATTAATGAGGAACAATTAGATACCACTCGAAC
>JAAUYG010051277.1_pt1 | contig 10185 bp, 5 predicted proteins | sample 7278091 | NCBI WGS metagenome assembly JAAUYG01 (sample SAMN14350201, study PRJNA611818) | marine sediment metagenome | isolation source: surface marine sediment (0.6m) | place: French Polynesia: Moorea | collected 2018-08
ATCAGTGAGGAATGGTCTTAAAATAAAAGGAAGTCTTAAAATATAAGGGTCTTAAATTACAGGGACCACACCTAAGAATACCATGAATACCTGTAACACAGTTGTTTGTTTGAGGTCTTGGTGATCCCTAAGCCGAGACTACTAATATGCATCATCTTTGGAGCCTATTTAACTGAGGCTGGTCTTGTTCTATGGTTTCACTGTACAGAGATATTCTATGGTTTCACTGTACACAGAGAGTGGCTCCCTGGAACTGATATGACAGTCCAATATCTTCCTAATGGCCAGGGACAAGATGGATTCCATCCCGCCCGGGGAACATATCAATCTTGCCCGCTGACCAATGGTGGATTTTGTCGACATCGCTGCTCCTTCGAGACTCCCAACAAAATCAGCTTATAACATATATATACCGGTAAATTGTACCGCTTTGCCATACATATAATGACTTTCATGAATCTTCATTGGTCGGTACGTTTATTTCCTAGAAAAGACCTCCACATGCAACTACTCTGTCATAAATGCGAAAAGAAAATCAAAATTTTCTAAAAAAAATGTTACTATCCAAATTTTAGCCTCAGTTGACATATAAGCTAATATATATGTCTCTGCGTGGATTTGTTGAGTATCCCTGACGATTTATACATTGTATGAGACAGTGGCAGCGGTTTCTAAAATTGATGGAATACCTCATCAAACAAGGCGCTCTCTGCTGGGAATCTGGGGAGTGAGGGGAAGAGGAGCATGACAAAGAGGTTATCCTTGTAAAGTATGGGATTACGCTGGCCACAGGCAAGAATGATATTGCTCCATCATCTCAGAACCTCCCAGTTTTCGGAAAACAAACGAAGTGAAGATAAATTTTCAAGTGAGAAATTCAGAAGCATACCGCAAGACGCAGCAAGAACTTAAAAGCTCCGGAACGGAATGTCATATGACGCTAAACAGAGAATAATCAAATCTTCTAGTTGATAAAAAAAAGTAAGAAATGACACAGGCGAACCTTCCAACCACCTCATAATTAAGTAATTAAGACCACTTCAGGATAAAGACCGCTTTGTGATAGTACCCAACTAGATTTTCAAATGTGTACAGTTGAAGTCCCCCTCTAACAAGGACACCGCTTCTGCCCAAATAATTCTCTCCTCCTTATTACAGGGGTCCTTTGCGGAGAGGGAGCATTGTATACATGCATTCATAGTACATGCTGCCAAGAAATTCTGTCCTTCTACAGGAGTGTCCTCTCTAGAGAGTGTCTTTTAAGAGAGGGACCAAATGTTACTAGTCTCGGAAAAGAGACCACCTCAAAACTAAGAGCCTCTAGTAAGGCGATCCAATTTTCAGAGAAAATGTGGCCACATTAGAGAGGTGGCCTTTGGTGAGAGGGAGAAGTAAATACATTGATAGTAGCCATTGGAAGGATTTACGGCCATATTACAGAGGTGGCCTCTGTGGAGAGTGGCCACTTAGAGAAGGACTCCTGCACTAAGAAGAATTTCAGCGAAATTTTTGTTTAATCAATTGACAAGATATGCTGAACATTTAACTATTGCTTTGATTAAATGTTGGTTTCATCAGAGCCTGCTTTGATTAAATGTTGCTTTCATCAGAGCCAAAGATCTTTTCTTTTCCCTAACTTTTTTTTTTTTTTTTTGATTAACCAATCCCATGTGTTCCAGCTTCTTGTGGACTGCTACCCAGAATGTGCCACGGTTCTGCAGAAATATGCAAATATGAATACCCATGCTATACTTCACGCAACATCTGAATGTATAACTGATTGGCATAAAAAAAAAGAAGGCAGGAATTTTTAGAACAATGAAAGCATAAATGGTTTCCAGCAGCATCTATCTAATAAGGAATGCCAAAGGATGGAACCTTTATGTGACCTGATGTGAAACCAACAGGGAACTCCAGTCTCCCAAGTTTCCAGGCTAAGGAGGGAGAGCTGTTAAGGGGTTCCCCCGGGACCCTAAACAGCTCTCTCTGGCTTGGCTAGCGGACTCTCCTCCAGTTCCAGCTGCTGCTACTGCAGCAGAGGCCCGACTGCTGTATTGGAAGCACCCTCAGAGTCAATTTTAGCAAGAGACCAAGTTCTTGAAATTACCTCAAAAATAAACCTCAACTTAACATGCTTAAGTATCATCAAGAACCAATAGACCAAGAATCGCGTCCATCCCAAGCATGACTTGAAAGTACATGGAAAAGAAAAGTACCGCCCCACCGGCTTGTGATCAACTTCAATCAAGAAGATCATGACAAAAAAAAATGGACTGGTACATCTACAGTTGGTTAGTCTTCTTGTTTCCTAGATTTAAAATATGAAAAAAAAAAAGAAAATATTATTTAGGTGGGATGTTTGAGTAGGTGGGTTTGGGTGGCGTGTTTCGATAGGTGGGTTTGGGTGGGATGTTGAGTGGATGGGTTTAGGTGGGATGTTTTGCTGGGTGGGTTTGGGTGTTTGGGTTTAGGTGGGATGTTTTGCAGGGTGGGTTTGGGTGATTGGGTTTAGGTGGAATGTTTCGGCCGGTGGGTGTAGGTGGGATGTATGTATTGGATGTTTGTGTGAGATGTTTGATATTTGGGTGAGATACTTGATATTTTGGTAAGATATGTTCTTTTAACCCAGATTATTTTCTGGTACTGTATAAATAGCAAGTAGTTTAAGTTTCTGATCACACATTCTACGCACATAGTCACATTGGTGGAAACCTATGTGCCACCAACAGCCACTAGTTGCCATCCCCTGACGAAGGCAGAGAGAATCTACCGAAAATTCAGGAACTCTTCACCAATCTGACTCTGTGGGTAGAATGTGTGATCAGAAATTATGTTTCCAGAGTCTAAAATTATTCACTCCCAAAAATACTTTTAAGTTGTTTTAGTGCAGTTTTATATATCTATTCCCATAAAACATTAGTGTACAGAGCTGTATTACATGTACACATATTTAGCACACACCTAGAGAAAGGGGATGTATGGATTCATACTGATGAAGTACATGTAAGTATAGAAACATCAACATTGTTTGCAAGTTCAAATAAATACATCTATTATTTCACTAAATACTTAGATAGATAGACAGATTGTTTATTCACACTTTCATTAATAACACAAGTATGTTAACATCGAGATGATATATTATGAAAGTGTCCAATATATATGTCCAATCTATAACCAAGGGCAAAGACTCTTGAAACACTGAACACTGCCAGGATAATATGGACTTCAAAGTGTTCTTCATTTTTTTTTTTTTTTTGTATTCAAGCCAAGGTCACTGGCGTGAGAGCCAGCCGGAGGCCGGCTGGGATGTGTATAAGATATAGTGCTGCATAGAACAAAGGTATGCTGATAGACACTGCTGCTAACAAAGACATGAAACGGCTTGTCAAGGCTTGTTATTCCCCTGCTAGTGATACCCAGGTAGCATGCAAGTCTCGCATACAGCCGGTCGGTCCATCGTTCCCAGCCGCGGTATTGATCTGTCCAATACTGATTCCCACAAACACTCGGTCACGGGATTTTAAAATAGAAGCTTCCTCCGCTGATTTAAGCTAGTTACTGTGTGTGTATGACTCTCTCAAATGTGTATTGTAGAATCCGTGAACCATTTCGCGTCTTTTAATTCTGCCGTATTGGCAGCGTGTGGGCTGGGTAGGGGTGGGGGTGCTACCGTGGTGGGTGGGAGGGGGTGGGAGGGGGTGGTGTCTTGCTGTCAACTGCAGTGTCTGTGGTAATGTATGCAGCATCGATAAACTGTCCCGATGTAATGCTTCAATGGGGCACTGGGGACGGCAAAGTGTGGAGCTGGTAGGCACTGATGAGACAATGGAACCAGCATCAATACACAACTGCCCCCCCCCCACCCCTCCTGGTGTCACTCCCTAGTAAGATGTGGTATACTGCACAGTGGGGGCACACTGTAAAGATTAGGCCATGCAGGTGAGGTGGCGGTTCCTGGTACCAAGTCGCTTAGCTGGTGGCTGCCAAGTCTTGGGAGACGACGTTTAGGGTTTGTGACATAGTCAGATTATTAAATCATTACACGTCGAAGCTCGTCTGTGTCCCTGCATATAAATCTGCCCATATCGTGGGGACCAGTGGTGGTAGCCATGCTGTGCTGGTGTCAGGGAAAGTGAAGGTTCCCATGGCGAGTGGTGGCGGCGGCGGCGGTGGTGGTATATCGGAGACCAGTTTCCTCCCACTGTGGATGTCTCCATGCGCTATATTGCCTGCCACGGCAGCAGCGTCGTGGCCCTGAACATGACGGGGACAGCCATAATGGGCGAAGAAACCACTGGTGGCTTTTCTAGTTGTGGTGGTGGTATCCCCGGACAATAGCTCCCGGGTCGACACTAACGGGAAACCAGTACATAACATAGCAGCCGAGGTCGTGTATGGCGGGCAACCCGCGACGGCAGCCGCCTCGCTTCTGGGGACCCGAAATGCCCCGAGGACCATTACTGGATGTAAAAATCTTGTGACAGCCGAGATTTTGAAAAGAGGACAGACAGGGAAAGAACTGGTAGGAAACGTCTGGATATATTAACGTTAGCTTGGCTGTCGGCTGGGTCTGTATATAACCGACGTTAGGTTCCCGTACACTCTGGAAGCACACAGGCCGCCGGAAGTAGGTCCCCCATGGCTGCACCCACGGATCAATTAAAAGGCCAGGTATAAAGAAATATCCGTCCTTGGCCCAGCCGCACGACGCTCTCATTATCCACAGGATGGGATAACGATTAAATGGTCGGACCGTGGCTGTCACATAGGCTAGGCCGGCCAGCATACGGTGTGGTAGCCAATGACAGGAGCAATATAACACTTGACAGAGCTATACTAATACGGCAGCTCATTCATAACACAGAGATCGTCGCCTCTCTCGCTGTTATACTGTTCAATAGCGCATCAGTGGGAATATACATGCATACATTATATAGCTCAACCATGCATATCGTAGTCAGATCATGGTGTGTTATTATGAGGACTGCCAGCTCAACTACTACCATCCCGTGGTGGAAATGAACGGAGCTTTTCCTAGTGGATGGTTGTCCATGTTGTCTGTATTTGTAAGTATTTAGACTATCCCAAAATAGCACTCTCTAGTCTACAGCAGTTATGTAAACATTGGCAATTTACAGGTTTAATTCTTACAATTCTTTTACCCTTGTTCACGTTGTATTAACTGCACATGTTTATTTCGATCATACATTTATTATGTTCTACTTCACTCATATATACATATAAAATAATGACTGATATTCTATAAGTTGACGATTTCAGCTTGGGACCCATTTTTGAAACACCTCGAAAATTGGCTAAACCCTGGCGAGCAGCACAACGAGATAAAGAAAGAAACTGGATGCAAACTTACAACCTATTAATCTGCTATTAAAATATGTGCCGTAGTTGAATACTGCACTAATCAAAGGCTTATCCCAGTTACTCTAAGCTGCTATTTATTATGACTACTGCTTTATAAACACCATGCATTATCCAGTTATGGATCACAAAGCTGTTTAGTAGATACAGTGGTCCCTCTCTTAAAGGACACTCTCTAGAGAGGACACCCCTCTATAAAGGACACAAATTTCTGGCAGCAAGTACTATGAGTATATGTAATGCTCCCTCTCACCAAAGGACACCTCTCTAATAAGGACAGGATTGCTTGGCAGTAGGGCTGTCCTTATTAGAGGGGGACCACTGTATATATATGTTATACAGGTGTGGAAATGATACAGGCTAGGCAGCCTTTTACACGATGTTTACGGGACCTAACCTAACCTATTCAGTGCTCACATGGAATCAATTGCAACTGGATACCGTGTCAAAGCTTACTATTGATAATCAATTTTGATTATCAATTTTTTGAATAATCAGATGAAGTATGTCCACAAAAAAAGTCCCTGGCATAAACGTGATAAACGTTCAATGAAACTGCAGGCGTAAATGTTTTACCTCTGTTCTAATAGCTATACATGCATAAATTACCGGGTATACAAGATTTGCCTTTCTCACAAGAAGGTAAACAATCTGGCTGCCAACATAGCCAATGAATCCCAGTACTTAAATGCTGGTACGTGTAAAGTTGTCTACTAATGTATTTAACTATTTCTGTTTTAATAAAACGCCATCACAGATTAAAATGGTAGTACCGATGACCAGAGACCAGAGCAATGGTACTAGCAATCAATTATCAACTATAATTAACTACTGGCATCTCATCATCAGTACAAATTTCAGTTTTTTACTACAGCATATATATATACATGTAATTCCAACTGTAAGTCAATGAATAAAGAAGCAATCCACCAATTGATTTAACCACAAATAGAAAATTAAATTTAGTCCACTGTTTATGCAAGCTGATACAGAATAATTGGTTACACCATGAATATGTTGCACTGCTGCCAGTCCACCAATCACAGACCAACACTGCCACCAGCCCACCAATCACAGACCAGCACTGCCAACAGTCCACCAATCACAGACCAGCACTGCCACCAGCCCACCAATCACAGACCAGCACTGCCAACAGCCCACCAATCACAGACCAACACTGCCACCAGCCCACCAATCACAGACCAACACTGCCACCAGCCCACCAATCACTGACCAGCACTGCCAACAGCCCACCAATCACAGACCAACACTGCTACCAGCCCACCAATCACTGACCAGCACTGCCACCAGCCCACCAATCACTGACCAGCACTGCCACCAGCCCACCAATCACTGACCAGCACTGCCACCAGCCCACCAATTACAGACCAGCACTGCCACCAGCCCACCAATTACAGACCAGCAGGCCAACACTTGATACATCCACTCTTTATCATACTACATTATATTTAATTCATGTATTATGCAAATGTACATGAGTGATCCATACTAGTATATTTAACAATCCTATAGTATTTTAAGACCCCCCTTTGATTATACGTCCACTTAATTTCTGTTTAAAATTGAAGAATTTGTGTGCTGCTGCAGCTTTATCTCAAGACATCCTATTGTAAAAGACGACATTTTCAAGGTAGGATGAGTGGTCTTAAAACAGAGCAATCCCTGTATGCTGCTGTTAGTTATCATAAAAAAATCCAGATGATCCAGATGCAAGCATTTTCTACATGGTCTAAGCAGAAACCTTGGATCCCAACGAGAAACGATATCTGTCAGCAAATACAATAATGCAAGGTATTATAATGGAAAAGTAAGCCATTCCATCATATCATAAAATCTGCTTTCCGGCTTGCACAAAGTCAAATCGTGGCCTGACGTAGCTCTTGGTGCATGGGAATATAGGCAGGAACAAAATAAAACACTGTTTCCGATTTGGGCATCGCTGATCCCTCCCTGAAATGAACTGAGAAGCAATGGGTCCGATCATTTCCTCTATCGTCCAGATCGTTAGGGTAGTAGCGGAGAACTGGATTTGATGGCTGACGGGCTGAATCGAGCGTGATAGGGAATGATTGCGTCCGCCATCTCAATTTAACGCTATTCAGCTTGTATTACCAAGCTGCCAACATAAACGACCGAGAAATGTGGAATGGCCTTTTTTTTCCTCTGTAAATGGCATCTTGTTTGGTCGAGTTTGCATGAAGGATAAATTAAATAGGAACAATGTTGGTATTACAAAAACGCACCAAGGTCAAACAACAACCGGCAGATCGCTCACACCACAAGTAAATAATAAAGGATAACTAGTATCAAGCATTTTCTGAGGTAGTTTGCAGTGTACAGTACCAACATGACTAATGTAGCACAATGTAATTAAAGTGTAATCAATGCAAAACAGAGTTTTCTTTTTGCAGCACTCTACAGATACACAGATCTAGATCCAATATCTCGTTAGCAGGCTTGTTTCCTCAAGCCCATGGCCTAGGCTGATTGCACAATGAAGTGGCAGCAGCAGTGCCTTCTGTAATGGCTACCACTCACATGTAATTGGGGTTTGCTTGATTAACTAGGGCAACAAACCGCAAAAGAACACACAAGGCACTTATGACACTTATGAAATATTCACTAGTTATAATTTTAACTGATTGGGTAGCAGTAGTAGTGTACTCTTAAATAGGGGCTGATCTGAATATATATTTTGTAATACCCGGTATAATGTTATTTGTATAAATGTAGATTTTAAGATCAAATGTCAAATTTCCTCCCTACCAAAATCTGAAGGTTGTGCATTTTTACATTTCCATAAACCTTGATGAAGTTTCAGAAAAAAAAAAAAATTATCTCTTGCAAAACGTCGTGGTAGATTTTTTTTTTACCTTTGTTTCCTGGTAAAAACCACTATGTAAATCAAATTATTCACTACTGGTACTTACAAAAAAAATGCTACATGTACAGGAGAACCTGCCACGAAAGACCGCCCCATTGGCTATAATAATTAGGTCTCTCAAGACAGGCGGTCTTTGGTAACAGGTTCATTGCATTAAAATATAGGACCTTCTGCCAGAAATATGTGGTCCTTCAAGACAGGTGGTCTCTCATGGCAATAGTCTTTCAAGACAGGTTTCACTGTACTACAGTTGTTATGTTTACAGAAAGACACACTAACACAGGCCAGTGAGTGAACTACAACTATATCTTAAAGAATTGCAGATTTACTACCAGATAACAATCTCTAGTCATTACTCATGCGAAAGGCATCATGCATAGAACAAAAAAAAAAATTCTGTAATGCTTTTACATTAGCATCTAGGTCAAGATAATTCTTCAGAAATAAAAATACTGTCAAATATTTGTCAATTGATTGAGACCGCCCTGCCCAGCAGAAAATTGCTGTAATTTTCATCCCCACGTGCCATTGCAGTACATGCCATGACAGCCACTCTGACAGTCGGTCAATCACTCTGTATCCAATATATTAGACTCTGTCACTGCGGCATGGTTAAGGCTGCCTGCGATTGATTTATCGGCAAACTGCCAGGGGCTCACAGTGGGAGATTATATTGATTTGATGCCGGTGGCAAAGCATAAAACTGATCAGTTGTTGAGATCTACAATCTTCTTACCCCCTCTTATTGGATTCCCCTTCAGTGGCCGAGATTATTTTACAGCTGCTGAACTGTGGGTGTAATCCAGACAACCGCAAACAGAAAAGTTGATAGTTTTAATACTAAGGTTAGTATTACAACTTTACACAAACCATTTCATTTTTACTTTTTTTTACATAATTTAAAACAAATTTCTGCAGTTGGGCAATGGTCATTTTTATACGAAAATAATATTTCGCTGTTCCAGTGATTATGCAAATAAACCTAATACAAAATTTTAAGCTTATTACTCTGTATTACCGAACTAAGGGAAGGTCCCATTTCGAGTTAAGATAAACCAGTTGAAAATCAAACCAAATCCAATAGACTGCCATTCTCCTCGCCAATAGGGCTGCCCCCTGGTGGTTAAATGTAACTGGAAGCCTGAAATAGCTTGCTATGCCTATCAGGTCCGCGGTATCTTGTCCAGGACCACCAAATCTCCTAGCCCATCATTAAACGGGCCTCGGGGCAGCCACAAGGGAATCGGCCAGCGGTCGACCGGGAAACCAATCACCCAGAGAGCGTTTGGTTGGCTACTCCATCCCCCCAGACTTGGCTAAGTTTCTGGAGGCAACACGTAGTCCAGGTCATTTTTGGGCGTAATGTCCTTGGAAAGGACACAAGGAGGCAGGCCCGCAGTAAACGACACAAGGAGACAGGCCCGCAGTAAATGGCAGCAAGACAAAAATTGAAACAGTCAAATTAAGCCGAGGAGGTTGAAAAACAAAAGGATATATTTTCTGCCTCTTTTTCTACAGTAATTGTGCTAGTCTGAATGGAAAACTGTGTTAAACAGTTCCTGCGCAGAAAATGTAGAACAATGGGGAATTTCCAATGAGGAAAGTCCACTCACCAACACGGGTTTCAAAATTCCTAAAATGAAAACTTTACAAATTATAAGCCACTGTTTCAAAATTCCTAAAACGAAAGCTTTACAAATTATAAAACACTGTTTCAAAATTCCTAAAATGGGCACTATGCAAATTATAAATTCAAACAAACAAAAAATAAAATCTGCTTTTTTTTATTGTATTTTCTAGACAGTTCAAGAAGTATCTACAGTCATTTTACATGTGCATTAATCATACTTAAACCTGCAAAATAGGTTATATAGAAACAGCAATATGTGATAAATTTA
>JAAUYG010076598.1_pt1 | contig 10185 bp, 11 predicted proteins | sample 7278091 | NCBI WGS metagenome assembly JAAUYG01 (sample SAMN14350201, study PRJNA611818) | marine sediment metagenome | isolation source: surface marine sediment (0.6m) | place: French Polynesia: Moorea | collected 2018-08
AGCTTCAAAGTGGGTTTCCTTGAAAGTATCCTCGGACCCACCTCCGTTAGTTTCGGTTATTTAGCAGGAACGGCAAATAATCCTTGTCTCAATGGTGGAGGAGATGCCACTCGCGATGAGTGTATTACTGGTAACTTTTACAGAAGCCACATCTTGATGACGGGGGCAAAAGACAAAACTTCCATGGAGATGAACCCGTCATACACACGTCATGCCCCCTGCGCAAATTGGGCCGAAACTTTTCCAAAGATGTTTCGAGATATTGGTGAAAAACACACACAAATCAGTTTTAGGACTCAGTGTCCATCACCACAACAATTGGACCCAACACTGCACACCAAAATCCTCTTTCCAGATTCTCCTTCTGTATCTGAAACAAATCATTTTGTCTCGCTTATTGCATTTGATGTCACTTGTTTCTGAATCCAACAACACAGACAGATCCTGAGCACTGCACCTGAAAGGACAAAGATTTACCCCGCAATCAGACAGCAGGATTCCGCCCGGGGAATGGCTTTCTGTCTCCAGCCGATTGACACTAACGAGCATCCTGGGATTTACAGCAACGCTTTGCCGTCTAAATGGCCTAATTCGGCCACAGTTACAGAAAAAAATACATACAGCAGAGAACTGAGCAATTAGCGTCGTTCCGAACACAGTACAAGACGCAACAGGAGATCCAGACCAAACATGTGGAAAAATGTCTGAGGAGCCTCGCCAATGTTTTCATACGATGATGAGAATGCAACCGAGTGCACAACAATGTTGACAAGTCATGCCAGTGATTTTTTGCCAGGTTATTATCACGGAATGGTACTTAGGAGAAGCCCGACCAAAGTAGGTCACGCGATTCTGCGAGGTCGTAGCAGCCATGATGAGACAGACACGGACCCCCCCCCCCAGACGTCCACTCCACAAACAAAATAACCAAGATATTTATTCACGCACTAATTACATGTCGTTGTGCTTTCCAGTTCCAGCTGTGAGTGCCGACGACTGCTGGTCACAGAATAATTCTCTCGTCTTTTCTCTGCATCTCGTTACTTTACTGCCTTTCAGAGTTGCAGGCTGCGGCAATCCCGAACTGTCAGTTTTGCCACAGAGAAAGGATTTTCCCTGTCAGAAGGTCTTTTTGTCCATTTGTTGACTTGCAAGAAAAAGTCTGGGTCTCTCGTTTTTGTGAAGTTAATTAACCCAGTTGGCTTCACTGTTACAGGGCACTGGGGATGCAGGAATCCCTGGGACACCAGAACTGCAACGTTGGAACTCTTCTCTTCAAAGTATATAAAGGAAGCTGGAAGCAGAGGAGGGAAGTGTGTCATTCACTGATTAATTTTCTCTCAAGCAGAGGTGTTCTGAAGTGGTTTCCCTCCAAGGACTTTTTCTCATTCCCTTGATACCGGGCCTCCAGTTTTCCAAAGCATAAAATAGACATACGCCATCAAAGAGCGAATGGCAACTGCCTTCGCTTCATCCAAGCTTACAAATATTTTTCCCAACACCAGAAGCACTTAATGGCCGCCCACGTGAACCTGTCAGGTGTTTGAGATCTCTTAAAAGTAAGTTCAGTTGACTGAAATCCGCATAAAATGGGAATAACGCGAAGCTGCAGGTGTTTCGTGATTTCGTGTTCTTGAAATAATCTGTTTTTGAATTGTTTTCAAACTTCCAAACAAGATTTGTCTGGTTTTTTTCTGCCTGAACAGATGGTTGGGGCTGATATCTGGTGCAGCTGTATCACTCCTCGAGAGTCTTCTTGAGAATTATACATCCAGTGGAGAAAAGATTTCAGCTGTGTTTTCCGACGTTAATCTCATTTGCTCTGGAATTCATGACAATTCGGGCTTCAAAGTAGGTCACGTGGTTCCAAAAACGCCTTGACAAAAAACCGCTACCGCAGTCCTAAGTCCACCCTGTTCTTTCCTCCTTCAGGGAAGACAAGTTCATTGCCTTCATCCACGCAGGGCAACACCAGTCATTTCTTTTTGAAGAATGATTCTGGGTTCAGACCTCAGCACAAACACACCGAGCGCTCCGCAGGATTGAAACCATGAACTCTCACAAGAACCCAGAGCCGTTCAGTGGCACTTTATCAAACAGAAACAAAGCTTTGCTTTTGGTTCTGTGAAAAAAATTTCATGGCCACGATTTGTGAAGTAAAAGCGAATGTAGTTTTGGACTTCATGTCATTCTGTTAACAACTCAGCAAACAGAGCTGCGAAGAGATTTACATGAGGCAGCGACCAGAAACTCATTCCATTGTGGATCTCTGCAGGATTACACTGTCGTACACTGTTGCCTTTTCTGCACACAGTCACGCACAGCACACAAAACAGCAAGGAGCAAAGAGTTTACCTAATGACTTGCCACAGTGTACTTCTAGTGACTTTGCCTGAGGCGACTTGGTATCCTCACTTTCGCACAGAAAAAATGTTCTGATCAGACTTTGGTGGAATCACACCATGACTTCTTTTCTTTTTCCATTGTTACAGTGATGACCACAGCGATATTGATTTCGTGTGTTGGTCTGGCCACTTGTGTCCAGCTTGCAGAGATCTATGGTAAAAGCATTTCTTCCTCGGCCCACACCTGCGCAAACTTCCCCGCTGCCTTTGAAGGAATGAAGGGAAAGTGGCAAAAAAAGAAAGGACTTCCATCTTACCTCCAACGTCCCACTCGAGGTGTCCCTCGGGGCTGGTTGACCACAGTGAGTCTCGTTCAAACACGGACAATTGTCAACCAGAAATCCCGCAGTCCTGACAAGATACTGAAGAAAGATCACAGAGACAATCTTCATCACTGAGGCCTCCATGCTGCAATTTCCATAGCAACTGATAAATTGCAATGAGACACGTGTAATTTCACTTCCACCGCAGATACACCACTGGCATCATACACGGAGAGAAACGTGGTTGGCTGCCTGTATGTTTTTATTGCACTGTCATACGGCCACAAATGGTATTGATTCAAATCATGGAACACGTTTGGTTTCCTGAGAGTTGTACAGAGGATGAAGCTGTTGCTTCCCAGAGACCTGGAAGCTGCCACTCAGCTATTGATATGCGATACCCACCCACCTTATGTCTGTAGAATCTATATCTGTTGTCCTCTCTTTATTCTGGTTGTCCTTCTGTGTGTGCAAAATTTGACCAAAGCGAGCAAAAAAGGAACGAGAAAGGGTGGAACGCAACACAATGTTATTTTTCCTTGCTGAAAAAGAAAATCATGGGAACAAAATCACTTTCTTTTGGACAAATCAACACAACAAACTCAGAGATCACCCTGTACACAAATGCTTGGAAACCTTTCCTTTTGAACTTCTCTTTTTGTGACTGGTTGCCTTTCAAATACATGTACACAATCTCGTGTCTTGTTGTGGAAGTCTGTGACAGAAATGCAAAGTCATGCCTCAAAACACTTCACTTGCAAATCTTCAGGCCTTTCGCGGACAAGGCTAATGCCACCTCATTTCCTACAAATGCAAGTTCTGTTTAATTCTTCCTTTTGTACCTGAGGCATGCCATTCAGAGACTTCTGTGTGTCAAAGAAATTCATTGATAAATTTCTTACAATGCATCTGAATGGTGGTTTCCTCCTTGCAGCCGCGAGGTCAATCCAACAAAAGCTGAAACCCACAAAGGTCTTAAAAATTCAACAAACGAGTCAAAATCTTAAAAAGGCGCAGAGGCAGATGAATTTATGGCTTTGCTATTATGTTTATGAGACACAGGAGTGGAGTAAACTCAAGTGCGCCTGATACCCATTTAGTGGAGTGGATAGCTTTTCGTGTTGCGGCGGTCTCTGGGGGGACACCAGCAGCAGTACATTACTTCTCCTCGGTTATCTCCTCACTGAGTTTTCCTTACTTGGTTTCATTCATCGTCAAGTTTGTTACTGGGTGTTTTGCATGCGCACAATGCGAGTGTTTCAACACAGCTGTTTCCACGTCGTCGAACCGGCGTGAAATTCATCCAGATAGCGTTTTTGGTGTTCACCCTATCTGTACGGGTTCTTACGTCCCTGTCAAGATTGATGTGCACTCAACAAGTGTTCTTTTTCTGTTGGATCCATTCGATGGTGCACGCAAAATTTTACATCCCCTTCACACGCGAATGTATCCTTTCTGGATACAAGTGCCGTCATTTCTCGAGGACGAAGAATTTTTTGCGGCATCAGTTGAGGTTATCTTCTCGGTCAAGAAATCTTTGGTGGCAACGGGCCGTGCAGAGTTAGTTTCTGTCAGACGAGACTTAAAACCTTGACGAAGGAAAGAGCGCGGGCTGTTTAGCATGACTCTGTATCAAAAGCCCAGGCTGAAGCGGCGCGTCTTTCTGCCAAGCTGGTCTCGAGGAATCTGATCTCCTTGAAAGCCCAGATGACTTTTCTCCGGATACGCGATGCCAATCACCGCTCTCGACTCTTCACTGAAACATGTCCTGCTCTTTCGCTGCGTGGGTGATTCTTTTTTTGTTTTGAGGTTTTGAAACTTTAAGAGGTTTGTTGAAAGATTTTATTTTGGCCAGGCATATTAGTTTTTTTTTCTCTTTGCCCGGACAAGCAGAGCTTTTTCGTTTTTTTTTTGTTTTTTTTTTTGCCGCTCAATTGCAATTTTTGTGCAATGGGTTGATCTTTTTTGTCTGGGAAACCCTTTCGGGTTTTCTGTTTTTCTCCAATGAATTTGCAGCGCAAAAAACAAGCATTCCGCTGGCCAGTGCACATCTTCGTGCGTTCATCTACAGACAGCGTGTCGCGACGAATTCTGCCACAGTGGATCGGGACGTTGCAATAACTGAAACTCAGCTGTGGCGCAAAAGAGGAAATGAATGAGGAATTTTCTCTTGAAAAGCCCAGATGCCTCAACAATAGGAAGATATCAACTTTCGTTTGAAATGAGTTTTCCGCTTTTTGTGACAAACCCCAATCTGTCAAGTTGCCACACCCCATGAAGAAAAAGGGTTCCACTCCTCACTGTCAAGACTTCCCAAGATGATTCCTTGTTGAGCGCCACAATTATACCTCTCTGCTCATCGCAACAAGAAAAGTCTCATCACAACCACAAACTGACAATGATTTTAGTGCAGGAAAAAAGGCAGTGTTGTAAAGATGAGAAGGTTGCGTGAAGAAAAAAAGCAGGTGTTTTCCTCTTCTTCTCGGGCTGAATGCCAGTAATTTTCCAAAAAGCCACTTTGTTAAATTCATCACACAGGAACAATGAAGAATGTCATAAATATTTAAATTACAGTCGCATACCATTCATCATTCGGCCAATTGGTGATCATTCTTCAACATTTCAACTGAATACAGCTTATTTAAGATCAAAATTGATGTCTCTGCTGACGTGGAAGAAGTTCATCTTCGTCATTGGCACGTTAATTTTTCTGACGTGTTTTCACATCTGGCCATCTTTCCGTGAATATTAAGAAACACAGGTCAATATCGCAGGAATTTTCGACCTGTCTCATCGAACAACGAAATCATTGAACATGCCTTTGCTTCTGAGCAGTTTATGAAGGGAAGTTTTGAGGCACCACATTGCGCCACAAAAAAGTCATCGGAGAAGGCAAGCCAGCAGACTGATCAGTCAGCACAGAGAACCAGGAAAGAATCCCAGATTTCGCTGGAGCAGGGAACACTTGCCAGAATTGTTTCAATGAGTTCTCCGACAGTGTCCGAAAAAAGGACAGAAGGTGCCCCCCTTTCAACCCAGTGAAAAGAACCTGAAAGACAAGGTTTGCGAAAGAAATGTCTTGTGTTTCTCGCAGTCCATAATCTTTTGACTGCAGAGCAATAAACGTCAGAGAGCGTAATAAATGTTGATGTTTAATTTCCGGTGCAGAGAGGTGGAGCTTCGTCGCGAAGTTGTATCAGACCGCAGCCACGACATCACAGCGCGTCATAACTTATCGCGGCCCGCGCACACGGAACAAAATGTACTCTCAACATCCGTCTTACAATAGCGAATATGACACAGATTTATTTCCTTGTCTGCAACAATGACTACATACATGTACATCAATAGCACAATTTGTCAACAATAAGAAAGAGTTTGTCCACTATTTACAAATTCACATTTTCAAACCCATTCTGGTTTTAATCCCAGCATGGTGGTTTTTGTCGAGGTTGTCTGTGTTTGGTTTGATGGATGTTTGCTGTACAGTGGTGTCGGAGAAACACCGGGACCAGGAGGGAGGAGTTGGAGGAAACAAGAAAAGGGATCTTGAAATAATCACCAGAAACAATTTTTCCTTTCTTGAATACATTCAAACGACACTCGTTGATGGTCAGCCAAGTCGCAAATTCTGAATCCTTGAAACTAGAGATTTGGCAAAAAAGGCCGGGCAATTGGGGGGTGACATGCGTAGGGGGTGATGGGGGTGGTGACATTTCACCGGGGGGGGGGGGAACATCTTGACTTGTGACTTGACTGGCAATGGGGGGGGGGGGAGAAGCGAGCAAAGGTCAAGCCTGAACCATGGTCTGCTCCAATACTACTTCGGGCCTTTTTCAAAGGCAACGAAGTAAAAAGTGGAATGCTGCCTTCTGTCTTTTCTAACTCTGAAAATCAGCCGGGAACATATTGAACAGTTTTTTGAACGCACAATTATCAACAGTTCACCAATGCGATCAATACTGCGTCAAAGATCCATGTTTCACAGACGAAAGAAAACGTCGATTTGAACGGACAAAAATCAGAAAACCACGTTATTTCTGCAGTAATCTTGAAATATGTTGTGTTGGAAAATCGATTTTTCTCCAACAAATTGGAGGTTGGGAATCGTTTTGCAAATTACAGTTCTAAGGCGTTTACTTGCGAGTCATGCACAGATTACTTCTGCATGACGTTATACAGAAATAACGTCTCCGAGGAACGTTCACAAATGAGGTGTGACCAAGCTGTTCTCTGAACTCGACGACACGTCTCTCAGTGACAACAAACAAACGCTGCGGTGGAAAATTCGTAACTATTGCAACAACCGGGTTTTCATTCAAACAGCAATTGCCGAAATTGCTGACTTCCACCATTGCACCTTTTGGTGATGTCATGACCTCAGGCCATGGCCATATCTGTCGTGAACCTCGCCTTCTCCATTGGAGTTTTTGAGTTGCTACAGTTCTGATGCATGACCAGCTGGTTGTGTGTGTGTATGTGTTTTGGGTGGGGATGAGGAGCGCTGTTTATCTGCATTGTATTCAGTTCTGTAACTTGACGGAGGAGTGCAGTGGTTTGACTCGCATCTTCTTGGACAGTCCGAGTCTGAGCCCGCCGCCTCCCAACGGCGACTTGATCGTCACTCCGCCCAGGCACGGAGACTTGGTGCTACCCGCCGGACCTGAAACGAGTCAAGATACAAATTTTGAAGTCCATGATTCGAAGACCAGATTGTGCAGGGGAAGCAGACATCTACACAATGTGTGAACACGCTGAAAAGCAAGCAGTTGGGAGTCAACGTCCAGAAGCATCAGGTTGTTTCTTTTTTTTTTGTTCTGAACAAAGGGAGGTCTTTCCTGGAATGTGTCAGAACTGCCATGTTGAGAAATGAGCCAGAGATTGTCTTCGTTGCGTCGAACAAAGGCACACAAAGCGCACTCCTCAGAAGCCACACGCCCTTTGCTCTCTTTTTGTGTGTGTGTGTGTGTGTTTTTTTTTTTTTTTTTTGAAAGGTCAAAGCAAGAATCAAATCAGGAAGAGATCTGCTTGATGGTGACTGAACTGCTGAAATGAAAGGAACTGATTGCAAATTGACGGGCTTTACCAGAGTTTCACTTAGGTACAGAGAACGACAGGGCCGAGGTTGTTCAACTTGCTGCACCTGACAACTCCCCACAAGACACTTGTCATACAGAAATTTAGTCACTGTGTGAAATTCTACAGGACTGGAAGATTTGGCAGCAGTTACGGTTTGTTCAGCCAGTTTGTTCTAGCTGAGCCTGTTTTGGACGAGGATGAATCTGGAAAACAGCACTTGTTCCCTGAGATTAAGTCTGTGAACAGCGAAAAAAGCCACACTGGCTTACCAACTTTTGCGTAAAATGAACAATGCCCGTTTTTTTAGTGGCAAGAAAAGAGAAAGTGCAGTCTCCACATCACATGTTAGAAACTGAAATCAATAACACTTTTGGGGCCGCACTGGGTAAAAAGGGTGATGCATTCCTCGACATGACAGATTTTGATTGATTGCACTTTACGAGGATGTTCAATAATTCGATTTCAACAAGACGATGATCACTCCTGTGCACCGAATACTAATCTACTTGTCACCGCCAATGACTTTCCCCCTGGGCTAAAGTCCTGATCATAAACATGTCGTCGGTACGAATCGGTATCTCACATGACAGGACAACTCAAAAGAAACCAGCGGAATTTCTACGAGCAATAATTGCTGTTTTGCAACACCGCAGGCATGTCTTCTGCATTTCTGCTGGGCCAAGGCAGTATTTTTTTTTTAAATCAAAACGCCAAGTAGGGTTGAAACCGCGACGCATTTGTCACATCACTTGAGAGAAGGGAGGAACACGGAAATGCTGGAAAGCAACTTTAAAACTTTATGGCACATCAATCATGATTTTCTGCTTGGCAGCCACACGGAACAAGGTAAAAACCTGATGTTTTATTTGATCAAATTTGCACTTGTTTGATGCAAGTTTCGCACACCAAACTCAGAAACAAGGTAAATCTGATCGGCTGTCGAGTTTCAATGCATTCAACCAATATTTCGTTTTGCTCTTGTATTTTCCGCATTTTGATATTGCAAAAACAAAGATGATTGCACCACATCCAAAAACAACAATGCGCTGACGCCCAGAAAAGAAACCTGACCGATTAGGCATTGGAGGAGGGAAGGGACATACTTCCTGCCTAATTTCTAAACCTCAACGGAGGCAATTGGATATTTTTTTCTCACAGATTGGAGGAGTGTACCAAAAACTGCGCGAACACCAAAACACCTGGAACGAATTTACCTTCTCCCTGACTGAAATGGCTGCTTCCTTTTTCTCCAGCTTCACAGACAAAGTGTGTGACAGTTAGTCAGATTGGAGCAAAAGTGACGATGAATCAAAAAACATTTCTCTGAATTGTAACTTGAACTGGACATGGGCCTGAACAAGCTCACAGACGTTTCTTTGCTGTGAGGACAGGAGCATTCTGGGACGTTTCAACGATAGGTTTTGGTGTGGAAAGAAAATTGGGAGGGGCAGTTACCCCCAGCCCTAGCAAAAAGAAAAGACACGTGCTGTACCTGGTGACACCCAGGAGGGTCGTCTGTTGGTGAGTCCACTGACGTTACTCGAGGATTTGGGGACACTAGGTGGTGTGTTGACAGTGTGCGCGATGGCAGGCATCGACTTTGCTGGCTTCAGACCAGTCGTCCTTCCAGGAGTCACTGAAAATAGAGAAAACAATGATTGATATTCCTTCCGTTGCACTGTGCGTTGAGAACTGATGGCAACTTCGTTCTAACAAAAGGCAAAGGAAAGGTATCGACGCGGGACTGGCCAAGAAAAACTTATCTCTTCCACAAACTGAACTCACAGCCCACAACAGTCATGCTGAGAAAGCCTGTCCGCAACAAGGGACAAGGTGCAGACCAAAAGGCATAAGTTTGAGAACGATTAGACGGGCAGAAGCTTGCGCACAAATTAGCGTCCATCTTTCCTTCATCAAAAGAACTCTCTTTACCCTTGAATTTATCAAGGGCGACGACACAGTCACCTTTACAGCAAGATCCTTGAACATCAGTTCCAATCAGTGACAGACAGAATTATTCTGTTTGCTTCAAAAGCAGAAAAGCTTGCAAAGGTGACAGCCGTCACGTGACAGTGGTAATCAAAGAATTGCTGGGTGCCAAAAATTTCCTTTTGCTGCTACTGATGTCGCTTTCATCTCTTTCGTCAATGAACAAAAGTAAACGGAGCTCTGATTACATGTGAAAGGTCAGCAAATCTCTGGCACGCGAGTCCACTTTCTTTCAAGTCAAAAGAACCTTGGCTTTGAAAACCACTCAGGTCAAAGAGGCAACAGACGTTTTGATGCTAAAAGTAGGACGGAATCGGAACTAGGTCCGGTGTCAAAGGCCTGAACGGCCCCCCTGGCTTCGGCTGCCCTGCAGATTTGATGCAAAAAGGGGGCACCTGAAGCCTTAGGCCTGAACAGCCCCCTGGCAGACATGTTGGATTTTTAATGAG
>JAAUYG010095931.1_pt1 | contig 10185 bp, 9 predicted proteins | sample 7278091 | NCBI WGS metagenome assembly JAAUYG01 (sample SAMN14350201, study PRJNA611818) | marine sediment metagenome | isolation source: surface marine sediment (0.6m) | place: French Polynesia: Moorea | collected 2018-08
CCCAAATCTGTCCCCCCCCCTGCCCAACCAAAAAAATCTTCTCCCTTTTTTTCTAACGCCCTTTCAATGAGCGCCATATTCTGTGTTCATCTCTGGGCGAAGTTGAGACTTTTTAGCTTCCATGAAAACACCAAAGCCATCTCCTGATTTGATAGAACAGGGACGGGATTTAGTTACCGTCGGACGGGGTGGTGAATGAGACGTGGTTCGGCTCGCTCCACAGTCCGCCTCGCGCAGGCTTGGCGCGCACCGAGATGTCGTAGCGCGTGAACGGTGGCGCCCCCCCCCGAAGTATCCACTCCGTGTCGTCCTCCAACGTCTCGTTCTGCAACCAACAAGCACACTGATTGAAAACTGGATTTTCCCAAGATTTCTGTAAATCTATTCTCTTTCCTGTTTTCAAAATCCTCAGTTTCGTTCCTGCTTTTGATCACAAAACGGCCATTGCCAGAAAACAACGCCGCCCGCAAATGCGGCTTTGGCATCGTCACTTTTATTCAGTGGTGTTTGGCATTTTCCCATGTTTGGGTAAAATCTGCATTAAGATCTGTTGAAAAGCCTTGAATTTGTTTGACACCAGGAGCAACGAGTCTCCGCCAAGTTCAAAACTCTTTGATCTGAGATGCTTGCATGTGCCCAAAAAGAACCTGGGATCTTGCGCCCTTTTCACGAAAACGTCTCTTTCTTTTAGCTTTTGACGGTCTCAAAGACTCATTTTTACTCCAGTGCACAAGAGGTGATAAAACACGCGCTTTTCGATTTGTCCCTATCTCTCTAGTCACAACGAGAACTTTCAGGTTTCTCATCAAGAAAACTCATCCGGACTCTGCCATGTTACCTGTGCCATCTTAGCGTGCTGAGAACCTGTCAAGAGGTTCGTCGCAAATGACATTTGTACGGAATCTTAATTTGCAGAAGAAGAGAGAGAACTTTCTGTACGCGACAGCAATTATTTCACCGAGTCTTTCTGCGCTGCAAGGAAGTTAGTTGTCAAAAGCTGTGGTCAGTGCAAGAAAGACTCGAGGTTTTGATTTTGTTTTCCTTCTCGCTGTTTGTCCTCACTTTTTGATGTATAACAGCAAGTGCTCACGAGAACCCTTCTTGTCATCCAGACAAACGTTGCTTTGTTTGTGACAAGCAGGTAGATTCGTGCATTTTAGTCCGTTATTTTCACGTTTTGATGTGGGGCCTGGTTTCAAACCGGCTGAGAAAAGACGACTCTACTTTTACCTTGCCTGACAAAAATCGCCGCAAAAACAATATCACATTCCACCTTCGACTCTCACCCCCCGGAGCAATGGCTTCTTACACAGGATACAATTTGTCTAATTACTGCTCTGTCGCACTGACGTCTGTCTGGATTTCTACCAAGGAGAAATTGCTTTCTTGGGAGAATGCCTTTCCCTGATTGCGCCTGAGGCCAAAACAATCTTTGAAATATTTCAGAATCCCCACTCAATGTTCTTGTGTCAGGATGTTTTTCTACACACTGCTGTGGCAAAATTGAAATGGAAAATTTGAAGTAAAAATTTGGCACCACGGCAACGTGAGCAGCTCGCCATAACCAAAAACTCACGGTAGTCTGACACTGCAATGGTTGAGAACTTGCTTTCGATGATGCACAAGCCTGAAGAGCTCGGTCAGGAAATTTTAGTTGGAAACAAAGAGCAAAGACCCGCTGACTGCGACAGACAGGCAGACGTACCTGCTCGACGCCCTGCGGCTGCCACTGCGACCTGTACGAGACCAGGAAGACGAGCTCGCGGTCGTTGACTGGAGGCTGCCACTGCACCTTGATGTTGTTCAGTTCCTGGTCCAGCACCTTTACATCCGTCACACGATTAGGCTTCACTGCAATGTTGAAAGCAACATCTCAGCAAGTGGAATTTATTTTTCACTTGAATGCAAAGAGAAACAGAAGAACATCCAAAACGAAAACAATGCTTTTACAGACAGCTAAACTCTGGCTGCTAGCGTTGCACAATTCTGAAGAGCGTCACACACACACAAAAGAAGCTCAACGTTTCTTCTGAAAGAGACGACATTGCGGTGACACCCACCTATTTGCGATCCGTTGATGAAGAAAGGCTCGGAATGTTCCTCCAGGTAAAGCATCGACTTGCCGTAGTCTGGCTTCGTTTCGTCCGTTTCTGGCATCGACTTGGCGATAGCGTACACAACAGCCGTCATCCCTTCGTTGTACACGGTCTGGTCGTACTTATCCAGGGTCCACGTGCAAACATTTGACCCAATCTTATTCGGACAATCCGTGTGGTTCAGCTCCAGAAACTCCCTGCAAGAACAGGACAGGGCCAATCAGTTGTGTCGGATTCAGTGAATAGCCAGGTCAACTGAAGCAAAATTAACAGCGTTCTGTGTCCAATGTCAGGACACATGAATGCTGCGTTTCTCGTTGCCTGCCTGGCGCACACGTAAAGTTTCAAAAAGACACGGAAGGTCGGAGAAATAGCTTGCGCCGAGAAAGAATCACAATCTGTAAATCAATCTTTTTTTCATGCAAACAAAAGATAAACAACAAAAAAGTTCCTTTACGACCCCAGAGAACGGTTTCATGCGATGGAGTCCCATATTCATTGCTCTGTGCCACCGTGACGATAATTCAGCGTTGCAAAAATATATTTTTGCCATTTGCTAATTTGGTTTTTACATGTCATTTCAGTTGTACAGATTATTTTACACATTGTGAAGGAAGCAATAATGAAGCATTGTTTTATTCTTCAGATCTATTCCAAATGATTCGACAAATACTCAGAAAAAAAAAGTTGGAATCTCTTTCGGCCAACAACAGAGGTTTCGCACGAAACTTCACCAAATGCACTATTCCTTGATCACTCTCCTCGAATTTGGATCAGAAGGCAGGATAAGGGTAAAATCAGGAAAAATGACGTCACAAAAGTCAACACATTTGGAATAGATATGATACCGCATTGTTACGAGACGCTCTCCTATTGCATAGCAGTTTTAATGGTCCATCAAGCGAACTGCGGGGATGACAGTTTCGGGGGAAAAAAAACAACAAAAAAATGTCGTTTTCCACACCGCCACCTAGATGAAAGCTGTGGTCAATTGTCAGGGTTATGAAAATAGCTAAAAGTTCCGTTACACAACGACGCACATTTCTTGTGTCAAGTTTCCTGTCCTGGACCTCGGAAGTTCTACTCTGGGCACATCTCTACAAACAAGGGAAAACACAAACAAACCCAAAATAATTGCAAGAAAATACACGTGGAGGCTTCCAAACAAGGCCTTGGGTGACAAAGATCTAAAACACTGTTCAGATCAACAACTAACGTCGCTCATTCATGAAACGTCTGTGGAATGGGGACACATACATTCCCATTTGAGCAAAATTTGGTTAACGCAAATTAAGACACGGGGGTAAAGATTAGGGGCAATAAAACTCATTCCCTCACAAAGTTTTGCACATCAATAGCGAGGTGAGAGAAAACTCACGTTCCGTTGGACCAGAAGAGCTGCATGTCCTCGTGAAACAGAAGCGTGTTCTGCACCTTTGGACTCCACACGCACCGCAGCAGGGCCCAGTTCTCTATCACACATTCAGTGATCACCGGCTTTTCCAGCCGCTCTGAAACCAAGAACCCGCGCTTGAAATGTGTTTCAGGTTGCAAAATAGAACAATTGTGTTCAGACTTCGAAGTTTTTTTTTTTTTGTTTTTTTTTGAGAAAAAAACAAGAGAAGTGTTGAATCCAGCTTTGTGGGAGTTTGTCAGCACCTTCAGTCTCTCTGGACTGAGATTCCGGCGTGACATTCCACTGTTTTCCAGCGCAGCAACAGGAAACCAAAGCAATGGCAGTCCACAGCACATGAATGGAGGCTTGAACTGTCGGTCGTGTTAGAAAAGACAATGGTCTTGCCATTTTAAGATTTACTTGTTGGAATTATTTATTGACTCAAAAGAAGACAACTCAGCCAGGCTGGCTTAACTGGTCACTTCAAGAGGAGAAACCTCAATCACAAATCTGAGCAACCATCAGTTCTAACGAAGCTCGGGTTCAAACTTAACTCACTTGCTATGTGCACGTATTGTCCAGCTAAAAGCGTCAAGCCGCCGTCCTCTGTTTCCGTATCTGAGGGCACGTAACAATTGAACAGCATGTTTCTCGTCGCGTAGTGCGTGATGTTCCTGATGTTTACGAAGGCAGTTTGTGCGTCTTTCACCTGGAATACAAAGCATCGTTATGAGATAAAATGCCACCAGGATAGTACAGATACTCGCATGAAAAGAATCCGAATCCCAGCGTCAGAGGAATTACACATTTTTTGAGCCGAAGAGCCACCTCAAAAGCTCGGGTGCGTCTTTTGTGGGGATCACTTTGAATAGACTGGACCATTTTTTCTACAAAATCAGGTTGTACCAAACATTGCGGGTACTCGTTTTATGCGGTAAGTTTTTGAATGAAATGTTTGTGTTCTTTCTTGTGTGGACACTTACCTCAACCGGATGGACCTCCTTAGTTCCAGCTTTGAAGATGATCTGGCTCGCTGTGTACAGCTTGGCGTTCTCAGGTGACAAGGTGCACGTCAACGTCAGATTGGAACCTTCCACCACGTGCGGATCTTCCGGGCTCATTTCTGCGCAGAAGAATTCACAGCTTCAGTTGTTTCAAATGAAAACAGCAAAATGGCTACTGTGTCGCTTCCAGGATGAACATTTCCAGGCAATTTGGCGTTCCAAGCAAATTCCATTCGAAATCACACTGAATGCTTCCAAAAAAGGTTCTTTCAACATTTTCTTCCAGTGGCTTCTTTTGTGCACCAAAACACAGGCAATTTGGATTCTTGCGCCGGGGCGAGTTTATCAGAAACCTGCAAGACATCCGCGCGTCTTGAGAGGAGGAAGTGAGGCCTGGTCACACCTCGACACTCGAGTGACAAGTGTTTACAGCGCTCTGGGTTTTTACACTGCAAATCAATTACCCGGGTGATTCGGGAAACCTTACGCAATCCCGGGGAGAACCGCCGTCACAAAGCCACTTGCCTTTGAGAACTAACTGGGCGTGAACTGGCTGAGCGCACTTTTTGTGAAAGGAAACAGGCGACAGATGTTTCTTTTTTTCCAAACTGGTGCACCATGTTTGTGTTTTGGGGAAAGAAAGCCGGATTGCTGTCGGGATGTTTCAAAGAAATTGCCGCAAAACACTGAAAAGGTGTGACATTTTCACTTTTTCGTCAGGAAACACTTGGCAGAGCACATGCCTGAAAGTAAGGTGTGACAAATCGTATTCGTGCCATTGGCAACATTCATTCCTGTAAAAGCGGGGACTCAACTGCCCTGAATTTCAGACAACCGCTCCCAACACCAAATGTTTTGACGTCAACCCCGACCCCAAGATACAAAGGGCCTGACGACCATGACTTCACGCAAAACACGAGACATTTGAGTGTCTCGCAGTTTTCATTCTAAGGAGGGAGACTTAAGAAAACAAAACAATTCTGAACACATGGCATTTACACCTGATTCGTGGCAGTCATATCTGACCAGACAAACTGGAAGGGGAACGAAAACAAGACGAGTGGTTTTTTTCTGGTGGGTACACAAATTTTAACTGAAAACCTCTACGAAAACCTCTTTGCCTATTGATTCGCGCTTCGCAATGATCTGAGAATTGTTCCACTTCTTGTTGCTGACGATTAATTCTGACTTCTTCCCAAACCAATGTTCCTTACAATTACTACAATTTCTGGGGTCTAAGTAATCTACAGTCCTGCTCGTGGTGAACAGACCTAGTCCACCTTTGTTGAAGCGTTGAATATCTGAATACGCCCATGAACGCCGAAGCCCTGCAAAATTACACAAGCGACATCGTGAAGGACGTCCCGCACGCTTTGAACCGAATCCTGCCTGCAGGCGGCCACTGCGATGCGTCTTACTTTTTGAAAGCAGAAAACGAAGATGCGTCTTATTTTGAGAACAGAAAAAGAAGAAAAATGACTCCAGCTCCTAAGTTACGTAGCCATGCAAACATCGCAAAGCAGTGTCAAAAGAAAGTCGAGACCTACCAGTCAAAACGCTGCACAGCGCGGCATCCCAAGTTCATTTTGTCCACTGTCCGCAAAATCTCGAGGCTTTTCTTGTTCACAAAATACCAAAGACCAGGAACACTGTCTATGTGGGATACTAACCTCTCCTGTGACTCTACCGGCATTTCTCAGCTTCTTTGAAGCGAGAAGGCAGCAATGTACATGAGCAGTGATCCTTCTCACATCCCTTTAAAACGTTTTTGGAGGAAATGCGAAGATATTTACAGCATCCCTGAACAAGTTGTGCAAGGGTACAGCACAGTACAACTTACTGTTGCCGTTGTTGACAAATTCTCCGAATGGGATGTTAGCGACGGCGCCGCCGAAGGCGCAGCAGAGCAGAAAGAGCAGCAGCTGGTAGAACGCCGGCAGGAACTCGTCCTCCGGTCTCCGTCCAGCCAGGAGCACCCACCCTCTTCTGAAGCAAAAAGTGAAATTAACCTCGTTAAAATTTTATTCAAAAGTGTTCAGTCCTATTATTAAACTGTTCAGTCCCTGAATGGTGCTGGAGCTTTCGATGTGGTCGGTGAAAATATGGTTTTTATTGTCGTTTTACGGGAGACGTGAAGCCTTGGAGAGAGGTTGTGGCCTTCTTGAAGATGTTTCGACACAACTTCAGATTGTCAAAATTGCCGAGCTTGCACGGCGGCGGGGAAGGGGAGAGGTCGGTGAGAAAGACAACGAATAGAGCAGATGTTCACCAAGACAGATCAAGCCGTGATGTTTGCAGAGGCGGGGACGGTGTCCCCACGGGACATGATGGCAGGTAGCGCAGCTGGGTGGTTGAGGGGGAATCCACGACAATGACCACACCAACATGACCTCCATCAAGGCGCTCCGCTGCGACAGCCGAGCGGCTTAAAAAGGAACTATGGATAGTGTGACAATGTTGCTTTCACAGAATAATGCCAACATTCCTGAGCGACACATAAAAGATTCATTCTCTCATCAAAAGAAGAAGCACAGTGTTGAAGATTCAGCGAGTGTTCACGAGTCTGCAAAAGTGTCGGCTCTGTGGATAAATATTCATGAAAGACGCGCTCTGTCATAATGTGTGTGTCATTTACCTGAATGAAATATTTATGAAAACACCATCAAGCTGCTTCAAATAAGTTCATTCATCTTTCTCTTATTTCTACATTTGTTTCAACAACACTGCGTAATTTCATACAGTCAGTGGATTCATGACGAAAACGTTCAGACTGCGCAGTTTGGAAAAGGAAAAGAGAACAGGTGGAATGTTGACTTCGCAAAACAAACCAAAAGCAAAAGAGGGGCCCTTTTATGGCAGAAACACATTGCGCCGATTTTGGAGTTTCAGTCCGAGTCACTTGGCTTTGTAGAAAGGAAAGTCGGAGAGGAAGACTACTCGGTTTGATGTGTTTTTGAGCAGTTGTTGTCACTGAAAAGTCCTTTCTGTTATCCCTGCTTTTTTGTTGCAATTTGCAACCAAAGCGCCCGTGAGCAGCTGCGCATGCTTTGAACGAAGCCCGAACTCGTCTACTGTTTTGACTGGAGACTGAGTGGTTTCATTCTTGGGACAGTTTTCACTACCTCTCAGACTGAGGATTGGGCAAAAGGAATCAAAATTTCTTTTCAAGTGTTCATAAAGTGACTGAAAGTGCGTGGAACTACTTTTGTGGCACTTTTTGGGCCACTCCAGGAGGGGGATGAACTGAAATATTGCGAAATTTGCTGCAGATTCACAGGTTCAGAGTGGTTTGATATGTTCCCAAAGTGACTAAAAGTGTGTGGGACTCACCTTGGCGACTGTCGTCTTTTTGATGCCATGGGTGTTGCTAAGAAGTCAGCGTGCTGTTACATTGTGACGTATCTCCGTGTCTTGCGCAGATCTGAAAACGGAAAAGTTGTTCTGCGTCACAATTTGGAAAGATTGATGCCATTGCCGGTGATAAGAGTATCTCAAGATTTCCAAGAATACCTGTTTTTAAATAGAACACCAAATTTTATCAACACGACCACCATTGCTTGTTGCTGATTCGCTGGCACCTTCATTTCAGATTTGTCCTTGATCAAGAATTTGAACGCTCGTTCCGAATGAAAACCTTTGGAGGAACAAGTGAACCAAGCTCCAATCTTCGGATGCCAAGTCACAAGGACACTTTCCAGCCAACTAGTAACTTTTTGTGCAAGGGATCCTTTCACAGCCAGGGGTCAGCAATCACGTTTCTGTAAGAATGAGTCTGATCGCGAAGATTGACCTTCCTTTTGAAGCCTGTTCTTTTTGAATTAGGCGTTTAGCTGTTGTAATTTCCAAGCTAAAAGTCCAAAAAGGATGTTTTTCGGTCAACTTTTCTTTTCCACCAACATCTGGATCTTGCCCAAAATGACTTGGTTTATCCATAAAAACTGCCGAAAAATATAAGTTGTGTGGCCTTTGCGAGAATGCCAATTTTCTCACGGCGGGGGAAGATCAAAACAGGTGAGCTTTTCAGCGTGGGGGCACTCAGTTGAGTTGATAACGATGACGACGGCAGTGTGTGACTCATTTAGGCAGCCCCGCTTTTAACCGTGAGGCCTAAAAATAAGGAAAAGACAAGAATTCATTGTTGGCAGATCTGTAAGGACGTCCTTTCAGAGTTTTGGTGCTTGCCAACACACAGGACTTGACAAATAAGTTGGACTTGCCATTGCCAACACACAAGAAGACCCAAGTTGGAAAGAAATCCTGAACAGTCTCACACTGCAACCCTGCGATTTCGTCCTTTTCCTCCCAAACTTTCGCGGAAAAATCCGAACCGTTCTTCACTGGACGGTTCGCATCCAGACTGCTTTTCGGTGCAGAACAACAAGGTGATCCGCAGAACTAGATGCAGTACATTACATGCAGACGGCACCGATAAGCAAACATTAGGCAGTTGAAGAACCCAGCTGGTTGTGTTGATACATCTGTCTGAATAAATCTTCCACAGCAATTTGTACCGCAAAAACCAAGTACAAAAGCAGGTATGCTAACCGTTAACAAATATCCCAGGTAAAAACGATAACCGACTTGGAAAATAAAAAATCTTGCTGAGCTGGCCTTCACTTCAGCAGTGTCTGTCGCAATGAAAAGTGTGCAATCTATTGTACCTGTCCTGTCCACACACTTCGTTGTTACACATTCATCCGCACTGAGGGCCACACCCAGATTTCCGCTTGGTGTCTGAATTCCAATGACACATTCTGCAAACAGTTTCTGGTTCTTTGAAATCCAACTGCGCCATCAATGTTCACAAACTGTTCTTATCTGCTCTTATCAGCGCCCATGAACTGACTCAAGACAAATCAGGAGTTATTTTGTTCGTGACGTTTCCACTCACACCAACAAGGAACTGTTGTCTATTGGAATCGTCATCGAGGTGAAATCCTTAAGGACTCCCATACTCCTGGCCGTTGTAAGTGGAATTCTTGAGGCTCTGACAGCTAATGCGAACTGACACTTTTGCGATCGACATTCTCTCTCACCTGACAGCGAATTTCGCAGAGATAAAAGCACAGCCATGGTTGCGTCACTTTGGTCCTTCAGCGCACAACTAAGTTTTCACCAAGACCAGATCAGTGAAAGCTCAATCTCTCCAGTGGAAGCAGAGTGACGCGATGGGAAGGACACAGTTACATGGCCACAACACAGCCGCAAAAAAATGAGCAAAACGACACACCAATTTGTTCTGCATGTACGATGTTGATCCCAGTTAGATTCCCACAAAAAAGTCAACAGGCACACCAACATTGAAGACAGCAATTTCCTGCATGTATCCGCAAGATCTGTCACTGATAGGCAAAAACAGGAAATCACGGGTTTTGGTGTCTGTGGCACGAGAACTACTTCATGCAGAGCAAAACAACGCCAAGAAGGGAGGATGAACGGCAAAGACGACCTTCTGTGAGTCTGTGTGGAGCTCGACCGCTGCACCACAGCAGACGTCTCCTCAGCTTGGAATCGAACAGTCAGTGTCACTTGGCCACCTTGGTCTGTGAGATACAACAAGCCAACTGCTCACCCAAAACTGAACATCCAATGCAAATTTGCGCGACTTTGCTTCTGGGTCTGGTCGGCAAATGCAATGCAAACTAGAGATTTGGCCCCAAAGGCCAATGTACTTTGCTGCCACCATCGC
>JAAUYG010146534.1_pt1 | contig 10185 bp, 7 predicted proteins | sample 7278091 | NCBI WGS metagenome assembly JAAUYG01 (sample SAMN14350201, study PRJNA611818) | marine sediment metagenome | isolation source: surface marine sediment (0.6m) | place: French Polynesia: Moorea | collected 2018-08
GGTGTAAACAGACAGGCATTCTGGAGATACTGGGATTAAAGCAATTAAGTACTCCTCGTTTGGACTAGAGCTAGGCAATATACAGTAAATATCCTGAATACATAGCAGATAGGGAGTTTGGCAAACCATGCTATAGGCATGGTCGCTTCAATATTAATAGGATTTACCAGAATAGACAAATTAATTATGTTGCCTCTGGAATAACATAAAGCTAACTGAAAGAAATCGCGTGTAATCTAAACAGTCAGCTCCAGACTTTTCCTCCTATTACCGGGATATAATGACAAATGATAATTTAGGTTTAATCATGTTCATACTGCTGTTTCTGACAAGGTTACAAAATTGTATGACAGGCATATGAAAGAACTTATCATGGTAACTGTGTCCCAGCTAGATGTGTCGAAGTTACTTAATGAGCTCAGTAGGGCCTGTACCCCTGGCTATGACAGTATTACTGCAGAACATCTCATATATGGTCAATCTGACCTACTGCATAACATCTGTCTCTTGCCTTTTCTGTTATTTTATCTCACTGTGCTGTTCCAGATGTCATACAGACCAGTATTATCATTCCTCTGTTAAAAAGCGACACTTGACCCAAATACTGCAAGTGATTAAATGCACATCACATTAAGTTTGAATTCCACATATTCAAAATTATTGGAAATGTTTACGATACCAGCTGATACAGTATGTTCACTACAGCTTGGATTTAGAATGAAGCACAGCAGATCAATCTTTTGCTGCTTGCTCCTTAATATAACGATATGTCATGCAATATTTTAAGGGTCCAAATACATTTTTACATATTTGTAGTTATATTTAGCTCTACCTTTGATATAAGTAGGGCCATAAAGCAAAAAAATGTAATCCTCTCTTTTTAACATATTTATTGAAGATTCATGAATTCAATTGAAAATCAGTAAAGCAACTGTTAGAATTGGTCTTGACATTAATAATGCATTTGCATACGCTGATGATGTAACAACCATATGCATGTGCAGCACAGTTCCGGGTCTCCAGGAAACTGATGATCAATATTTGTGAAGATTATGCTGACAAATATGGCGGTTTCAAATTGGCATTTAAAAACTCTGTGCCTCTCTATTGGGAACCATAAACTCACTCGTTCACCCAGCTGGTTTCTGTATGGTAATGAAATACAGCACTCCGATTCGCTAGATGTACGTGACGTAACTTTTAACAACCAAGGTAAATCAGACTGCCTTTGTAATAGTGGGATTCAAAGATGTAGACGTGGTTTCTATAGTCTTGCTAATGTGGGTGTGTTGCTGGCTTTGCAGCAAAAGTTAAATCCTACATGTGGAAATCGGTCTGCTCCCCTAGTTTACTTTATGGGACAGAATGTGTTCTAATAGCCCCAAAACATGCTTACAGTGCTCAAGGGGGTATGATTAAATAATGTCTTCGCTTAGGCAAGTACAGCCAGCATTGTGATTTATTGCAAGCCATGGATATTGATACAGTAAATGTTTCTGTTAGTAGGCGCACATGTGATCTATTTGTCATTTTTTTTAGGTTGAATCACCTGCCCGGAAACTGTGTATGCATCTGTTATCAAGGTACATATGCTCTGGTATTGTGGTAAAGGGTACTCTGTTAGAACGTGTTGTATGCACTGGTATGTCACCATCTAAACTATTGGTTGAAGGTATAAATTCCATGGTAACTCAGAGATAAACAATAGAAAAGAATGTTCTAACTGCCTAATGGGATTGCGGATACGATGCGATGCTTTTGATAAATTTGTTAAACCATGGTCTGAGGAGCTTTGCCTGCTCCGTCTTTTCACCAACTCTTTTTATAGTATACCCCGTGTGCTTATTTGTTGAATGCAATTTTATACGTCTATGTGTTACATTTCCATGTCCATCTGAATTTCCCCCTGCCCTGGGGGATTGAATAAAATAAATAAAATATTACAGAACTACTTCTATTTACAAAAGCTTGAATTGATTTTGACACTACTGTGATCACATTAAAACTCAAAGCAAGCAGAATTTTGATTTAAGTCCAGATTTCTGCTTCTAGGGTCTCCATGCATATGAAATACTGGGTTGTTTATGCTGTCAAGAATATGCTGTTAACTACAATATTGTTCTCTTTCCATCATGCAATATTTTTATGCATCATGTTTATGAAACATATTTCTGTCATCAAAAGGTTTATATTTCAAGACCTTTTTTATGGCACAGCTAGTATTTCTAGGCTCTCAAATTGTACAGATCTACTTTAGTTAATACATGAACTCAGACTATGTTGTGAGCACAAAGCTTGAAATAAAGTGAATTGAACTTAAATTGAAATGAAAGCAAAATAGGACCTCAAAATACAATCTACACCATCTGGCACATTGAAGTTGTGCACTGTGAAGGTCCACCTTCAAATTGCTTTTGAAATATTGTTCCAGATAAACTGTGAGGATTTTCCACCTTTGTATTACGAGCCCTATGTGCAGATGAGTTTCATCGCAATCCGCAAGAGCCGGGCATTCATTCATGTTAAAAGTATATCGCAAATATCTTTCATTCTAATTTGGATTGTTAATGTATAATTTAGAGTAAAAATAATTCAGAGCTAATTTTTATTTACAACAGTATTAATTATAATTACAAAGATATATTGCATTTTTATCAAACCATTGTCGTCAATCGTAATTGACTCACTTACGGCAATTACTTGCCAGCGTGTAAACATGGCGGACGCCACGGCTAAACAAAATTCGTCTGTAATGAAAGAAAATATCGAATATTCTACTCAGAGAGGATCGCAAGACCTGACTTCAGATATCAGCAAAATGTCAAGCCCACTGAGCATTCCTCAGCTCCCTGTTTCTGGGCCAGAAAAAGGATTCTACAAGGTAAGAAATTTTCAGTCATGTGTGACTGTGACTGTGTGTGAGTTGGATTGGTGACTTGAACACTCATGCACTGTTGAACTTCAGCTAGCTATACCATCAGACTATTACTAGCGATAATACAGACTAATCAATGCATGCATGGCCTACATCATAGTACATGGTACCCATAACTACACCATGTTAACAGTGGTTAATCCAGTGTTCAGTCAACTGGCATTGACCAGTTTTGTTAAATAGTAAGGTTTATATTGCAGTCTTTTGCCTTTCCCGAGCATTTTTTGATTATGACAATTCATTTTCATGTGAAGATTAGGTAGCCTACAGTCATCTGGCCATATGATATATAGTACTGTACACTGCTGTAAGCCCCGGTCGGTGGGCTATATTTTATATAGACAACAACAACAAAATCATTAACAATTAGAATGCTTAAAAAACATGATCATGCCTATAGGCTGTATCATTTAACAGTTTAAGAAGAAGAATTTATTGATCCACTGAAAGTGTAACTTTATTACAGATGGATATAGGTCATATATTTCACTCAAATAAATCACACCAGCACACCACATCATGCATATGTCACTTCACACAAAGCAGTGATTTAGGCACACAACCTATTCTTGATGTAGTTGATGTATTTACACAGATCTATAATTTATTTTGCTCAATTTCACAGGTTAAAAAATTTTCACACAACTGGTTTTACTGTTTTAAAATTTTTTCCTCCTTTGAAAGGTTCTTTAATTTCATACTACTACTACTACTTGTGTAAGGAAGGATAAGTGGTATCCAGTTTGAGTTTTTCTTATACCATAGTCAACCATTCAACATTTATGAATTGTATCATGTCAAAGCGTCATAAGTATAAATATGATAAAATTAGATTTAAAAAATATTGGAGTTTATGTTATACAATGTATGCGTATCAAGTTAAGCATTTTCTCTGCAAATCAGTTTCTCCTCAATGTTTTCACGTGTGACAGCCTGTGATGAAACCCGGCCAAACTTTCTATTTATGTTAATAGAATATTTTATAAAACAAAATAAAAAGCTTTGTGTACAACATGTACAACATCAGTTCATTTTGGATGATTGGAACAAACATGTACCGGGTATTTGCTATCAGATCCAGCAAGTTATGTACAAATGCTCACATGTTTTTATAAAATGATGCATTTTAGCATGGGAAAATTTCTTTTGAGATCCGGGAATTTTGGAATATGACTGCATGCACAGTTCTCTGGTAGTATAAGTGATCCACTTAATAGTGTAACTAATGCTATGAGACTTCGATGCTCCTCACTCATTTTCAACATATCATAACCAAAATATTGTAATAGTTGTCACCTTCGGTTTCAGCACTTCATGAATCCTCTTATGGCCAGGTTGGAAGAAAACGTCAACAAGAATAATGAGATACTGGATGAGATACAGAAGTGAGTTGTACTGGAATTATTTTTTTAGGTGTTTCTCTTGCGTAGTATATATGTTGATACTTTTAAGTAACATGTAACTATATAAGTTTTTTTCAAGGTCTCATATTGTAAAAGTAAACACATCTTAATTTGCTTCTAACTTAAATACTCTAATTTGATAGAGATTGGTGATTGATGGGTATCATCAGATCATGCCATCATATCTAGTATATGGACGCAAACACTTTGTGTAACTAATAACTAACTATTTCTATATCAGATAGTGACAGGAAAGAATTTACTATCTAAAGTCATGCATCAAGTATGCCCTGCATGACCAGATGACGGTGCATGTTCCCTGGACACTAGTTATGCAGTTGTCATGAGTGTACTTTGCTACTTTCAGTTACTAGTAATCTCTGTTACAACATACAATGTACTATATTTGTTCATTCTTTAATTTGGGCTTAATTGGCTGAAGTTGAATATACTCTCTATAAAAACTCGAAAGAGAAGCTTTGGAAACTTGACAACTTATATATACTGCTGGGTTATGCTTGCTCCAGTTTTTCTCTTACAATACTCTATGCCAACATGGTCAAGGGCCTTTTACAAACACTTGAGGTTGTTGAGATAGCACATGGGCTTTAAACTACTGGGCAGAAAATTTGATCAGTAGTGTTACCATGGTTACTGTGCAGTATTGAACATGCAGCAACAGCACCAGCTGATGCAAGTGCTAGAAGTACTTGTAAGGGCATTCATTGGAATATTATCCAATCAGATTCATCTGTTACAGAATTTAAATGTAAGATGAATGACTACTATGAAAGGTGGTAAATATGAATCATAGAGTTATTGCCCAGTTACAAAAGTCCAACATGTGCTACACATGCTACACAATGGGTGGGATGCAGTCAGTCTTTTAATGAGTAAATTAAGTGCTAGTAATGACAATAATCATGATAATATTAACAATTATAAACACAAAAAATGTTTGGTTTTTTTTTTTTGTTGCTTTATTATATCGCAACCATTCATAACATTTCTACGTGCTATAAACAGAAAGCGGAAAAATGGTATAAGACATTTTTTTCAAGCTCCAAAATGACTAGCTGTTTGTGAACTTTTTAATTAAAAAAAGAAACTGAAAATAAAATCTGCAAAATCTTAGCCATTAACCTTAAAACTATGGAGCTTGTGACACTTGAAATACTGGTATATACTATCTGAGAATCTGAGATACATGATGTTATGGCCTTACTAGTATCATGATCATGATGATTTTATGCATAGGATTAGAAATTAATTTTAGCCTTTTACGTGATGCCACTGCAGTCATACTAGCTGCTATTAGAATGGGTACTACATGCAGTACCGGATATATCTCCAGTACTAGTATGTATATTCCGTTACAATATCTAATTCTCTAGTTTGAGCTTGAACATCAACATGATCAATTGTTGACCTGATATTCTCACAACATTTCAATACAGCTAATGTGTACTAGATTGTACATGGCTGTGACATCTGTACCTTTCCCTTTTCAGGACAAAATGTAGACTCACTTGACTGCTATATATATAACAAACATATTCAGAATTACACGACAGAATATTGTAAATCATGTACAATATTCAGCTTTAAAAATTGATTTCTTTGATTGACATAATGAACACCATCAGGTACATGTAGTGATTTCAGGCAGATGCTTTATACATGTTCTGGGTATGGTCAGACTCAGTAACCATGGTAACCATGGTAACGTATGAGTGGAAGCGAAATATCTTTCACTGAACTGTACCCATACACTGGTAAGCTGTAAAGTAAGCTCAAAAATCTTTCAGCTTATCTTTTTTTATGTCATATTTTTATTCTCGCTGCATGCCCTGCGAGGACGCTTCGGCTTGCAAATGAATGAAGCTGCAAACATGACTTTGTTCATCTCTCTGATGCTAACGCACCAGCTTGGAACGGTTTCCATCAGCTCACTGAAGTTGCAATATTCTAAATTTACATCTACATGTTATAATCATGATAATAGAAGCTTAGAGTGGGCCAGCCATGTTTTTGTACAAAGTCCGGTCATAAATGCCTAGAATTGCATGCTAACTGAATGACAGGGGAAGACATTTGGCTTCAAGTTGATATTAGCGTTAATGAGTTTGCTGTCTCAGGCACTTTACTCACTCCCCTCATGCCCTCATGCTTTATGGCCAGCCACCATTTGTGCAAGGGAGGGGACTAAAATTTCCCTATAGTGTCAACCACCACAGATTATCTGATTATCCGATTCTCAAAAATTAGCCTTTGTTACTAAAAATTTGTAATATTATTACCATAACGTTTAAATAACTAAATACAATTCTGACCAGCCATGAGAATAAATCCTCATCGCTGCGATCTGCTGCCTAGAAACCGACCATTTACAAGTGTCTTCAGGTTTCCAAGCAACTCTTCAGTACCGGTACTCATGTATTCAGGGATAAGTTGATACAGCTTGTATAGACAATGATGAAGGATACGCAGGTCCAATGATTACATTATATACATGCAACATGTGCAACTGCTGTGAATTTATACCGCAGACTGAAGCAGCCAATCGCTGCCATGGCAATATTTTTTGTTTAAAAAAAGCCAAAAAACAAAGAAACACCTACATTTAGTTCATCGTGACATTTAATATGATATATGCAGCCAGAAATCACTTGTGAAGTTTTGCTGCGGTTTGATTCTCAACACTGGAAACATTCCAGTGTAGAAAATGGGAAGCTGTCGGTGCAAATAAAATCAATGCTTTGCACATGGCGACAGATGTTCGGAATCCCTATATATGCTCATCCTACTATCAATAAAAAAATTTGCGTGGAATTTTGTTAAGTTGAGATATTGATTTTAAGGGTACACGCCATAGGATCAGAAATTGTAGCCAGTGCTTATCGATAGCAAAGTGATGATGGCTTAAATGAATGCCAGAACAGTTAGATCTGCTGATAACCGTTTAAAACCTCTTCGTACGTGGCACTTTTACCGGTGCCACAGTGGCAAGATTTCCTGCGGGGCAAATTTCAGCCATCCCGTGTTATGCAAAGCACAGCTCAAATGGCTCAATATTTTTAGAACAGCAGTATCATTGTGGATAACATCTTTGTCTAGCATTCACAGTGGATTGCTGATGCAGTGTTTAGTACCAGTGGCAGAGTACGTTTACTTCTGCAACAAGGATCTGTCACTTAACTGCAGTTGGAGACAAATTTTCTGGCCAGTCAGTGGATATGAATCTGCCTATAATCTGGATATACATACACACATAGCGTCACCATTATTTATTCTGAATGCTGCTCATACAGAATATAAACAAAATTGGATGAACACCATTGCAAAAGAGTCTGGTATTGTGCGGACTCCTTGATACCTGTTCACATAAATAACATCCTTGCTGTGACGAATGTGCATCTTATGGTGCATCATATTTCCAGATACCAGCCATTAAATCGCCTCTCTTTGGACTAATCTAACTTAGTTACATGTTATAAGGGAGATAAAATAAAATGGACATTGCTCACTTAGCATCATTGGATCAGTAGGCAAGCAGAAGTGAGGGGTTGGAGAGGGAAGGTCTTGGAGGGTTAACGTTATGTCTTCCAACGCCCTCTTTCTGCCGCTGTCTTTACAGCTGGCCAGTGAACATCAACAGTGGAACAGCAACAATTCTAAGTTCAGGTACGGGAAACGCTCTATGGGAGCCTGCTCCACTTGTACTACACACTATGCCTCACTTGGGTCTTGGTGAATAAATGCTGTGTAATCCAGTAAAACAATCGAATAGAAAAACATATCATATATTCATCATATGGTTAAAATTAGATTCTGATTCGAGTGAATTATCTTTAGGAAGGTTTACATTATGTTAAGCCAACGTAAATGTGACTCGTATCACTTTATTCAGGGACTCACTGTGTTACCAGGGTAGTGTTTCTTGCCAGTGTTACAAGAAAGTTCTTCACAGCAATGGGCTCAATATATAAGATGAAACAAGAAAGACCACTGGGACAGCAGAAACCCTGCTTGCCCCCCAAATTCTCTTATGTACCATCCAGATTAATATACTACTGATGGTGCCATTGGACTCGCCATATACATGATATATGATTTCATTAGTGTTTACGTAATAGTAGCATATATGGCCTAACTCGGGTCCTTTTCAAGACATAAGGCCAAAATCTGAATGACTGACCTTTCAAGGTCACTCATGGTCAAATACTAATGGTGTCATTGGACTCCCCGTACATTGGTATTAATGTTTAGTGGTAGTATATATGGTCTAACTTAGCTCCTTTACACATGTTACAAGATAAAAGGCTTCTCAATCTGAGCAACCTTGACCTTTATTTTGACCTTTCAAGGTCGCTCAACAGGGTCAAGTCTCATTGTGCGTTGGACTCCCCAAAATATGACTTCCTATTAGTGAATGATAATAACCACCTGTCGCTCTCTTACTGTTTGACTGTTACGTGTATAGGCACTTGAAACTTTTCCCCATATCTCCTATCAGATGCTTATCATTGGGCCGAAATTTCGGCCCCCTTGCATCCACTCTTACCCCAGGGCGAAGTTTTGCAAAATCTAGGGAGGGTTTACCTGGTTTATTCGCAGTGTCCATGGTGTCAGAGGGGATGCTGCCACCAAAAATGAAGTTGATTGGTTAAATATGTTTAAGATATTTTGTCCACAGATAGACTCACACACAGACAGACAAATGCAAAATAAAAGCCCCGCACGGCTAAAACTGAAGCAAGGAGTAATTATGGATCATTGATGTTTTTACGGTTTGGGTTGTTCCAGAAAATTGGACAAGGAGAAGGAAGAACACCGTAAGAAACGCCTGAGTGAACATATTCCAGACACCATTAAAGGACAGTAAGTATATATGCACTCAGATCCATGCACTCTTTTCAAAGAATAAATGTACTTTCTAAGAGGTTTTCCCCTTAACTTTTAAGTACATGTATAATCTTGTACTGCTTTACTGATAAACTCTAATCTCTCCCAAACTTGTCCATGTTGTCACATCAGGTATATCATGTATATGCTGCTGCTGTCCAAGTTGGTTTATTGTGTGGTATCTTTTGCGTCTTGTTGGTTTATGATATTATAGACATTGTTTGAAAAGACTTAACATCTTCTTGGTACAATACATACAATACTAGGAAGCACAATATCAACAGTAGGTACGCGGTAGAGTGGTTATGTATTAGGCGTTTTGAACCATGGAGAACATGAAAATACATGGAACATGCAGTCTTTCAGACTTATGAAATTAAATCTGTGGTATTACATGTATTACCTACAACCAAATTTCAAGGCCTGTTTAGCTTCCTCGTATTAATCATGTTCATATGTGCTGATATTTATCATGCATTTTTTATGCATACGTGAATTCATAATTAAGCTGACCCTGACCTTGTGTTTTTTTTTTCCAGGGGGCAAGAGCTGAAGGAAATCATCAAGCATATTGAAGAAATGATTGTGTATGAGAACTATGACCAGGAAGAGAAGGACGACACCAAGTTTATGTAAGTCGTTGACGAAACCCAGGATTGGGACAGACCTGGGATTTTTCAAATACAGTGAAACTTGTAATATAAAGACCGCCTTACATGCCCTAGGGACCAACAAAATGTGGTCCTTATACACAGGTGGTCCTTATATGCAGGTTCAATAGCATAGAGAGTATACATGTGGGAGCCTGTAAAAATACAGTCTTTATAAGTGGGTGGGCTGTATATACAGGTGGTCTTTAGAGCAGCTTTGACTGTATACTAAGTGCAGGGTTAGAAACGGTGGTTAAAGTTGGGAGGATTTACTGCAAGTTTATCATGTTTA
>JAAUYG010164515.1_pt1 | contig 10185 bp, 7 predicted proteins | sample 7278091 | NCBI WGS metagenome assembly JAAUYG01 (sample SAMN14350201, study PRJNA611818) | marine sediment metagenome | isolation source: surface marine sediment (0.6m) | place: French Polynesia: Moorea | collected 2018-08
GACGTAAATGACGTCATCGAGGAAGCCTCCGACCAACCCCATGACCGCAGACTGAGTTTCATCGTGGGTGAGAAGCTCACCAGTGTTAAGTCTTGGTAACCGTTTCACACGTACATGTTACCGCAGGGTATGACCAACTGGTCTTTCTGTAAATTGTTCAAGTTGCGAATATTTTAAACAACTTGGGCGTTTTTCGGGAAAAACATCCCGAAGACACCCGAAAGAACGCGAAAAGTGCCGAAAAATGCAGGCGCCTGTATCTATTCATGATTGCGCAGGGTCCCACAATAATGCAGCCATGGTGCCCTAATGGTTGAAGGACACGTTGTGACCAAGTGCAGATCGGCTTTCGAACGAAACCGATTATTTATATAGTGAATTTGCGGGCACGAAATACTTCATGTTTCACACCGTCAGAATTCTACGCAAATTTTTAAAGATTCGCAAGGCTTTGATTTGTGTGACTAGGGGAAATATCCAAGGCTTGCACCCCCATCCATTTCAGGTGACTTTTTCAAGCCGGGGTTACCGAAAGCCGACCTTTATCTGATATCGAGGTGTCTGCATGATTGGCGAGATGAGCGCTGTCATGTCATGTTAGCGAACGTCGCAGAAGCCGTCCCAAAAGGTTGGTAAAGGTAAATCCTTCACAGTTTGGGGGAATTTACCTCAAACCACACAGTAGTAGTAGCAGCAGAAGAAGTAATAATAATAGTAGTAGTAGTAGTAGTAGTAGTAGTAGTAGTAGTAGTAGTAGTAGTAGTAGGAGGAGGAGGAGGAGGAGGAGGAGGAGGGAGGGGGAGCAGCAGCAGCAGTAACAGCAACAGCATCAACGGCAGTAACACCAGCAGCCCCTAGAATCTGTCATGGGAGGGATGTCATATATACTCGGTGACATTTGTTCTACCAACCAGGTGGTGCAGTCCTCCTCCTGGAAAAGATCGTGCCAGAACGGCGGGAGGAAGGTCCGATGGCAGCATGCCTTGACATGGTCCTGCTGAGGGTTGTAGAAGGCAGGGAGAGGACCTTGGGGGAGTATAAATCCCTGCTGGAACCCCATGGATTCCAAATAGAACAGACCTTCTGTCATCCCGAGGAGAGCTACCTTAACTTTGATGGCATACTGGCTAGGAAAACTTAATGAGAACTTACAGCACGGTGTCGCCGTTATCCGTCTTAATGTAATGATGATATATGCGACTAATTCATTCACTATATAGCATTATTTTCTATTCAGTTGTAGCCTTACCATTAAATAAAGCACATTGCAAAACTAAGTCTCTCGGTATTTAAAGTAACGTTTGCTAAACATAAACGATTTACATGAGATAACTTGGGTCTTTACTAGCGTCGTAATTAAACTTTTGCAAATCCTTCACTCAGAGCAGGTTGTCACGATCGCCTGTTTCCTGTTTCGATTTACCGTAGCCTGAGGCGTTTTGTTTTAAATTTTATGTGCCGCCTGCTCGATTGTATTGAATGTCGCCCGCTTTAGCGCAGTAGTCCTTTTTCATCACATGTAGGAGAGGCAATCCATTGACTAAAACACACAATGTGAATAATAAACACTGATACTGTATTATCAGAAAGTATTACATAGTGAAAATGGGCAAAGGAGGCCTAGTACACCAGCAACTTGTACAAATACCCTGACTGTATACGTTGGTAATCGTATTCTTTGTGTAAATACTGGGCTACTATTTTCTGCACAGCTACAGACTACCGTTTTGGTATGTAACCACAAACTTTATATTCTTTGTATGAAATTATTTTTATAGTTTTCATATTGGAAAATAAATCTACCTAATTAATTGGGATCATACGACATTAATAAACGATCACTTTCCTGTATTATCTTGGTTGTGTTATTTTAATAAAATACTAAATGGAATTACAAGAGGCCCAAGGGCCTGGGCACTCTGCTTGACCACTTATAGGTAAGACCAAGTCATCTTAATTGACAGTGGAAGGTTAACATGACCTTGGCTAAATAACAATTAAGCTTTAAATTACACGTATGCCTTATTTACTGACAAAGCACATTGTCTGCTCAAGTCTGATGGTTCGACTGGGCTACTTAAAACATGTATGACTTACATTTATGGGAATTGTTACTGGTCAACAGTAACATGTTCCCGTACTCTCCTCCTTTCATAGATATAAATGTTTGCAATATGAGTTACCTTGAACTTGATCTTTCAGTGTAACTCATGCTCACATCTGATGGTATGGATGGATTCCCCATATATGATTTCCTATTAGTGTTCAGAAGTAACATATACCCACTGTACTCCTTTCTGAGATATAAGGTTTTTCGAATAAATGTGACCTTGAACTTGATCTATTAAAGTCAACCAAGGTCAACCATAATACATGACTTCCTATCAGTAGTCAATAGCATAATATGGCTTACTCTTCTACTGAGATGTACCGCTTTGGGATATGAATGACCTTGGCCTTCGACTTTCAAGGTCACTCAAACTCAAGTCCGATGGTTTGGCTGGATCCCCCATATATGACTTACTATAAGGGTTTAACAGTAACATATGACCTAACTCGGATTGTTTACAATATGAAAGCTCTAAAACCTAGGTTAGCTTGAATTTGACCTGCCAAGGCACTCAAGGTCAAATATAATGGTGCAATTGGAACCAGCATATGTGATTCATATCAGATTTACGGTACATATGGCGCAACTTAGGTCCTGTATCAGATATAAACCTATGAAGCCTACACGTAGACTCTATATTAAGCTTTACATGTACCATACCATAAACGTTCATTGTATAATTTCAAAGATCCAAAATCTTACCTCTGTGAGGACCATTGAGCAGAAACTTTAAGAGAACTTTCAATAATTTTCAGCAGGAGTAGCATTTTGAAAATGTCGTTGTTAGCTCTGCTTGACTCTGTCAGCAGAGCTGCTGCCATGGCGCGGGTGTCCGTCGTCGTCCGTCCGGCGTCCGTTAACGCAGGTTTACTGGAAAGTGTTGCAATGATGCAAGCCAAAATTTGTGGAAAGCTACCCATCCACCATATCCCCATTACGTTTTTTCTCCTTTTCTTTGACATAGGGTCCTATGGGACGGAAATTTAAAATGATGTTCCTCGCGCAGGCTTCGTCCGATTTCAAGCAAAGTTTATGACAAATATGTTAGTCATGGGGGTTACAGGATATTGCCTTTTTGGTGCTCCGCATAAAACTAGAAATTTTACTGAGCTTAAATTTCTTTTTGTCAAAACGCTTCTTCCATCCGGTTTTATTCCAGTGTCAGTTGACTTTATGAGAACATTGGTTGGTACATGTATGGGGGAATACAGGCTATTGATTTTCTTGCTAATCAGCCAAATGTACAAAAAATGTGACACTTCGAAATTTTAACATGGGAGTCAATGAGAAAAAGTAAAAAATATGCAATACCTGCGCAACGGATGAGCGCAGAGTGAAACGGATGAAAGTTTGAGACTTGGGGGACTGGAATTATACATGTAGAGTACTTTTCGATCCAGATTGCTTGGGTTCAGTTTGGGGTCAGTCGGTGCACTTTTAAAAATTACCAATGTTAAGATTTTCAAAACGATACTCATTCCTCAGTGGCAATTAGAGGGAAACAACGGATGTTACAGTTTTGGTGATCTGCCAAGTTTTAAAACTTTTTCTGGCGCTTTGAAAGTTTTGTTAACATAGGACCATATGGGGAGGAGAATTTCAAAAAGCTACTCCTATAGTTTTCATCCGATCTGAGCCAAACTTTAGGAAGGCATTGCTTACCATGGGGGTATAGAGGCTATTACTTTTCTTGACAATCGGCCAAAATTTTAAAATAAATATAGCACTCTGGAATTTTCAAATCGGAGTCAATGGGAAAAATGTGCAATATCTGGAAACGGATGATCGTAGAGCGAAATTGATGAACAAGAAGCCCAGGGCTTTGGTGCTCTGCTTGCCAAGATGGGAGACAATGACCACATAAAACTGGATATCATAGAGATAACGTAGGTGTACGTTTCGCTCTAAGACCTTCCCTTTTCGAGATACAAGGTTACTGAAAATCTGAAATGCATCAAATGACCCCAGAATGATCTTGAGCACTTTACTGTCAAAAGTACCCTGTGTTCTCTAAATGCTGAACCCAGAAGCCCAAATTTCACTCCGTTTCTTTCTACGACCAGCCATTTTCGAGATATAATGTTGTCGAAAATTGGAAATGCACTGGATGACCCCAGAATGACCTTAAGCACTTAACTGACAACAGTTACCCTCTACACACTAAATACTCACCCGAAGCCCAAATTTCACTCCGTTTCGCTCTGCAACCAACCATTTTGCAGATGCTAGGTTGTTGAAAATCGGAAATGAACCGAATGACCCCAGATTGACCTTATAACCCCTTAACTGTCCAAAGTATCCCGTATACACTGAATTCTCATCCCGAGTCCCAAATTTCACTCCATTCCGCTCTGCGATAAGTCATTTTCGAGATACAAGCTGAAATGCACAGAATGACCTTAACCACTTAACTGTTAAATGTTACCTGTATACACTGAACACTTACCCAGAAGGCCTAAATTTCACTCCGTTTCGCTCTACGGTCGCTCTGTGTCCAGATAATTAGGGTTATTGGTTTCCCGGGGGTACCATGGTAAATTAAAAAAATCGTTAAAATCAGAAACTCAAAATTTCAAAATTCAAAACAGTAGTTTCGTGCAGACATCTGAGAAGAAAATTCAGAAGATTCAAAAGTGATTTGAGGGAGGAGTAGCGTTTTGACGTCTTTGCTCCCATACGGTCCCATATTAACGAAATAACGTAAACAATCAGAAAATGCTTTTTTTTTTACAAACATTAAAAAAAACAAAGAAACAAACAAAAAAACCGTCCGGAAATATGGCCCAGGGCAAGCAAAAAATAAAATCTGACAGAAATCCATCCGACACGTTCGGAGATAATCGATGCCACAGCCGGACGGACGACGGACGAATTTCGATTTCATGAGCTCTTTTGACATAGTCAAGCAGACAAGCACGATCCTGGGAACCGTATACATGTTATATGTAGAGTGTCTTTTAACCCGGATCTTTTGAGATCAGCTTGTGGTCATTCGGTGCACTTAGCGCAATTGTCAAAGTTGAACTTTTAAAACGGTACTTCTCCCACAGTTTTCATCCAATTTGAACCCAACGTCATAGAACGTATGGTAATCAGTGGAGAAGTCAACCAGAGCTAAAATGCTTGTTTTGCTGTCTTGCAGGATGTTCCCTTTCCTTTGACCAAGCGTATATTTTATCGCAAACCATAACTCCGTTGCGACATTTGAAACTGCTTCCTTGCATTGTGGAATGCCGTAAAGGCGATGCAGGGCGAGGCGAAGAAAGAGGGCACGCATGAGTTGCATGTACAATACACAAAAAAGTTAAGGATATTTTGAAATTTTCTGCATATTTTGTGCAGTTTCGTGAATTGGCCTTAATTTTAGTATTTCAATCTAGATACTGACAAATATCCTTAACTTTTTTTGTGTAGTGTAGTTCATGTAGTTGGTGTATGTCGTGCCTAACACATACAGCATATAATAGGTGGACCAAGCAACCTCTTGTCGATGGGGCAACTTAGGAGCGCCTAACTAGTCATATACTGATATACCCTTTGTAACAGGCTCCGTTACCCTATTTGATTAGGGCGTATATCGTGGTCCCCGCCTAGCGTCATGGTAGTAAATCAAAATGGACTTATGTAACACTGGGAGTAGTAGCCCTGCATCCTTTATATACACTGCGGTCTTGCAGCACAATCAAGACCCAACCAAGCGTGAGTTGGCTAGACGTTGTGCCTCTCTAGTTGTCGCGCATGTGGACTTAAGTATGGAGTCTTCCATAAAAACCAAAAGGCCGAGGTATGCAGTATACTTGCAAAACTGCATACGGCTCGCTTATTCGCATATGTGCCTACCTAAATGGGACAGTGCATTTCGATGGTGACAAGAAAAGAACGAAGCCTTGTCCACGATCATAGTAAAATCATAGTAACTTAGATCGGATTTGAAATCTGTTAATTGCTAGAATATGAGGGAGGGTGTACTGACCGGCCGAGTATGTCCTTTGCAGATATTCCGAGATGTCGAGCACTGTCTGAGGCTTTACTAATGTCACCGACGAGGCTCTTTGACACATTTAATGGGAGTTGTAAAATACATTTCACCGGCGCCTTTGTCTCGGTAATTTACAAACCCAAACGCGCTTGGATAAAAACGGCGGTCATTTGTCCCCTACTTGACTAAAGTAACTTTCGGGGAGACATGTGGTGGAAACGTCGTTGGAATAAATGGGTTTTTAATTGTTCCGAATAATGCAAAGGCTGGGTGATAGTCATACGTCCAAAAGCTTCTAACTTGTGTTACTGTACATATACATCCGCCAATGTTTAAATCCTTCTGAAATAAAGTAGATACGGTAGCTGTTAATAACATAACACACAGCAATGGATACGTTTGTGACCGCTTGCCCTGGCAACAAGTTGTAATTTATTAACTGTTTGTAACCTGCTCTACTTAACATTCCATAACTCGTACCCAGCGCACACCATTCCATAACGCATACCCAGCGCACACCAATCAGCTGAAAGCGCTCCAATCTGGGAACTCGTGGGCCATTGATCTAATGTCGAGGCACCAACGCGCCATCTACGTTCACACCACAATACTTACATTCACGTTAGCCATGACCCGTTAATTCAATTTTTCTGTAAATGTCCGATGCCCCTTGTTACACGAAATGGTCTACTGGAATCAACATTCCAACGGCAACAGCCTGTAGGTTCTTATACCAACTTATAAAACAATACATCATGCCATAGAATTGCAACATATTTCTGCATCAAGACTACATGTATACAATGGACATTTACAATATTTAAAGTAAAATTTTGTATCGTTATATAAAGCTCCACCCATTGAGGTTTCGAGACCCTTTCGGAACCCAACTGTGTTTCAGCAGCTGTGTCTTCCGGGATCAGTATAGGCTCTAGTAGCTTAGAAAATGTGCTGCTAAGTGTACATGTAATTGGACGCTAATTGACTGTTTCATATGGCGAGGGTGTCTTTAAAATTGGAGTAATTATACGTATATAAAAGTTACGTGATACAATCTGTGCTGATAAAATACATGATACGAGAGAAGCAAGTACCTCAAACAAAGTGTCTGATTTACCATAATTTAGATATTCCCTGGTCACACCATCACTTCCTGGGGCACAATTATTTTTCAAGGAATCAATACGTTCTGACACTTGCTTGCTGTAATGATTAGTTTCCTCATACAGACAATGGCTTTGTGATTGAAACATTTGATTTACCCCGTTTTTGTCAACATTTGTGCTTCATTAAATCCACCAGTTGCTTTCACGTTTACTCTGTAATATGCAGCCAGAGTTTCAACACAAATACTTTTAATTAACTTTACCGGATGTCTTACTCTAGGGGCCGTACGGCTATCGACTTCAGCCTCGGGACTTTTCTGTTCAAAGTCAGAGGAACTTATTTTTTATATCGTTTGTTCTCGGGTGACTTGAACCAGTTCAGATGTTCCCTCGCTAAAGGATTTAAACATCTTTTTATTATCTGATAATTAATAAAAAAAAATTGTGAACTAAGCCGCAAGACGGCATTATCATACATAAAGCCTCCACGTACAGTCCGCTTGGGGGGAATAATTTGCTCCAGTTTTGCAGCAAAGGCGGTAACTGAGTTGAACATAACGTCTTCTAATATAGACACTGTGGTAGGTCTAATCTCATTGAAATGTATGCTGTAATGGATATTGGTGGCTTAAGATAGAAAACTAATCGCATGAAAATGCGACTACAGCTGAGGCGAACAAAATATGAAAGGAATATCCAACAATAACATTTTCTGTTCTATCTCGCCAGAGCTTAGCTAAATCTTAGTCTCTGCCATTCGCATGTTTTTTCTCCGTTCTTTATGGAATGCCATAATATAAGTTGACTACCTGCTTATCTCTTCACATCTACCCAAGAAGCATACTTTGCAGGCTAACCGAGAAGAAAACTGGTTCCGTTGAAAGTATAGGACGTGTCATATTTAATGTTGCCATTTAAATAACATCAAACGTTGAAACGCTCATTTGCCACAAACGATCGGTGCTATCTAGGTACCCTTCTACCCGATACGACGGGCAGACGAGTGGGAGTACAATTTGAATTTTTTAAAGGTAAGTGACCTTTCCCAGGGACAGAAACCCGAGTACTGAATCTTTATAGAAATACGGAAGTTTCAATAGGGCACAAAATATATTTCGGTAGAGTAATTCTTAGGTTCGTAAGTGTCGATTGCCAGACTATTCTTTTTTGACAGATGCAAGGTTGTTTTCAAATATACACCGTCTATATTCTTCATGTGGGCTTTAACTACCGAATCATGTACTTATATACAGTTATGAATAACTAATGCACTATGCTCTGTGGGAGTACTATGCAAATTCTGATTTAAGTGTGAAGTGTCTTAAACATACCTGTGACAACATTTAATGAAACATCTATTCCATAAATAGTTAAATTTGGTCATGCCTTCATGTCTAGACGTTAGTAACCTAGTCGCACACGGCCTGTTTTGTTAGACGCCAACACTGCACGATTTCCTTTATACAGGTAGACACGGGCATAGCATGGTGTCCTTCGAGAACAAGACGTCATACTGGGAGGAGACAACGTATGATGACGTGGCATTCACCACACCCTCGACACCGAGATCGTCCGGAACAGTTTATCCTCCTACAGGGGTGATGAAGTCCATGTACATCATCATCGGGTCGATCGGGATTGCGGACAACCTGGTGGTTCTTGCAGTATTTTTCACTAATCACAAACTGCGACAGAAGAACACGTGTCTCTTTCTTATCAACCAAGGTCTTATCGATTTCATGGCATCGTTCACCTTGCTGTTGACACCATTTACAAAGAGACAGTTTTATGTTTCGGGATTCTGGGGCGAACTTCTCTGTCGGCTCTGGCTTTCGTCGCATGTGTTTTGGTGTCTGATCTTTACCTCAACCTTTAACCTGTGTGCAGTTAGCATCGAGAAATACTTTTCTATCGTACATCCGATCGCACATAAGCTTTCATTCAGCCGTCGGAAGGCCATCTTTGCGGTAGTGTCTGTGTGGTTGCTGGGTTTCTTGGCCAATGTGTACATCATTGGGGCTAGCGGGCTGGTTGGGGATGTCTGTTTCAGTCTTTGGTTCTGGCCAACTTCTTATGCCAGGCGAGCCATAGGCATATTCAACTTCGTCATTAAATTCTTCATTCCCTTGAGCATCTTCATTTTTACTTACGGTTGGATATTCCGGGTCTTGAAGCTCAGGGTGGATGTAGCCCAGCAAGCAGGCACGGAAAACCGCACCTCCACGTTTGATCAGTCCAAGCGGAACTCGGCCAAGCTTTTGCTGACAGTGGTGGCCGGATTCGTGGTCTGTTCAGCGTGGAACCAGATTTTCTTTCTGGCTCTAAACCTCGGGGCGCCGCTACCAATCGGCACCTTCTACAGATTTACCGTAGTAATGTTGTTCCTCAACTGTTGTATCAATCCCTTCATCTACATTGCCAAGTACAAAGAATTCCAGGTGGCCCTGAGACGGTTCATAGGGAAGCTGGGTATAGGCACGGGCATCATCAATCAAGCATCAGAGATATCGTCAGTAGGCACGTCCAACACCCAGTCCACATTGCAGTCTGTAGGCTAAATGCTCATTCTCTTGGAAGGTGAAAAGAAAAACAGATCGAAACACTTGCATGGACCACTCTCTGTCAATTCTGCCCAGAAGGTATACACTGTTTTACAGATATCTGGAAAGACATTTAGGGACTAGATAAGTACGCTATGGAGGCCGGTTCTGCTCAAGGTCGCAGTGCCATGCTGCACCTCCTCTCGATAGCTCTGTATTGATTAGGGGGTCATTTCTCTCAAGACTTAATATTTCCTTTGTAGAATCCTATTCCTTTACCATACTTCTAGTAATCAGGGTGTTTCATGGGAACAGCATTATTATAATACATGGCCTTGTAATTGTCGTCTGTATTATATAGCGTTTTATTTGCAGTCTATACTGTATATAGGCATGGTTAATGAAATGGTTAGTAGTGTTGGTTCATTTAAGGAGTAGATACGTATATCA
>JAAUYG010197060.1_pt1 | contig 10184 bp, 7 predicted proteins | sample 7278091 | NCBI WGS metagenome assembly JAAUYG01 (sample SAMN14350201, study PRJNA611818) | marine sediment metagenome | isolation source: surface marine sediment (0.6m) | place: French Polynesia: Moorea | collected 2018-08
AAATCCCACCTTGACCCAGAGCGATCCCCTCATGCCGCAGCAGTTCGCGTAACCTTTCCACCTCCTCTTTAAGCTCGCGGACCAGTTTGGCGTTGGGATCCTCGTTGACCACGGCCTTACACACGATCTGCTTGGCGCGGTCCGCATAGCGGAGCGTGCTCAGGGTCTCGTCGTAGTTGATATCCGCAGGACTGAGGGCGGCCACCATGGCAGTCTTGGAGTTACCCCCTGTGGGATGTAAGGCGGAGACGTATATAATGTATAAGTGGTGCATGACTACATGTGTACAATAGGACTGTACTAGACACTGGAGCACGGGGGGTGTCATACTAGTCGTGCAGGTACATAGTAATACAGATAAATACATATGCAGTAGGTAGCAGTACAATGGTCCATGTCTTCAAGGACACTCTAGATAGGAGACCCCTCTATATAGGACACCCCTCTATACAGGACACACACTTTTAGCAGCAAGTACTGTGAATGCATATGGTGGTGCTCCCTCGCACCAAAGGACACCTCTCTAATAAGGACATCTAATTTTTTTGTAAGTTAATCACACATGCTTACCCAGATTTTCCCTTAGGAGCCAGGTGAGCACAGAGTCTCGGTAAGGAATGAAATTTTCCTTCTTCTTCTTCTTATGTGACTGCAAAAAAAACAAAACACAATCAATATACATGTATTGACTATGATTATGTTATATAAACACCATTAGCTGATTAGTTATGTTAGTATTGCTAGCATTATCCAAAGATCTGTAAATGCATGTATATTGTTTTCCATATGTTCTCTTATGCTTTATTGAAATCCATGAGTAAATTATTTTCTGCAATGTATAGGTATAACGTATATGTAAGAATACTTTTTTTTTTGTTTGTTTGAGTGAATATTTCTTGATTCTGGACTCATTACATAAAAAGAACAATAGAATAGTCCCTCTCTTAGTGGCTACTCTCTACAGAGGTCACCCTCTTCCAATCATGCTAATAAGGCCATAAATCTTTGCCATTACCAGTACTACCATCAATGTATTTACTTCTCTCTCTCACCAAAGGCCACCTCTCTAATGTGGCAACAATTTCTTGGCAAATAGGGTGGCCTTATTAGAGAGAGCCTACTGTACTATGAACACATGAATAATGCCTTTGTTTCTCCCTCCTGCCAGAGGCCACCTCTTTACTGTGGCCACAATTTCCCGGCAAATAAGGTGGCCTTACTAGTACGATTAGACTGGGGTCCACTGTACAATGCTGTATAGTGTATATGTACTACTGGTACATGTACATGTCGTGAGTCATGGTCTAATACAATTTGTTGTAAGTTTTCAGATTACACATCATATATCAAGCATCACACAACCAGCATACCAAGAATATGCAACAAATTCTATCAGACCATAATTCGGCTCTTCTCCCAGATGCACAGGAAAATAAAACTATAAGACAACACGAGGTCCATGGACCTTTACGCTCAAAAACAGCACAACATCTGGTATTTTAATAGCACGTTCATGAGCCACAACAACGTGTGCACAATCTGCACATGCATAGAATAATCTACACGCCACAGCCATTTGATTTTTCATAGCGCAAATCTCATGAATCTGTAGATGAAATGGAATGCTACAGCACAGAAGTGGATACACATGTGCATATTTTCAAGTGTGGCTTACTGATGTTGCCTGTACCCAATATGCCGGAGCTGTCAGGAAATTTCTCTTTCTTAAAGTATCAGTTTATGTGGTGAACATGTACACTTATACATAGTCACTGACTGCCTAAGTACTTAAAAATAGAAATGTTCACGGGAATTAATGTTCACATTTTTGAAGCAAGCAATGCAAGCATATGTTTTGAAGCATGCACATATTTTTGAAGCATGCACATGTTTGTGGGAAGTTAAGTTTGCATGCCAAACCGTGCTAATGAATTGTCTTTTGTTGATCTTTACAGAAGTTAAAGGTTGTGCATGATTTTGCCCAATTCACAAAAACAGTCGAATAATTTCCAATTTCCATGTGAACATTGATCTGTCCTGCTTTGACATGAAGGAATCATGTGAATTTAGCACATTTAAGTCACCTTTAACATGTTTAATAAACACCTAAAACCTGGTCATAATTACACGTACACGATTTACATAATGCATAACGATAAACCCAATAAACAAAAATTGCAAATATTTTCAATTAGGCCACAATGTACAATGTTCCAGTTTATATAAAAGCAGACCATGGATGCCGAGTTATGTAATTGCAACTTTTTTCATACAGCAGAATTAACATGATTAATAACATGAACTTTTAGCGTTGCTGAGACTGGATATCATACACATAGCTCTTCCTGAGGTTTAAGTTCGGCCATCACTGGCCTTCTTCATCTTCTTCAGGGGTGGTGATGTCAGGCCTTCAGGATGTGCGAGCCCCCAGGGCCTGACATCACTTGGGAAGAGTTACAATCATGATAATATTCAGTCTCAGCAACGGTAAAAGTTCATGTTATTTAACATGACTGAGACCAAAAACAACATCAATGCAAACATCAGAACATGATTAAAGTATAGTAGCCCCACTGAACCCAGTAATGTGAAATTACTGAATAAACTGAAAAAGCTTGAAAGACAACATCGACAAGCATACAAAGAAACTCAAAAGTGTTGTGCAATGTTGAAAAACCAAGTTCACAGAGACACATTTGGTTCGAAAACAACTGATGCTCTCGTCATGTCCATTAACTGGTTACTCATGTCTGACCTCCCTACAAACAACACAAAGCTAAAACATCGAACGACACTGGACTTCTAACTCAGTCTTACCGACATCTTCCCACTGTCAGCGCTCTGATGTCACAGGGGAGAATGGGGAGAGGTGACAAATAATGAGCTTAGTTGGTGACAAATCAGGGAACACAATCAATAACACGCATATAAATATTACAATATTGCATGTAAAAAACTTAAGGGAAATTCAGACCACCTGTATACATGGTACATAAGGTAATGATGGATAATGATGATGTAAATGAAATGAATTTAACCTTCTAGTATGTTTAGGCCCATTTTTTGGACAAGCGGTGGTTTGTTAACCTGGGCCGGGAATTACGCAGGCAAATATGGTAAATGAAGTGAAGGATGAGAAATTGCCCTAGATTGGATTTGAACTTGTGACCCATCAATCTGAAATTGACAATATTACTGCTCGGCTGATGTCATGTTATTTTGAGAATGGATATCTGTGACCACAGAATAAAACTGCATCAGTCTGTCAACAAGAGCCAATTGATGCAACTTGCATGTGTATTAACATGATTAGCTGATTAAGGGAGAGTATAATTAATATCAGTATTATATCGCCCTAAATAGTCGTGGTACTTCCCAGACACCATTAACATGTGACTAACATAATTAAAGACGGGCTACCAGTATTCTATTTAACTGCTTAGTGGAAAGTGAATTTGTGAGCAGATACATTGTACCTACCCATGGAAAATTTTGAAATGGATGTTTGCAAAAAAACTTCAGTGACTGCATGGACTGTGTGTGTGCTATTTTAGGTTTAATTTTTTTTTATATTAAAATTCCATTATTTCCAAGTGTGCATACTTAGGAAGCTTGACATACTGAAAAAAAAAAAAGCTTGACATACTGTACTTGTGTACGGTCTTTTACCAAACACTATCCTAGGACATGTAATATGCTTACTGCCTGGAATTGTCTTCAATGGGGCTTGCCTTCTTTAGCATGTTTAGGGTCTCTGACACCCATTATCGAGAAGATAAATTGATGGACTTCCATTTTGGGTCATGTATATAAAACGTGCAAAGGTGCATAAGCATGTATATACATAACCTTGCACATGCATATATTGACCAAGAAACAACATGGCCTTTGTGTACAATAATAACTGATGGCTATATGCCACCAGCAGCACTCATCTAAATACAGGAGCAATAAACATGATAAATCTTATGACATGTCGGAGGCTGGGAACTCACTGGCTTTGTGTTTGTGATAACAACCAACCTCCCTAACATGTAACAAGCACACACCCCCCCTACCCCCACCTCCACCCCACCCAATCCATACCCCCTGCTCCTTGACACGTGTTTGACTTTGTCCCAGCACATCAACTCCAGACGAGCCGAATCTATGGTAATTGGCCATGCAGGAGAACAAATCCCACTGACGGTATATATTGTCCGGACCCCAGGCCGTACCTCCCCCCACCCTCAGGCTTCCAGGGTAACCCTGGCATGTGTGGCCCAACGGCCGTCTGTCTGCAAATCGGGGACACTGGAGACACGCAGGGCATTTTATGGCTCTCTCGGTCTTGTCTCGGCCCGTATTCTTTTACAGGATCCATAGCCCAACCCCGATGACGGGGATTGTAATAACGCGGAGGGAAAATATGACGTGACATGGATAGCTCTACAGCAGGGTGGTGAGGTAGTATTCATGAAAACTCTTTTCAGACATACATGTACAGAACGCAAGCTGCCAGACAGTATCTGAATGAATTCTTAATACGCTTAAACCATGGGTTTCTTGGGTTTCAGAGTTTGTGGTGGCAATGAGCTTCAAGGTTTATGATTAATGTATCAGTGATGATTGATTGCACAAAGTCTTCTTTAGGAGGAGATAATTACCAAGAAAGCCATTCCAGCATGTACTAGATGTTTTTAATAGTCATCCGTAGAACATGTAAAACATGTAGAAGGTCATTTGTCATTGCTATGTCTGTGTCATGTTACATGATTCTCCTCGCTTAAGGTTCAATTTCCATACTATACACATGATACATATACTTCAGCAACTGTTCGGCTCGGTTTTTTTCCTTATCAGGTAATTCACATGTGAAGCCTACACCATGTAAACAGCCTGGAAGCGATATTGAAAGAACACATCAAGTGAATTCATGTTTGCTTTTAATTATTTTTATACACAATTATACGGATCCATCGCTGAGTCTGAAATCTGCTGGAGGATGCAATAGAAGAGCATGAATGCTTGCTTGGAGGGATACTTAAAGAAGCATTGAAAGAAATTTCCAGGCAAATTCATCCCCTTATTTCAGACAGGACTAAAGAGCTAAATATATATCGGGCATAGCGTGCCGGATCCTGCGCCTTTTAAGTCCAAAGAAGTTCTTTCATGGGTTGGGACAGCTTGTAAAGGTCAGGGTTGACAGAGTTGACGAAGCAACCGGGGACCCACTGCCCGTCGGGACGAGGGGGGGACAACCTGTTGCTTAGCAACCGGAAGGCCTGGGTCAGATTCTAGCCACGTCTTTGGACATCCTTCTCGCTTCTTCTAGGTGAAACAACCCCAAGCCTGTCTGATGCTTTCTGACAGAGAGCGAACAAGATTTACTAGCTAGGAAACTCGGTGGGCGTGCGACTGTGTGCTTTGCAAGGCAATGGAAAACGGAGAGTGATTTCATTAACCGCCATTTCCACTGACGGAATATTTTTGTACCGTGCAGCAGAGATGCGACTGCATGAAATATTAAAAGCAAAGGGGGGAAAGTCACAGAATCAATTTCCCGCAAGTACATGCAATACATGTTTTATATTTTTTGACTGAATCGATATATCTGAGCTCATGAGCTTGAAGTAATGTAACGATATATGGTTACAATTTGTACCAATGCATTATTAACAACAGACACATGTACTACAAAAAAAAACTGGAGGGCTCATGGAGTTCTCAAAATTGTAAGTTACAATTGTAAGTTTAAGTTTCGACTTGAGTCAGATTCTCAGACAACAGTAGTGTTTAGACAAGGGACTTCAGTCAAATGTAAGTATTTTTGAAAACTCTGGCCCCACTGTTCTTGTTGTTTATACTTTTAAGCTATTCCTATGGAAAAAGACTAAACCATTATACATATTACGTTTATAAATAACTATGATGATTGGACCCTAATTCTAAAAAAATAAAAACACTAAATGGTAAAAACACCTTCAAGATCTTTGACTGAAAAATGATTGGAATGGACATGATGAATGGATGCAAATTGCTTAATTAATTTAAATACTATGGTACTGTATGTGTACAAGCAAAAGCATACAGACATACCCTATTTTTATGTTAGGTATACTTATTTCTAATATGTCTACAAAATAGAATTGTTGGAACTTATGTGAAGTATATGATCATAGCAATAGACAAACAAGGTTGACAAAAACTTCATAATCAGTATTCAAATATTAAGCTTCCCAACTTGGCAATTCCCCTGTCAGAGTTCACAAATATTGTGTACATTTTTTCGTATTATTTATCTCTTTCCACTTTTCTCTCATTCAACATGTTAGAAAAAGAGACATTTGGCAACATATTTCTGGGTGTGTTAGTATTTACAATCCAGTATCACCAGTATTATTCCCACCAATTGTTCTTTATGTCGTAGAGTGCAGTGAAACCTCTATGCAGTTGACAATAGCATGAATAATGTCACTGCAAGGGGTCACTGTTCTCAGAAAACATCCGACAAATAAAATTTTTTTTCTTTATTTTTTGTTATTTAACTTTTTTCAAAACGACCTCCATCCTGCAGTGTTTGGTGGTTGCCTCCCCCCCCACACACACATACACCACCTCAGGGCCTTTAATAGCCAGTTACTGAGACACAAGGATTTGAACCTACGCTACCACATGTCTGCAGATACTGAATCCCATGCATTGCCGCTGCAATCCCCCCACACCCCACCCTGTACACAACTCCCCTACAAGGCGTGCTAACAAGCATACTGCTACTAGAACAACCAGAAACATCTGTAGTATTATGTACACTGGAACCCCAGAAATATGACCATCCAGGGTCGAGACCAAAATGGACTTAAATTCTCAGGTACTAGTCATGATTAAGAAACAAACAACATACCAGCATTGGTATGCAACGTTTGGTCATCCTTTTAAGTGGTCTTAATTCTGTGGGATAGTCTTATTTCTGGGGTGACGTGAAGCAGTCCCACCATGATTCTGTAATCACGGAATATAGCGCGGAATTTCAACTTGAGCGTAGCAGGGCGGAATTGCCCCTTGTGCTGCGGTTAATCATGGAAGACAGGAAGATTCAACTTTCCATGGTATTGGGGTCGAATTTCCATTTTCTGAGCGCAGGAATTTCCATTTTCTGAGTTCAGAATTTTCATTTTCTGCACAGAATTATGGGCTATCTGTTTAGAGCATCATAATTGAAGATTCGAGTGTAAAATTTGAATTTTCTGAGCGCAGAATTTGGATTTTCTGAGCATGGAACTCTGGAAGGACTGGTTAATGTGAGGGAAGTTCTACTGTAAATGTATCGAAATTACTTTTTTTTTTCGAGACAGGCTTCACGGAGCATTTTACTGCATTAAAACACAATGTATCAGGAACTTACGATTTCTGCAAGTGCTGATATGACTTTCCCCAATGTTGTCAGGGATTTGTTGATGTTGGCTCCTTCCTTCAGACGAGTTCCCTTGGCGCCTGTCGAGTCAGCGCGCTCACTACCAGCCAAATCAACAAGGCTGATTTTGCTGACCTGAGAAAAAAAATTTTGCCTTAAACACACGATGTGAACAGGTATTTATCTTGTATGGGATACTGAAACAACAATGGAGTGTTCTGTATGATCTAAATTCATTGGTTTGCTCGATTTATCAGTACTGTGACATGCTCGACACTTTGAGTGCCTTATAATAAATTAATCTACAGGTGCAATGTATATAAATGCTAAATCACCTAGACTTGCAACACATACATGTAACTACATGTATATCCAAATGTACTTTCTCTTGCATCACATACATAATCTCATTCATATGTTTTTTTTCTTAAGCTATTTCCAGCAAACACATGTACACACCAAGACATGGTACCGTCATTAAATTAATAGCTTTTAGCAAATTCTGTCTGTCCTGGTAATTATTGTGTAATCATGCTAGTCACCTTTTCTCCGAGGAGGTTTGTTTCCTTGTCCAGTCGTCTCTGTGTGAATACGATTGTGAACACAGCATGTGATCGACTGCTGGTCTCGTTCATGTTAGTGGCAGCTACCGTCCTGAATGGTGAAGCCAAATTACAAATAATCACTTAACATGTAATATTATGGTAACATCGCTATTAGACCTCTCCATTTAACAGTTCCTTTCATTTAAACCCAGCAATCTTTGGCACAACTCTTATATTTTCAACATAAATATCCCCCTCCTTTAATATCACCTTTGATTTAAGACCATATTTTCCTGGCTGAATGGGTGGTCTTAAAATGCAGGGACTACTGTATTCAACATAGTGGAAGCCGGGAATTAAAACAACTCATGCTCAATACAAAATTGGTATTAATTCTGGGGTGATAACACTTTTGAAACAATAAATCATTGGTGTGTATCTTTGGGGCGTCCAATAAGTGGACAAGGCTTAAATCTGGGGTCGTCTAGCTTATACTGAGGGAGGTGAAAGGTCAGGTTGCCCTTTATAAGTTCTGTCCCAAAATGTTAATACTGCACATAAAGTGTTGTTTCAGCCCATCCCGATTACGCCCCGACAATGGATTTCCATCATCCTGAAGTAAATTTATACAGTCACCGGGACGATGGGATGGTGTTAATTTCGAGCCCTGCCAGACATACCCACACTACATGTAGTACAAAAGAGTTGAAAACACGTATTGCAGCATTTGCCTTCTGAGAACACGAGTTATTGTTTACATATTCTCCATATACAAACCTATCATTCACAATGAACCTACAATGGATTGACATTAACATACACATGTATTATTTGCATGTGTACATCTGTACACATTTATTTGTACGGTTACCCAAATCTTCAAATAGAATAAAGGTCGAGAATGATCGCCAGCCAGCCTCCTTACAAACTTATTTGAAGGGCTCTGCAACTCGGCCACACACATGAAACAGTGAAATTTGCATTGCGGAAGTCAATACAGATTTAATGGCTCAAACCAATCTTATGAATATTCATTGTCTGTGCTGGGAGTGGTGCGATTTTTAGACACAGTTGCCAAGGCCTGTGGATACGAAAGCATTCGGGACCTTGGCTGGCAAAGCTGCGGGAGGATTGAGTCCACATACCTAGTTTTGTTTCCCTCCTCAATAAGGTCGTTGATATCCTGGAAGGAGGTCACTGCCAGTTTGGAGAGGTCCTCCACATACGGTCCTATGGAAGGATGCTCGCGTACACGTAGATTTTTCTTGTTCTTGGGGTTGAGTAGATCCCGGACCTGCTCGCAGTAGATTTCCATATAGCTAACCTAGAAGGAAAGAACGCTAAATATGTACAGTGGTCACTGCGATTTAAGAATACTCCATTTAACAATTCCTTCCATTTTAAGGCTGGCCATCTATGACACAAGTCTTATATTTTCAATATAAATTTCCCGTCATTTTAAGACCACCTTCAATTTAAGACCTTTTTTTCTGGCTGAATGGCTGGTCTTAAAATGCAAGAGACCACTGTAATGCTAAACACGGAGAATACATGTATTACTACATGCACATAAAATTATACATTTAATGTCTCTTTCTCTCTACATTGTATATATTCGCTGATCATTTATAGTGCAATTGTGGATATAGTCAACAGCAGCACCGAACTTAATCAACAACTTACATGCGATATTCTTCTCTTAAACATCATGATCATGCGTTCATGCTCTTTCTAAATTTTGACTCCATAACCCTCACTTGTAACGGGGCTACAGTCTCAGTGTTAGGGACATAATGAGGGAGACATGCATCATGGTATGAGATGCGTTAGATCACTTACTTCCACTGAGTATTGTATGTCTTCACAAGGCGAATCGCGGATCCTGTTGAACAGATCTTCACATAGCTAAAAAAGCAAGGAAAATTACAAAGCATACAGATACATGTATCAAACTTTGCAAGCTCCAGCCTTGAACAGAAAAACACAAAGTTTCAACTGTCGAGTTTCATAACTGTAGTTTATATTCTTAATTTTCTTATCTATTTTTAACCATTCATTTAATGCAACCAACCGACACATTCATTATTGATTTATTTGAGCATCCCATTGCATCCAACAGAGCCTTTTTTATTTTGGCCACACAGACCCTTTGGTCTTTTAAGCTGATGAAGAATTGCACATCACCAAGGTGATGCTGAGAGGTAGGGTCATGTATCCTACGGTAACTCATTTATATTACTTATCAG
>JAAUYG010216778.1_pt1 | contig 10184 bp, 9 predicted proteins | sample 7278091 | NCBI WGS metagenome assembly JAAUYG01 (sample SAMN14350201, study PRJNA611818) | marine sediment metagenome | isolation source: surface marine sediment (0.6m) | place: French Polynesia: Moorea | collected 2018-08
CCCCCCCCCCCCCCCCCCCCCCCCCCCCCCCCCCCCCCCCCCCCCCCCCCCCCCCCCCCCCCCCCCCCCCCCCCCCCCCCCCCCCTGGTGTGTTTCCAAAGGGAAATAACAGTGGGTAAAACAACATGAATTAAAAAAGTTTGTAAACAAGGAATATTTTTGTGTAAACAGCAGCTAAAATCAAAGTATATTGGACAATGTAAGGAGAAAGCAGTGATCTCTCAAAGTGATCCAGTAAGAAAAGGGAACTACTTTGGGGATCTGTTTCCTCACAAGTTTTAACAATGGACAGACGTTTCATGTGTTTAAAATATCGTCAAGAACGTGCTTTTTTAGTTTAACATTTCTAGCACCCTCGACAGAGATAACGAAAGATCCCTGATTTGTTTTTTCTGACATCCAAAAAACGCTTGGAATGAGTTCAGTTTGTGCCAACTACCAGAGGGGGAAGGGATAAGATACCCATACTGAAAACAAACATCACACAACACAGAAATAGAGAGCATTTTTTTGTACTTCCTTTACCCTTCGTTAGCAGCACTGATGTCTTTGATCACAAGTACCAGTTTAGCCCATGATGATCTCACGTCACGCCAAATGTGTGAAATGGGATGAAAATCCTATGTTGTTGCCATTGCAACATCGTTTGTTGCCATTGCAACATCCAAACAAAAAGCGGTGTCCAGGGTTGGGAGGGAAGGAGGGGATTCGGGTGGAAGGGGAGGGAACAAACAGCCTGTTTTGGGTCGTGACAATTTACGTTTCGCTCAATGCCAGGAAGGTTTGATAATTTTTTTTTTTTGTTTTGTTTCAATCAAGCCCGTGCAATGGATACCAAGAGGGAATTTTCAGAATCCATTAACCCGTTCATTGGTTCTGGTGCGACACGCGACAAATTTATCGACAACACACACACGCACGCACATGGAAAAGTCCTCGCATCAAATCTCGTTTAACAACACACCATCAGGCTAATTGAATAGGAGATATTTTGCCAATCGATTCTGTCCACCATGCACACACGCCAGAAAGGCCAAACCCGTACAGTACTGGATGCGAAAGCGCTTTTTCTCTTGGCGATTGTTTTTTTTTTTTCTTTTCACAAATCCTATCCGGATGCACAATGGATCTTGAAAATTTGCAAGTGGAGCTATTCGCTGCGGATTCCATCAGTATGAAACACAATCAGAAAACCTGAAATCAACTCCCGTTTTTAGGGTTCGACCATTCCTGTGCTCAAGTGTACAATTCCTCACAACATTTCGCCTATTCAGAGAATGACACGGTTTGCCTTACACCTTTATCACATTTGTAGTTGTCATTGCTGCTTCTCGTTTGTTTTTGTTTTGTATTTGGTCAGGTTTATCAGAATGCCCTGTGTTGTGCCTTTCCACACCTGCTGCGCAGAGGGACTACAATTTACATCAAGAACATCCATTTTGTTTCACAGGGTTCCCACCTTTTGTGGATCCCCTCCTTGACCCCCCCCCCACCTCCCACCCTCCATACAAAATCCTGCTGCCCCACTTTGGTCTTGCTTTTCTCTCAGCACCAAAGAATTGTCAAACAGTTTGATGGTTTTTCGTTGCCCTGTCCGGAAAAAAAATGTGCTGGATTTTAGAGTTTGGGCAAACAAGATGGGAACCCTGTTACTGAACCTGACACTTGCCATTTGACTGAGGTAATTGGGTTGATACGCACATTGGGAAACAGAAAGTAACTTTTCACATCTAACTTCTCTTCCCCTGTACAAACGCGAAATGCAGATGGTATGCAAACCTGCCGTAATATCTCCCCATCCATTGTTCATATCTTGGGCTCAAATCAAGCGTACAAAAAATGACAGTATTTGTCCTCCTAGCATCCAGGCTAGTTGACAATTCTCGTGAAAAGGCTCGGTTTTCCTCATGTTCTATAAAGCTTGGCAATAGAAAATTCCATGCACAACTCGTATCTCGTTTTGACATACAAACTCAACAGTACCAAACGTGGCTTCACCGTGTTACAGACTATGCACTGGTGGTTGCCACTGTTCTCTCCTGTCATTCCCACTCAACACGGCAAAATGCGCGGCAACTGCAAAGACTCAAGTCCCCAACTTCAATTCCACAAAATTAAGTTCCAGTAACTGGCTTAAATTCGTGACATCAAACGAAAAACTGTTGCAGGATATTTTTTTCCATTGACCGCGTCGAGATTTGGAACACCCAAATGCCTTGTGACCTTACAAAGCAAACGTCATCAGCCAGTATTCGCACCAAAGTTTCAAACCTCCTTGAAAACACCAGAGGAAAAAGAATGTCACAATTTTGCAAAAGTTATTTTGCAAACAAGATCCGACACACACAACTCGGTGCAGATTCGGAAGAATGCCGAACACAATTCGGCACAGCAGAGAACACAACAAATAAAACGTACATGGAAGTACAGCACACGTTTACAGCGGGCGTAATGCAAGACTTTCTGTTTTTGGAATACACGAATGATGTTCTTAAGTGCTGCTAAATACTGCTGTTTGAGATCCTTGATGTTGTTGAGGTCCCATTTTTTTTTCCACAGGAGGCAGTTCTAGCACCAAGACAGGTCTGAACCTGGACCCCAGTTCACAGACCCAGGTCCTTTGGGAAGAGGGCGGGGTCCCCAATGCCAGTTCGTTTTCTCTGTCTTGTTGCCAGAAAATCTTCCCGTTGATAAATAACAAAGAACCCTGATGTAAAAGATTCTATGCATACACACGATAATAACTTGCAATAAATACTGACACACTGCAGTGACGTACTTTGTTGGAACAACTCTAGTGTTCCGTCATCTCTGGAAAAAATTGAGAAAAGAAAGAACAAACGCACAGGGCGGAATTCAAGACAAAAATACAGAAACCTAAACCCACTGAGCTTCTTCAAGTAGAATGAATACAAAATTGGCTGCTATCACCGGGACAAGAAAGTGCCAAAAAATGATTTGTGCTGCATTTGTTACATTCTTCCAAAGATGATTCATGCATTTTTGATTTTCTATTTGATTAAAAGTCACGGATACTTCTTGCGGTTGTGGAAAAAAAATCTTTGAAAATGAGATTTGCGCGAAGGAGACATAACCGACCACACAATGGACCGTCTACTGTTGTGAAAGTGTATCACTGGGAGATTTTGTGGGGCTCACGGTGAAGAATTGAGACTCCCGAGTTCTTTTTTGGACACGACCGAAAACGCATGTTCCACAATGCACAACTCGACTTTTCTCTGACAATTGACATGTGTTCGGTTTCCAAACTGAAATTCGGAGATCGCAATTCACGCCAGTGTAGTCCCCATACAACTGCTTGTGGAAACGTTATTGCAATACAACAATACGATGGGTGGAAAACACACCAAACTACAGCGGCCGCCATGCAGGCCAGGGCTTGCAAGGCATTGCCATGCAATTGTGTGACGAAGTTCAGAAATGGCTGCCTTCCATTTTCCTGCTGCATGAAGAAGGAACTTGCAGCTGCAGATCTATACGCAGCATGGCCCTTTCTACATGGATAATCACAACACTGCTGATCAGCTGCTGCTTGCTGCACTTGCAGGGAGGAGGGGAGAGGGGGAAGCGGCGGGAGTGGAGGAGGAAAAAAAATCAACGGACAGGACAGTGACAAATCACGCTGAACAGAGTTCATCTCAGGGATCAATCAATCCCGCACGGAGACGTGACATCCACGCGCTAATGTCTATCTCTGCCTCTCTCATCCATTTTCACACGAAGAAGACGTGTTCAGAGATACAGCAGTCACAACAACACTTCACATTTTATGGGAATCCATTTCACACAAATGCCGAAACGACAATCATCCACCTGCATTATTACAGTTGATCGATTTCTCGGCAGCAATCAGAATAGGTACCATTCTTTTTTTTCTTTTTTTCATTCCCCTCGCTTCTTCTTGTTACATTCTTTTACCCTGTTGACCAATGGGTGTTTTCTCACAGTCCCAATACAATGGGACCGGAGAAAACGTTGAACCCGTTGTTTTTTGTTATTACTTTCTATTTCCCCCCTTTTTTGCAAGGTATAGTTTGCAAATCTGTAAAATAGATTCTTCTTGTCACGGATGAAAAGAGTCACAACGAAGTGAAGGTCCAAGCACACAAAGCACTACGCTAAAAATATGCAATTAGCGTTACCACAAAAAGCTGAAGGCGATAACATCGTTCACAGATAACTCTGGAAAGTGCAGTCTCTTCCTTGTCCTGAAATTCTTTCTCTGCAGATTTGGAGAGGGGGCCTTGTGTTGGTGGGATGAAGTTGGTTCTTCCTGTTGATGTTGCTGGCATGCTTGTTTTTTTCTGGGAGAGAATTGCACACACGCTCCTGACATTTCTGTCCTTGCAGTTTTTGTTGTTTTTGTCGCTGAGTGCAAACTGGAAAATTTATGGCATTTTACTCGCCGTTGCCTTTCTGTATCTGATGGCAAGAATAAGTGCTCTCTGTACTACTCTTCAGTGCATGGGATGATGATACAAGAATGAGCTCCTACTAGAGCACACATTATAGTTTCTCCTTGTTGAATCTTTTTCCTTCAATGTGTACACTACACACTCATTTCCATACAGTCAAACACTTCTACGAAACTATAAACGTGAATTGCACCAACGTCAACGGATTACCAAACAAGTACACAACGAAGATACGTGAGGTGCCTCCTGGTTTGTGATTTTACTCTCCTGTTTTCAGATGTTGCTCCTGTAGTGTCCCAAGACGTCTCCGCAGAATCCCCGTTTGGATACTGGCCGGTGTTTTCAGTCAATGCAGGTTACTTCAGTATCTTTCCTTGTCTCTCAGTCCGACAAAAGTCTCTCTCGTTCACTGTCTCTCTTTCAAATGTCTTTTCTATGGGTAGTAGTAGTAGACTTTATGAAGACTCAGTTCAGTAGACTGAAACAGCTATCTAGCACTAAAACAACTGATTCTACAACTTACTTCGGAAAATGTCCATCTTCTCAACCGTTGAAAACTCCCATGTGGAAACAGGCGTGTGTGTGTGGGTGATCACATCACGTCAGCGCGCTTTCTCTCCGAGGGCTTGTTTTCCCCGTTCAATTCCTCATTCCTTTCCTTATGTACAACCAATGTCAGTGTCATTGTCCAAGAACTCTTCACAAAGTAATGTATTTTTTTTTTCTCCTTTTTTCTTTCAACAAAAACAAAGTTTGATGTTCAATTGAGATGAACAAGATGATGATGATGATGATGATGATGGCGACAACGATGATGATTAGAAAATAAAATTATTTAACAAAGTAAAAGTTCAATAATGGATTTGAAAAGATGATCCTACTAAAACCAACACGATCCCTTCTTCGTTCGTGTTTCTGCAGCTGGCGCAACCTGTGTGGAAGTCATGCCAGTCTGTACGTAGAACCGCCCGGAGTAGATCTATCTTTGACGTGTGTGATGCGTGTAGCTGTCCATTCTAAGCTTGTTTTGTACGTTGAATCTACAGTTGATGATGACAATATTTTTTGTGTCGACTTGCCGACATTTTTCCCATGCAAAACTGCAGTTTTTTTGTTTGTTTGTGTGTGTTTCTCATCACCATTTACACCAAGTAGTCGTCGGAGTAGTAGTAGTAGTAGAAGTAGTTTAAGCTGAGATGGCTGAGGCCCATTGGTGGAGAGGTTGAAAATGCGCGTGCGCACGCATCCTCGACGCCTGCCGCCAGGGGGACAGCTTGCTCCAGCACCAGCTCTCCAGGAAGTAATGGGACACGTCCCTGGAGTGGCACGGCACGGCGGAGCCTGGCAGGGCGTGCCCTCATAGGGAGCAGCCGAGATTGAGATTGCTGGTGCCCAGCGCACAGCCTCCATCACTAGAATTACTTCGAATGCTGCTATGGTCGGTATCCTCCGATTCGCTACTTCCATATCCCATAATGTCCACCTCATCTGCAAAGAACAAACCGGGAGAAGAGTTCAATTGATGGCCTCAAGGAAGTCCCATTTATCTGATCCATGTATGGACGAGCAAAAGGACGTAAAAGGATTTCCTTGAAAGGGATTCTCATTTTCTTGCTTTGCTCTCTGAATACCAACAAGCTTGGAAATAAAGTGCAAAATTTTCGTCAAAGCAAAGAAATATTTCTTTGTCGCAAAAACTTGGTCGCATTTTCCGTTTGACAAGGATATTTTATTCCATCTGGGGGGTTTAAAATTTTGGTAGAAGACTTCATGTTGAGGGAGAAGCCTTCCTGGGATGCCGATTTGTCACACGACTGGACGTCCGGTGTCTGAAAAGGGTCATCTGCTGTCTTGACCATGCACGTGAAAAGCTACAAACAGGCAATCTGTGCCCCTGAATAATAATATCAGGAAATTTCCTCAGCATTTAAATATCCCAGAGACACTTTTAAGTGCGCGGCGCATTCTAGACAGAAATTCAACCGTTTAATTGCACTGGGGATAGCTTTTACATTCAACTGCTTCCTGTCAAAGAACAAGGAAAGAAGCCAGGTGGTTTGACTGTAAGCACTTCACGGTGTGACAAGGACACTTTAAATTTCCCCAAAATTACCTGCCACTCAAGCAAGCAGGCCAAATTACCATTTGAAAAACTAAAATTTACAACATAACCTTGTACTTTGCCGCTGACCTGTTGAATTGTCATCAAAAACACATCCCAACAGTTAGCATATCTGGTTGTCTTTGAATGCCTTTGTGTGTGTGTACCACTATGCCATTACCACCAGAAACCCATATTCAAGGTCATTGAACTTTTCTGGCCATTACCTGAAAATCTTAAGTTTCTAAATAAGAAACTTGGAGCAGAACAGTGAAAATTGGAGAACAGATTTTTTCTTTCCAGAGTGAAACCACATCAACCGCCAGAAACACGATCAGTAAGTCATTGAAAAGAGAGAGAGAGCTCTGAAAAGTTATGTGGAGGGAATTTCTCCTGTTTTATCAACAAAGTTGTGCAACTCATTATGCAATGTTTACATCAGAGAACGAGAAATATCATGCGAGGAATTCAGCTCACGGTTATTGTTGATCACACAGGGATCAATAACCCCTTTTTGCCAATTTCTTCTCAATCAAAAAAGGCTTTGTGTGGAAGCCCCTACAAACACCGCACAAAGCACGCATTCATCAAACACACACTTTTCATGTCGTTCCACAAACGGGGTTTTCTCTCCCTGGCGCTGCTTCGTTCCTGTGATGCGACTTGCAGACGAAACTGGCGTGCGTACTTTGATCACGTATTTTTTTTGCTGGCGCCTCTCTCTTTTTCACGTTTCGTGTTGAGGAAAAACGGCACATCACGTTATCTGTAGTTATTTTCCACGTTCAAGTAGCAGATAGCAACACAAAAAGCAAAACGACTTCCCAACCTTACACTTGTTTTTGAACACTTTTTTCGCACCAAAGGTCGTCAAAGTCCATTTTTTTCTGGTCAATATTTTTCTTCGAATTTGAAAGCCAACTCGGTGTGAATTTTCTCAAATCAGCAAGAAATGATTCACTGAGGCAGAGAGAGAGCGAGAGAGCGACTGCAACTCGAAAATTCTGTTTGCCCATCTTTTTCATCAAGTGTTTTTCTATGCTGCCTGTTTTCTGGAATTTTTCACTTTTCTTTGCAGAACATTTATTTCTCTTCTCGCAGGAAGAAGACTTTTCTTCTTGTTTTCTTGATTTCGACGTTGGGGAACAAAGTAAACGAAAAGACACGCTTGGTATCGATCGACTGCAGCGGCTTCAAAAAACATGTTCCTTCAAGTTTCCACAAACGAAAACCGATCTAATCATGACTGGCTTCGATTTAGGCAGAGGAAACCCGCAAATAAACAATTGCTTCGGAGATGCAGATGGTGCGGTTTGTATTTATAGTAGCCGCGGAGCAAAGAACAGTTTTTTTTTTCGGTCCCGAGTCTTTTGTTTTATGTGCAACCGCTCACATCAGCTGATCCGGTGAATTCGTCCTTGACCCCTGGATCCGGGGCCCTCCTTCTGGGCCCCCGGTGCAAAAAACCACAGGTGAACTTGACCTTTTGTTCCACAATAACTTTTCCCATCTCAGCCTCCGCACTGACTTGTTTACAACTTGCCTAGCATGTTTGTAAGCTGCCCAATTCCTGCCAGTAAATAGTGCTGCGTTGGCCTGGAGAGTCGTACCTGGGCAAGTTGCACTGAGGCTTTATCCCCCTCATAAATAAAAATACCCCCAAGGTTCTGGTACAAAAAGATGCACACAGGTGCTGAGTTGCATTTAGAAATGGGAGACTACCCGTTGCCAACAGAGAGAGAGAAAAAAGTTTATCTCGTCCTTGAAATGAGTACCAGGTAGCAGTTTTACGAGTGCGAACTCCCCTTCTGACTTTTACAATGTGCAACTTTTCAGTGCGCTGCGCTACTACACCGTAAAAGTCCGTCAGCTTGCGAGGGTTGGTAAATGAACCTTATTCACTGTGAAAATGAACCTATTTTGCCGGGAAGAAAAGTCCTTTCCACACCCCATGTTCTTTTCCATCCAGTCTATCCAACGCACAATATAGTGAAGCTGGGGCGGCTAAAAATGCGTTCGTTTACGAAAGAACGATCGACAATGCCACATTGTGCTGCCTACGTGCTGTTTCACGGCATGGCTTCTGCCGTTTTTCCACCTCTAAAACTCACGACTAGAAAACAATCCAATGACAAAAGCAGTGGGTTTCCTTGATAAATATTGTGTGGCTCTACCATTACTCACAAAAGAAATCCAATTTTCTGCTTCGTCTTGATAAATTACCTAATTTTTTTCTCTCTCGTGTCCTGGCCACTGAACATTTCACACCATCCCGAGGGCAACATGTAGAAACGCAAAGCCTACAGCGAGCACTGAACTTGAGCGGCCGTCAACTTGTCAACATGGCCAGCTGTTTCTACTGCATACTGGTTGTGACTACCGAGTGAAATTCGGTGGCTTTCTTCAGGTTATGCTTGTTGATAAACATGCCAAAAATACACCCTCCACATGATGGATCACCATTTCTTAGTGATGAAAGTGAAAACTTTCAGCCCGACTTTTAGACTTTGCGCCCAACAACTGGCAACTTTCTCGCAGGATTTGGACACAATCCCTGTTATTATGGCTGCAGAAGCCTTATTTCCCGACGTATCTTCAAGCCAAGCAGAAAACCTTGACTAAAACTCTGGACAACGGTCACTCAATAGCAAAAGCAGGTTTCTCATATCACAGCCACATTTTTACCCTGACATCTGGAATGAAGGCCTCTGTATCTGATGCATACACAGATACAAATTGGCAATGATTCCTCATTTCCTTCCCCCCTGATCTTGGTTTTTCCCCTGACCAAAAAAAGAATGTGAAATCTCCGTGAACTGTAGCAGCCATGTAAAAAGCAACTTCGTTGTTACGTATCTTGTGTCGCACAGTGTCTGTTTGCGTCATAAGCTGCTTCAGAAGCAGATGTGCTGCTGGACTGTCATGTCATACTTAGCAGGCAATCTTCTCAGCAAGCCTGTCTGCCAATCTGGTGGGATCGAGAAGAAGAAAGACGTCTTCTTCATACCTGTACGTTGAAGCCGAAAGGTCCACAAAATCGGCTTTGTGTCAAAACCACAACCCATAACTCTCCTCCAGCCCTAGACACAACCGACCGCAGACCGCCCCCTCTCCAATAAAACACCCGAGTCCTGTGTCCAGCACTGCCAGAAACTCCAATCCATGATGAATACAGCCACCTCCCCAAACTACCAAAGGCTCTGCAATCAAAACAACATGGAAGGCACCTAACCCAGAACAGGCAGGGCCAAACTCGGACAAACACAGACAGACACACACACCCCGCCCTGCTCGAACAAAACAAACCGCCCGAAAATCCAGCTTTTTGTTCACTCAGCACTGGCAGAAACAGCAAGGAACCACAGACACCCCCCGCCCCACCAACAAAACAAAAACGCATTGCAATCTTCAAAATGTGCGCACACACTCAACACCAAACCCAGACGAAAACAGACACCCACCCCAACCGCCAACAACACAAAACGCACTGTAATGTGTACCACAGTCAGCATTGACAGAGAAACCCTACCCACCCAGATGAACAGGAGACAAGACAAGCGGGCGGGGGGGGGGGGGGGGGGGGGGGGGGGGGGGGGGGGGGGGGGGGGGGGGGGGGGGGGGGGGGGGGGGGGGGGGGGGGGGGGGGG
>JAAUYG010043887.1_pt1 | contig 10183 bp, 8 predicted proteins | sample 7278091 | NCBI WGS metagenome assembly JAAUYG01 (sample SAMN14350201, study PRJNA611818) | marine sediment metagenome | isolation source: surface marine sediment (0.6m) | place: French Polynesia: Moorea | collected 2018-08
CTTCACTGGTGATTCATGTATTGTAATGCAATTATGCTTGTGGAAGCATATCAGATTATGGAAATTACACCAAAGCTTAAATTTAACCTTTCTGTATACTGAAAATATGAACTTTTAACCAGGGCTGTTCAGCCAAAAGCAGCAAGTATATATATGTGTTTTTCTTTCTGCAGCTGTTCTTAAGTTTAAGTTGATTTCAATTTGTTCCAGTTGGAGATAGGCAACCAAGAAGGTCTGGAGATGCATTTATGCAATGTCATATTTTATTTTTGTTCAGGAGCAGATGAAGCATACATGTAATAATATTTCAGGTGGAAATATAACTATTTCATTCAGATTTCAGGATGCCACTGGTATGGTATCGGGTAGTGCTGTAGCCCAGCAAGGTGTTGCTGCATTGTAAATATATATTTAGATATGAAATCAAGATCAAGACTATTATTTTTTTCTGTTTTTCCAGTGGTGCTAGCACAGTGGCTATCGACAATAAGATCGAGCAGGCAATGGTGAGTACTGCTATTCGCAGTAAATACAACAGTGGTCTCTACATTTTAATGCCCTTCAATTACCAGTGTACTGGTGTATCTTGTTGACAAAAAATCAGGTGTTTGAAATAGAAGTGCATCTCAATTTTAAGACTACCTACTTTTGATAATCTATTATGTTTGAATGGGAAATGAACAAGAGGCTCATGGCCTTGATACTCCACTTGATAAGAATGCACTAGGTGCATTGTTATGCATGACAAACAAGTGCATCAAATAACCCCCAAATCAGATTAAAAACCGCAAGATCAAGGTTGCTCTATTTGTTTTACTAGTGTCCCTGAGTAAGAAATTTTGCTCCACGGCCAGCTGTTTTCCTATTGAGGGCAAATTTGAGACCAGTGCACCAAATTACCCCAAAATAACCTTACCGGTGTCCCCAACTGTGAGGGGGGGGGGGGCAGAACCCACTTTTTTAAAGAAAGTAAAAAATATCTGGGCTTATGGCCCAGGGCAAGTAACAGCTAAAGTTTGAAAGAAATCAAACACCACATTTAGATAATTGTGACCCTGATGACGAATGAATTTGATTTCGTGAGCTCTGCTGACAGAGTCAAGCAGAGCGAGAAAAGGGGGGTGGGGAATATGTTACTAGTATATAGCAAGAATTACGAGATGTATGTGGTAATGGTATCTTCTCTTCTCCCACTCCTGCAGGACCTGGTGAAAAGTCATCTGATGTTCGCAGTACGGGAAGAAGTCGAGGTCCTCAAGGAACAGATCAAGGACTTGCTAGAGAAGAACACTCAGCTGGAGTATGAGAACAGCATTCTCAAATCTGCCGCCACTCCAGAGACTCTTGCGAAACTACAGCAGAGCAAACCGGTGGTACCCACATCGTCGTCCACGTCCTAACGATGGAATTGCAAAAAGCTGTACACCAATGTAGATTCATGCACATGTGTCAGCAGATCGTCATTGCGACATCTCTGCCGACTTCGTGTTCCAAATCATCGTCACTGCCATGGTTGACCGCACATGCTGGGATTTCATCCTTTTCAACAAGGGCATGATGATTTGAAGAGACTGTCAGGAGATTTGCAAAGAGCTTGCATGTGTATAGTATTTTCTTTTTTTTTCTCTCTGAAAAGCGTCACTGTGTTAAAACTTGAACCTAACATGTGTCCAAACAAACTGTAGTGAGTGCAACAGAGTTATGTATCAGCCACTAAGAAGGAGGGAAAATATGTGATGTTTCTAGGCCAGGCAGTTTGGTGTATTACGAAATGAAGCGCACATACATGATTAGAAATGGTTTTATCATAGCTGTGGGAATAACACTCCAAAAGAAATCATCCACAAGTAAACTTCTTTCTGGGTGTGTAGGTTGGAAGTGTATGTTTTCACCACAATGCGGCTGGGGTTGAACCAATCGGATGGCAGTTAATGTTAAGCGTTCACTGAGTGTAGTGCTGATAGGAAGAGCAGGTCATGCAAAGTCATACCAGCTTAACGGACTGAGAAGTGGCTACATTCTGCATTTGAATAGCCGGTATTATGACTAACAAGCCAATTAGCCTGGTACCTTATGCATATATGTACAGACAGCTGCCACATTTTGAACTAGCTGTTTAAAGTTCTGCATAGATACATGTAAGGTGCTGGTTTGGTATCTGGCTTAATAGAAACTCAATCTGGCTGTGCTCACTATAGCCTTTAATGGTGTTTGCTGTACTGACATAGGGTAGAAACGATTGAGGCATGAGACCGCTTCAACAGGATAGAAATAAACTAGCAGAAAGAAGTACAGAATGTACATTAGTATAATATTTTAAATAGTGTGATTGGGGATTGGGTATTTCTCACCTCTTTGAAATTCTCTCTTTGTTCATGTATCTTGTAACAATCTTGCCATTTGTCTTTTAGTTTGCAGGCAGACTGTTAAATCCATCTCTCTTTCTCTCTCTCTCTCTCTCTTTGCCTTGACTTATAGCACTTGTTACTCTTTCCCTAGTCTTGTAGAAACAGCTGAAAGCTAGGGGGAGGTAGGCTTGTTTCTGGGGGTTTATGCTGCTTTGAGCACAGGAGCTCTCGAAAAAACACCTATTATAAAATTTGACAACAAATGTCTTGCTTGTCATAGTGCTAAGCATGTTAATTTTAGCAAAATACAAAATTATTTCTTAGGTGTTTTCAGGAATGCTGTCAAAGGTTCCCTCTAGCAGCTACCATGATTGCTGCTTTTGGTATATATCGCTGCAAAATCAGATAAAACAGCAAGTATTTACCCTTTGCTATGGTGTGGTACAAGCTAGTCATTCTAACTATATCGTAAAATATCAGTTGTCAAGGCTTAACCCTGATGAAAAACGGAGGATTGCACCCTTTCTCTCTCCCTGCTTCCTCAACATTTCTGTTTCTCCATGGTTGACACAGAGGAATTTGCATATATAAATATGCATGCAGTGGTTATGTAAATAGAAGCCAGTGTGATGTTTGGGTTGCGTCATATAAGTATCATATTCCGCCTGACGTTTGAAATGGTGACATGCGATTCATTGACAACAGCTGCGTACAATTCTGCAGTGGAAGTTTGAGCCCAGTGTGTTGTCTCTTGCATTGCGTTATGCATTAATGGTGCTGTTGTCATGTTAGGAGAAAACACAAAGAACACAAACCATCACTAGTTTACATTTGTTTGCTGCATTTTACTAAAGTATATTGCTAAATACTCATCGGGCTGCTGTATGCTAAAACTTCATGTGTGTGTAAAAGAATCTGGAGTGCCAGCTTGCCTTGTAGTGCATCGGTTGTATTGAAATTAGTATTTTGATGTGTGCATGTATGTTAAAACCTGCAGATATTTGGGTTATATTGTATTAAACTATACCATGTATTAAAACAGTAGATGCTTAACCTAGCTTGGCAACTGCTGTTTATAATTTGCGTCTTTAAGTTACATTGACTGTGGGCCTTGTTTAATTGCCTGAGCTATGGTAGATAAAGTAGCGTAGTTTCTCTCACTATTAATATGTAGACTTTAGCTTGCTGTGCCACATAGAGGGATCGTGTATAGCTGTCGAGGGGATTTTGTTCCATTGTCCTGTTTACTACCGTAGAGTAATTTCTCACAGTAAATATTATAGAAAATATTTAAAGATGTACATAAGTGTTTAAAAATGAATGAATAATCTGAATATACTTATCAGCCTGTGAATGCTGCTTGCCCTACAGCAATCACTTCTAGCACCGACACAGGTTATTACAAATCAAAACATTTTTGCAGACAGACATCCCAACTAAAAACAAATGTCACCGCAAAGCAACTATATGTAATCAGTATATACAAACACTTGCTTTATCGTATTTAAATTTTACCCCTGCCCTGTTCTTCTGTGTACAATTATACAAAATAACTGTGTGTAATAACCTTGCACCAGAAATACTACTATTGGTGCCCTCTACCTTGATGCCATAGCATTTTACTTCATTGAACGCAGCATAAATTTTAGCATATTTCATTGCAACTTAGTCTTTGTCTCAGGTTTTCACCCCTTGTATCTTACCTAATAGATCCATAGATAAGCACATATTTTCTTCTGGGCACACAAAACCTTTTTGTTTGACTACATCTTGTGTAGCCCGTTGGCATGTTAACAAAATTCATATTCTAGTTAGTCAATACACAGTTACATGTATTCCACTTGTCTGCATGTCAGTTATATTCTAATGCTCTAATCTACCTCTTTTATAGCAATGATCTATATAGAACTTTTAATCGCAATATCTAACCCCACGTAGGCCTCAAGTAAAGAAAGATGGATGTCGATTTGCATTGATAGGGTGGCTAGTAAACAGAAAATTCGAATTGTACAACTGTCATAGCTTGGGCATTAACAGGGGAGAGGTTTTCATATTTGCACTACAAAATGAGACCCAACTTGTTTCTTGTGCCTTGGAAATACTGGTTGTACTGTTGGACCTTGTGGAAAGTCTTGTCTTGTCACAATAACCACAGAGAATGTATGTCAGTATGTCAGTGGGGCTCGGTGTAGGATAGATTTTGGGCACACTGCATTCTTGCTGCTAGGCACAGCAAACTGGACAAATACAGTATCAACACTAAGAGCAGCTTAAAATTTTTTATGGTAACACCAAACTTGTTCTGCATGTAAAACTTTGAAACTTTGTTTTTCATGATTTAAAACAAAAGTAAACAAGTTGCCCAAGTAAACAACCGGATATCACATTTCGTCAATCAATATACATGTGCAATATGTACTGTGTAGTGTGTAACATTGCTAACAACCAACCACGTTTGTTAAGGCGACACCGCTCCTGTAGTTAGATTCTTAAGGGCCAAATTGCAGATCGTTTCCAGTGAGAAAAATTTTCATTCCTTGGAGTTTGGCCTATGTTTAGCCTGCTTTACAGATGCAAGTTAAGTGGAGGGTTTAAACACACATACCCGTGCTTTTACTTGTGGCCGCCTGTTCACTCAAGAACACTGTAGTGTGAAAACTCGGGTGACTAGACTCATGGTGGTAAAAAAGCCTGATTTTGAAAATATGAAATATGAAAATATGGTATCTTTTGCAAGATATGTACCCACGTTTTGTGAAAAGTTTCAATGTGTACTGCATTGTAAAAATACCAGGTAGCCATGATGTATATCTGGGAGACAAACCACTTCTCGGATATTGAGTGGTCCAACAATTTATACAGTGTACATTTGGGAAAATCATAACCTTCGTGATTGGATTTAGTCGTGTAATCATTGTATGCGTATAAAAAATTAAAGGTAACTGCAACACCAGGCACTAGGAAAGACTGTACATGATACTTTGTGAAACTTTTTTGCTCTCGATATAGAGAGTTTACACATGAATTGTTAATGTTTGAGGAAAAGAATCTTAAATTGCTGGTGGGCACTAAATGATAGTTGTCCGGAGAGGATTGGAAAATTTTACTTGAAAGCGAATGGAGAAGGCTCAGACATTGAAAATGGCTTTTATCCATGTGGAAAGTAGGCTTATACTTCCCTTTGTGTCTTGCTTCCGCTTGAGTAATATTTATATCCACCTAGCTCTGCCTGGTGACTGTGCCAGAAGTGTAATGCTTGATATAAACTGTACGTGTACATAATCTGCCTAGGTTGGCAGCTCGGCGGCCTTTTCGTTTGTGACAAACTAAAATGCTGTGCATTTCAGCGAAGATGTGTTGTACATGAAACAAGGCAAGGCAAACATTAAATACTTTGCCTTTCTCTCACATGTCACGTTTACGTTGTAGTAAACATGGACAACAGAATTTTGGTGTCGCTCTTTCAAGTGGTGATCCCTCACTTTTTATTCTCTGGGCTTTTATCGGGCGGGAATAATCTTGATCTACTGCAACTTCCATAATTTATAGGCGAGAAGCTTGCTACCTTGTATGTTTGGTAAAATATAGACTCAAATTATGTTTTCCATTAAACTTTCATGTTATAGCCCCACTCAATCATTCTCCAAGAGAAGCATCTGACAGCTGTTTTGAAATCACATTTCGAATTTTGATATAATCAAAATGTTTCGCTCAACAGTTGTTACAGGAAGCTTCTAAATGCTGCAGCCTTGTTACGGTCACCAGCTCCCAGGGAAAGATCCTGGCAGTCGCTGTACCTTTCAGCCAAAGGAGACATCCACCACTGGCCTAATTTTCGGTAGAAATTTCGGTGTGGATTAAATTGAACTTACTGAAAGGTGCCGACAACCGAAAGCTGAAAGTGATGTTATATAAAGTACAGCATTAGATTTGAATGTTAAAAGGGTAGCCGATTGACTTTTAGTCTGTTTATTATCCGAAATTGCATTGGAAGGACTGGTTGGTTGAGATTTGTTTGACCATGGAAAATACACAGCTCTGGAAGCCTCAGTCGTAGAAATTTTTTTACAATGTTAAGAGGGATACGGCATGTACCACTTGTGCTTCAGGTGAACTTTAACCCAAGCATATGTAACTTTGATTACAGCAAAATGTTAATGCCAAGCGATTTGTTTCCTTAATGGTTGAATTTTATTTGAGCCCCAGTTTTGGTGGATTGTTGAGGAAGAATTGTATGTGTATATACAAGCAGTATTGTTGGCTACCAGTAGCCAGTTGAGGAGACGATGTGTGAAATGATGAAATGATGTGTGATAGAGAGCGTGCTTTGAAAAAATTTATGCATGTTATCCAAACCCATTCTCCTTGACACCCACAACAAAGTCTGACGAAATAGTATTGTATGAATATATAGAGTAATAATTGGAAAAATTCCACTGAGAACATGAACTTGCATCATTTCTGTAATAAAACAGATGTTCTAACTTAATTGGCCTTATGTTTTTGCATTTGGAGTTCACTTTCAGGAGAGGAATTTGCAGGAGCACTCTTCATAATAAAATTAAAATTAAAAGTTGTGAGTATTTGAGAAAGATAAGAATTTCTAGGCCCAGGCTTCTACCACTTGTACAACTTGAGCTGTAATCGTTATCCCCCATGACAGCCTAGTTCAGAACAAGCTCTTATAAGTGAGCCAGCTGAAGTGGTGAAATATTGTTGACTTGGAAATTAAGGAGGAAATAAGCCAAGTGTGACTTGCGACCACACGCCTTTAAAAGCTACCATTCTGATGTGGAAACTAGAAAGCAGTGCAGCCCAACTTGTATGGTGTGCCCAAAGAGTAACCAAACAACACAAGCTGCTCTCAAATCTATTGAGCCAATGTTTCAGCCGCATTGTAAAATTTAGTCATAAGGCAATCATACAAAACCAATGCAAAGTATACCATCATTATGTATCCGTATTGTCTTCACCATTTGCCATAGTGGCTACCTATGAGAACGAACCTAATCCGTCTATATCATGCATATATGCTTTACATGAAGTACGTAGAATGGAAATTTTTTCAAACTAGTGAAAATGAAAGGCTGTTGGGACAGTAGAAGCCCCCACCCCCCTCTCTTATCCACTGACAATGTACCGATCTCTTACAACTCAAAATGTTAAGTGACCCTTTCAGCTTTCGTCACTCGATGTCATATGTAATGGTGCCATTGGATACCTAACGTTTAATACTGACATGGCCTAACACGGCTCTTTTACAAGAGATAAGCCTTCAAACTCTGAGTGATCTTGCCTTTGAGCCTTCAAGGTTAAATCTGTGCCATTTGACTCCCCATATGTGATTTCCTATTGGTAACTTATGATTCATCTCGGCTCCTTTATGAGATATAAGCCGCAAAATTTGGGTGTCCTTGCATTTATTTTTTTAAGGTCACCCAAAGTCAAATCAATTCATGCAGTTGGGACTCCATTATACAACTTCCTGTCAGTGTCTGTAGTAACTACATGTCTCCCAGAGTTTCTAGCTGCTCAATAATTTTTGTGAAATCAAAAGTTTTTATCTCTGTGTCAGAGGGAAGGACTCAACCCCAAAACGAAGTTGATTGGTGCAATAATTTTTCAGGTATTTGGTAATGACACACATATTCAAAGTAATAGGCCCTGACCAGTGAAGTTGGGGCGTGGTCCATAGTAAAGGCTTTAAAATGTAGAGGCCATTTTATATAAAACCCTCTGTGACAAATATTAGGCTTATCAATAATGCGCGACAGGTTAAATATCATACTACATACACTTGCTATGTGGAGCAAATAATCATCAGGACCATGTTGACGCCTTTCAAATGAAGTAGCAACAAAATACAGATTATCTTTCCAGAAAAGCAGTTTTATTCTCGCCACCTTCTGAGGACTTCAATCCTGAGCCTGGTCCCACACTAACAGGAAACAAAGTGCCCAAGTTTCACAAAACAACAGGAAAAGCTTAAGAATCTTGAAACATCAAAACACAACAGTATTGTGCCACAATGCTTTACCAAGATGCAAGGTGAACACAATAGGAAATTCATCTTAAGTCAACATAGTGATTTCAAAAAGTGTCTTTTGAGAAACTTGAGACTATGTTTTCTTCGCTGGCAATATGATTGACATTAAAAACTGTTTTGATTTGGATGTCCCGCAAATAACTTCACAAATGCCTTGGTAAGTAACACTGCTAAATGGGTTGGTAACGAGAGAGGAAACGGCTTCTTGCTATTGAAACTGATGAACTGTGTATAAACCAAAGAAGGTATGCCACAAATGGGAGTCCGAATCTTTTTTCTCAAAAAATATTCTCTGCTGCAGTACATACATAAAACTAGCTACTATGAACAGGGTATTTTACAGCTTATATACACAATGATGCCTGAAACAGCATAACGGCGCATACAATTCCCTTTAATGTCCAAAGCCATGCGAGATCTTTGGCCTATAGAATGGATGGGTATCAAGATATTCCAGCTAAGAACCTGCATACCAAAAGGTGAGCTCTGCAGAAATAATTAAATTTACATTTTACATCTACAGTTGTTGATTTCAGCAAGACTGCACTTATTAATTATAAAGTTTTGGGAGCGTGTAACTGCATACAAACACCAAATTAAAACGGTGCTAACCCACTCCAAAATAATGGCTATATTTAATTTATTTAAATTAACAAGTCACCGTCACCTTCAAGGACTAATCTTCACAAGACCAAACAGTGATATTGTAGTCACTGGTAATGGTCAGCTTGAAAAGAAATAACCTTGATATTGAGCTCAAACAAAAAGGCAATTCGACTCAAAAAATAGACTACACATTTCATCTCCATGGAATAAATACTGCTTATTACGCAAGATCCTGCGTGGTATATATAGCATGCAACGGTATGCACAGCATACTGCAGGAGATAAATGCTTCAGTGAAAGCCTGTCGCGAAGTGTGCACTGCCCCGACACCAGCACACCATGCATGGCTCATCAATTACTCGTAACATGTTCACAAATCCTGAGACCGGTGTAGACAAGGGCGTAGTCCATCACAGAAAACGGTCGTCGTAAGCTGGTAGGTCAGTCCGGTATAGACAGTCTTGACAAGGTAGGAGATGATGATCCGAGGGAAGTATGTAATAGGGAGGTGAACAGGTTCCAATGGAATGATCTCATGTTGCTCAGGCGTGATTTAGTTTGAGGGTCGTCACAGCTACGTCATACGGATGCTCTGGATAATTTGGAATACAGCTGAAAGAGATGAAAGCTACCCGTTAGCAAAATAGAACCACACATGAATATCTCCCAGACTGGATGCAACAAATCAAGAAGTTGAGACTGAAGCGATTTATTTTCTTTTTTTTTAGAATAAAGGCAATAGATCAAATTCCAAAACAATGTAACACATTTACTCAGAACTTAACTATGGAGTGCAGCTTTTATAACTGCGCAAATTGTGCAGCCACATGTGAAAACAACATATGGCTGGACCACATGCTTAGCAGATACAGGCTTTCTATGAAGTAATCAATACCAGGGGCCTATTGTTATCAGACCACAGCTGTTAATGATGGTTTACACAGAAGTTATTCTGTGTGTACTGGAGGGGAGGGGGGGGGGGGAACTACAAGTGTTTACTACTGTTAACAGTCCCTTAAATGCCTTTATACAAAAAGCTTACATGCACATTCGCCAGTAATGTTCATGTTCAGAATATAAACAAGAGGTCCAAGGACCTTGGCGCTCTGCTTGTCACCTGCAGTTGGTATGACAAATGGCAATTTTCTGCAGACTTGACTTACTATATTAAAAACTCATGAAG
>JAAUYG010141059.1_pt1 | contig 10182 bp, 8 predicted proteins | sample 7278091 | NCBI WGS metagenome assembly JAAUYG01 (sample SAMN14350201, study PRJNA611818) | marine sediment metagenome | isolation source: surface marine sediment (0.6m) | place: French Polynesia: Moorea | collected 2018-08
CCCCCCCCCCCCCCCCCCCCCCCCCCCCCCCCCCCCCCCCCCCCCCCCCCCCCCCCCCCCCCCCCCCCCCCGCCCCCCCCCCCCCCCCCCCCCCACACCCCCTCCTGTCCCGCGGGCCCCCCCCCCACGCGATAAAAATGAGCTCAGCATCGCCAATTACGAGTTCATGTCACTATGAAATATAAGACATTTCCTTTCATAGAGCAGGCCTGACTATCTCGCATGTCCCAACCTTCATTCTCGGGCCCCTTGCTTCAAAAAATAAATGCCACGCGTTAACCGGGCTCCCATCATTAGTTAAGATTCACTGCAGGCTACACCTAATATACCTGTATTCCTATTTCATTGTGGGGCCCACTCATGTACTGATACTGCTCCACATTGAGAACCAGGCTCAGACCTCGTCCGGCACCTGGGAACAGGCCAAGTTACCTAATTATAGATGTGCTGATCAAATCCTGCCTTTCGCATGATTCATGTATGTGACCGGACTATATCAATGAGATGGGTGTTGATAAACATGTTTACACCTGTTTTGGCACTGTATGACCCTTTTGGTGTTGATGTGCCGTTAAACTTTGATATCACTCACTCACTCACTTGATAAACATGTGATGCCTTGGGCGTTATATCCAATTTACTCGAAAGTAAACAGTATACCAAGGGAGATGAACAACAATTATATTACAAACTTAACTCATTACAAAGACATCCATAAGTTAACGGGTAATGTATGTCCTCTGTACCATTTAGAGTACACTTCGATGATGCATGTAAAGTATTCAGCCTCTTCTAGCCCTTCACCCGGTTGGATGAAAAGTGGAATATAGCCCAGCACCAGAACCACCATTACGAGTTAATATCACTATGAAACACAAAGGACGGTATTCTACACATTGATATGCACAATAAAATACCAGATAGTCCCATATTTTAGTTGAGTGTGCTTAACTGTGTCAGAAAATTACTACTTTTATTTGAGGATATCATATCCCTGTGACTGTCAGAGTTTAGCTGTCAAAATGAGCCCACGTGTATTGTAAAAAGGCAAAAGAGTTTCTGGATAATAAGGCAGTATATCGTGCTCTGCCAATGGACCTCTTAAAGGTATTTGACTGTTTGCCGTATTGTCTACTTACTTATGCCAATGCTAAATATCTACGATTTGAGTAATCATTCTTGTAAATTAAGTTCCAGTTATTTCACTAATAGAAAGCAGAGGGCTAGATTGGGAAACTGTAAAAGCCCATCGTCAACCATAAAGAAAGGTGTATAGTCGGGATCAATTATAGGTGGTAATTGCATTTAAAACTTCTTGTAAAACGGCGATACTGTTAAGTACTTAGAGAATAAGTGCGATGCATATGATTATGCTGATAACACCAGGTAGATTCAAGGAAGATGAGATCAGGATTGCAAGTGCAGCACATGCTCCGACCCCTCCACTGCCTTTTCCACTGAATCACAAACATCTGTAAGGCACAGGGTGAAGGACTTAAAGGACACCAAGGCTGTTGGGTAAAGCCTGTGGCCGTGCAAGGGATCGCGACCTTAGCTTTACTGGACACAACTGCCCCTGTTACCATGATAGGCAGGCCAATGCGTGAAAAGGTCCAACACTCCCATCCTTTAAACCTTAGCCAAGACAATACACCTACGATCGAAGCGGCAGTACATCCCTTGCCACCCCTGAGGGCAGCTGAAGCACAATTAGGATTTTGCTGAAGAAAGCATCGGCAACAGTTCATAGTAGTGAGCGTCTAGAGATTAAGAACTAGTGTATAATCGGGACAGACATCTTTAGTGCACACGACTTAGAACTGTCCCTGAGGCAACGACTGTTACTGATGGGCAGCCATCAAGTCCATTGTATAAGGGAACGAATCGGAGCAACCAATATATGAAAGTAAAATTTGAAGTTGGCTAGGATAGTGGCACTACCGCCCAGAATGGAAGTTGTCGTGGTGGATTGTTCGGCTGACAAGAGCATGCTAAAGTTTGGCACAGACATGCAGTGCCCCAACCAGCCAAGAATCAATGATAATTTGCAGAGAATGATCTCGTCATTGGCTTTACCCTTGTGACGCCTCAGGAACGGGTCCACAGAGCTCCTGTCATCGTTTTGAGAGATAAGCTGAGGGCGCAAAAACCATTCGCCTCAGGGAGGCACACCACATCACTGATATGCAACAGGTAGAAGGTACGGCACCAGGCGATAATTGGAACTAGTTGGATGAGTTAAAAGATGACAAATGGCTGACGGACGACCCAACTTCCCATGGAATCGCTCTTGGCACCACCCCTGGGACTGCTTCTGCTCTTGCAGACCCTCTTGCATCACTGCAGAATGCACGTGTCCATTGTCACCTCTTCCTCTTGCTAGTAGGTTTTGTCTGTTCATCTCAATAATGTTCTGCAAGTTTTCGACAAAATATCCGCAAGGTATCCATGGTTTGGAAAATCATGTAATCGAACGTTTTCAAAACATATGGGGCAATGCATTTGTCCAAGGCTATTGCAATGACCATATGCATGAGACTAAAATGTAGTTGGCAAAGGTATGAAATAGATAGAAAAAGTTCACGTGCATGCGAGACTAAACTGCAGATGACAAAGATATAAAAATAGATTTAAAAAGTGAGAAGAATAAAGTCAAGCACGCAGTTGTCTGGTATACAGAATCAAATCACAGTACACAACTCATATGTCTCAGTGTGGATAATGTATGCAGCCATCCGCCATTTGCCATGGAGAAGTTGATTTCTCATACATGTATCTAGAAGAGAGTTTGATGGGGCCTGTCTACTCGACTTTAGGGGTGTTTCAGTCAGACATTTCTCGTATGTCTAAGATAATGTACGCCAACCCTCGCGCGATAAGGAGTCACAAACATGTCACTGGAGCTCGGCTATTATGACTGCATATCTGCTCGGGTGACAGTGAATTATCTTCCACATATAGAGCAGAAACCTGTAAGTAGGGTGCGATGCATTCTGGCCTCTTGATTTGGGAACAAGACCGTTAGCTTGCAGAAACCCGTCCTAGAAAGTTCGATCAAAGGATCAGATAAGGCCCGAAACCTCTCTGCTTGAACTGACGATTCGGCCCAGAGCCGGACAGACGGACGGACTACAACCAGAGACGAACCAGAAGAAGAAGTAGAACCGGGGAGTAGACGCCTGGAGAAGAAGATGAGAGGGGCGAACGCAATGGGAACAGCACCCCAGTGACAGCACCAGGATAAGAACAAAATTGATTCGCCTACACGCTGCAACTTACCCTGTCTCCTAGATCTCTTCTCAGCAAATGCACCTGGGTTTCTGGAACCAGTGGTTGTTTCATGGAGGTTAAAGAAGGACGAAAAGGTCGGACGCCACCATTCCAGGAAGAAACCGACCGGGGCTTCTGGTGTAAACGCGAAGATAAGACGCGTGGACTCTAGAGTAAGGCATAAGAGAAATGAACCGTCCAAGAGCGAGACAGAAAAGATCACACATGAGGAGAAACTCCAGAACTCGTCCTTCCACCACACGAGAGACTCCACAAAAATGTTGGCCTAGCAGTAATTTACCAACTCGCAGCCACAGTCTGGGGCGTCACAGTTTCGATTCCAATTTGGGATGTTTTCATGACAGCTACTTTGGGGATAATCACGACGGTTCATGCTGGGTTAAAGATATCCCGAAACAAACACAATTTAACAATTTATTTCAACACATTTTACCATTTTGTGTGATGTAATATTGGTATGTTTTAAACAAACCTGCCGATCTTGCCCGCCGTTTAACCTCCTGTCCCCGGTAGTTAAAGGAATAACACAGACCATAGTCTGTGTATACGGCTTCAAAGTCCTCGCTCATGTTACAAGGAGCATTGTTCCATTTACAGCTGGAAAAAAATGGAGTGTAACAGTTAAAGCAGCTTAATTTAGGGCAGTCAAAGTGCGCTGTAAAACTTTCAATGCACTAATTACTACTGTTGCCGCTGATTGTTGTGACTACTACCACTACGGCTGTTTCCGCTGCTGTTGTCGCTACTACTACTGCTGCTGCTGCTGCTGCTGCTGCTGCTTCTGCTACCACAATCAAGTTTCTACATGGGCAGACTTGTCACGTTGCTATTTTCAAAGTTATAAAATACGACGTGGCCATTTTAAAACAGTATAAAAGTGACGTCTGTTACAGTCGGTGTTTGGGGACAAAGAGGGTGGGTATCTTACATCAGCTTTCACCGGGTCAATATTGAATGCTTTCGGTACAATTTTCATAACGTATGCAGAATGTACTTTATACTTCATGGTATGTATTATCCAAAGAAAGACATACGAAATATCAGATGGAAAATTGGAGATATTCAGGGTAGTGAGACACCATGTACAAGATCAGTTTATCATCGTTTATAGAAATTCCTTGATAATTCTGTGATTCAGTCACAAGTAAAGACATATGCGATATTCAAAGGAAAGGTAAATTGCTAGCTGTTGCAAAAATAAGCAGGTCTTGTTAATGTTTGACACACGAAGAATGCACATGCTATAGTCTAATGAATATTCAGTAGTAGAGCATTTGCACAGGATGCACTGAATTGGCTAATTTGATGTCTATATCACACAATATAAATATCTAAACAGAAAATGCAGTAGTTTATGTCTTCTTTTCAATGAGAGCTCGAATAGCATTTACCTGACAATAAAATCATGTTTGGCGTGTGCTGTCTCGGCCAGAACCTCTATGCCGCTTCCATTCACAGAATCAAGCCTGTCACGTAGTGTTACGCCAGACATATCTGTAGAACAGTGCAGATGCAGTCACAACCAAACAGTAACAGTGTGCTGCTTGTATCTATTATTCATCAACCGGACATATTACGTGCTGATTAATCTAGATTTGCTTACCCGCCCGTGTCTTTTGAAACCAGGAGACGAAAATGTGGAGTGCTTTTTATCTTGTTGGCGAGTTTACCGACCTGTACCTACTGATATGACATACACACCGACAACTTGGAGTCGGTGATATGACCATGAGTGGTTGAAAGCCGACTATAAGCCTGATTCATCCATCCATACTACTGAAATGTGTTGCAGGACGTCACATTTGGTATTATCTCAATATGGTCCGCGTACATCGTGGGAATTGGAAATTATGTCTCAGAGCTTTATGCGCCGTCAGCCATGTTGTATAGTATGTAAGACACACAAGAGAAAGGTTGCGGATGATGAATAGAAGCCGTATATAATTGGTTCCCCGAGTTGGCTTCTTGTGTTTTGTACTTTTGTGTTTTTGTGAGTGTGTGTATGCGTTTCCAACACAAAAACACCCTTCTTTTGGGATGTGTGTTTGTGTAGTTACGCCTGGTCCATCGTGGGAATAGCTTGTCTTTGTGCGCTTTCTTTTCTATATACTTTCATTGTGATTTTCTTAACATTTACCATTTGCGTTTACATAGAAGGAATAAACAGGTCTCTCTCTCTCTCTCTCTCTCTCTCTCTCTCTCTCTCTCTCTCTCTCTCTCTCTCTCTCTCTCTCTCTATCTCTCTCTCTCTCTCTCTCTCCCTCTCTCTCTCTCTCTCTCTCGTCTCCAATCTTTTATTATTTCTACTCCTTCCTTATATTAGTGTGCAGTCTATTGATCATAAACATCTTTACAGAGCCATGTTAGCAAGCTCATCCACCCCAGCCCCTTACATATTTTGTAACTTATTTTCTACTCGCTGTTTTTATTTTAAATCATCGCTATGCTTTCAGCCTGTTCATCACAAATTTGTTCATATGACTCAGTCTGTGCAAGCTCATACCCTGCTACAATTTCTCCCTCCTTCTAAAAGATATATTTATCAAGATACTTCTACGTCAAGAGGCGCAGCACGTATCCCTTTAATATTTAAACACTTTTTCCCACAACACTGTCTGCCCCGCGTCGCGCCCAAGGGTAGCAGACGACAGGTATTATACGAACGCACGTCATTGAAGATAATGGCTTGGTGTGTTTAGGCTGGTCTAAATGACCTTTTTGTGGGCGGTAAACATCTTTGTAATGGAATTGGTTTCCCGGTGTATATCATACAGAATGTACAAGTTTAGAGCTCAAATGTATTATAAGCCAGACAATGACACATTGCGCCCGGCCAATATCCTCCCCTGAATATGCCCAGAAAGTAGTATCTTAAATATCTTGAGTCGATCTTGATTTCACCAAATTTCCGAATTCGACCATTACGCCTAGTCTACGGCTTTCACGTAGATGAGGGTCACGATAATGTGAGCGAGCAGTTTACTTGTGCATAGCCGTAGTATATCCATTGTTAAATACCCCCACAAGAATAACACCTGCATACACCACCGAATCCAACTTGCAGTCGGTGATATGACCATGGGTGGTTGAAAGCCGACTATAAGCCTGATTCACCCGCCCCCAAAAGACTAATATATTCATCCTTACGTTGAGGGTCATTTCTGCATATTTCCATTATTTACAGAAATCTCTTCTTAAATGTAGAACACAAAGAACCTAAAACATTTGGGTGTGTATGCTAAGGCCATCTTTTTAACCCCCTCCCCCATTTTTTCTTGACTCCTCATTAGAGTCGGCTTAACACTGGGAAAGCCGGTCATTAAATGTGTCGGGTAATGCAACGGAAGATAAAAAGGCCCAATTTTATGACTAATCGTCTTGCCAAAGACCTATGTTACATGACAAAAATGAGGAAACAATAAATAACATTCACAAAAAGCTGTCCGCTTAGCCCCATGTGAACAGATTAGCAGATCTTTGCATCTTTGAGTCATGAATGAGAAATATCCTTGCATTTCTTAAAATTCAAAAGTACGGGGAAAGCTATTAAAGCCGGGCAGGTGTGTCCCAATGTAGACCTACAGGAAGGTCCCAATGTATGGAAATCCCCTTTCCAATGTTTAAATCAAATAAACTTCAGTTTCTTTATAAAAAAATTTGGGTCCAGCATGCATGGCAGATCAGGATTATGGTGGATATCATATAACGCTCCGCAAACGTGCTGTACACCTGAAAAATATATCGACATAGTTACATGTACATGTAGATCTGTTGTTATGGATCAGCTGATCATAGACAAATAAATATAATAATTATAGATAAATGGTATACAGGATAACAGATGTATGTTTTACTTGTTAAGCCGGTTAAACTAAATTCGCACATAGTGTGATTGTGTCATTTCTTTACACGAGTTTTGGTTTAATATTTCTATGATTTGTTATTATTCGATTTAGAATAAGTGAGCGTGGACCTTTTCAATTTTATAGCCAGCTGAAGACACCGAAGCGGAGAGGCTTCTGCTCTTTGCGGTACAAACACAAGGCATCGTCAGTTACGGGGTATGTACGTCTGCCTCTGTGTGAACATGGAATGGAAATCGCATTGAAATCGCCTTTTGCAACGTGTTAGCCACCAGTCTGGAGCACACCTGCTAACATTAAAACTTTGCAGCGAAACGTCAACCCTTTATGTACAGGACTCCACATGGGTAAAATTATTAATGCCATGTCACACGTAACTATTTATTTTTTCCCTATGTCGCCATGTCACTTTTTTATAAGACCTTGACGTCACTTTCTACAATTTTTATAACAGCCTAAATCGGACTTTTACAACTTTTAAAGTAGCCGTGTCGCACTTCGTTTTTTACCCACGTAGAGCCCTATGTATGAAACAAAGCCACTACGCTTTTCATGGAGAAGCACCCAATATGAAAGACCGTGCATCGCTGACAGTAGCTCTCGCGAAGCACTGTCACTCACAAAGATCACATTTTACAAACTGAGCGTCATCCCTCAACTGTCATCTGCGTTCAATTGATGGACGTTTGTAAATTACGCATGCTCGTATAGTGCCTTGAGGATATCTGTTTTTCTTCGTTGTAAAAAAAATACCAGCCCACGCTAAGAGTCGGCAAACGTTTTCTTCTTGCTCTACGGCTTCCCCAATTAAATGACCAGTTGGTGCTAATTAATACCGTATGGAAGCGCATTAGGGCCACTTCATTATCTTCAATCACTTTTTCTCATGCACGGCCGTCGCATATGTCCGCAATGCACTTCGTGCAAGCTCTTGTCTTTTCTTCTGAATCTGGTAGCACATATGTTTCACCTCTTCTCTTTTAGCCTTACTCTTATCAAATTGAGAGGTAAGAGGGGGGGGGGCAGCAATGATGGGTGGAAATCACTTGAACCCTCCAATAGCTTCTTGTTGTTTGGGTATCCTTTTTTGCATGCGTGCGACGTTAAGCGCAGACGACGTTTCGCCTCCAGGGTTAACCAGCTGCTGCGCGCCATCTGGTGGCGTGCAAACGACATGCCGTTGTTTCGTACAATACCAACACACCCAAAAAAGTCGTCCGTTGGCTTTGGGCGGCCAACCTGGCCCTGCTTTGTGCGGTAGCGGCCACACTCCAGTCTAGGGTTTGGTTTATTTCAATGACATGCCCATTGTCACCGTCCCCGCTCTCGTGTTCACAGTATTGAAGGGACAAGCAGAAGTTAGGTTCGGTATGTGCCACAAGTGTTTGTACCGACTAAAAGTGACCGAGTGAACGGCGAGCTATTGCTTTACAGGGAAACGCCATGTTCATTCTGGCGACTGGACTGGAAAATGCGGACCTCGCCCGTCATTGTCGGCTCGAGTTAGCGACAAATCCGTCCGGAGATAATCCGGCCACAGGGCAGGAAACCCTAACATGGCGACTATATATGGATTACTGCTCTTGTTCTGCACCATCTGCCAGAAAGCCGCAGGCGAGATGCTGGTAGAGTTCCAGCCGAAACAGCAGAGCATTCTATTGACAGGAAGTGTGACGTACGTCCACGTGATCTGTCGCGATCTGGATCAGGAACTATGCGTGTCTATCGCCCCTATAGACGAGAGCGTTGCCACGGTCCTGACAACCGAAATATGTGCATTATGGACCACCACGGACAACGTATCCCACGTGACTCCAGGGCAGATACTGGCACGCGCCGCAGAACCGGAACTTCCGGTGCAAGATCCAGAAGAAGAAAAAGAAGAAGACTTCTCAAAGACATCTTCAGATCTGGTGATGGTTATCCAAGTGAAAGGATCCGGAATTGGACGGACGTATCTTAATCTGGATCTCTTATACGGCAATCGTACGGTCCGGGTTGCTAACTGGCGTACGTACGCCGTTGCCGTGGTGAAGCACGTGTCGGTGGTTGGAGATGTCTTCATGTACGTACTGTCTGCTACTCAGATGTTGACTTTGCTCATGCTGGGGTGCCGACTGAGACGGGCGGCTATCAGGGAGGTTCTCACCAAACCCTGTGGGCTGATGGCTGGAGTGCTGTGTCAGATCATGCTGATGCCACTGGTAAAGTATCGTTTAGCTCTAATCATTTTTAAACTCTGATTTCTGCTACTGTACAGCAGAGCTACTGTCGTCCGCCGGGCGTCCGTCGTCTGTCGTCGTCCGTCCGTAGGACTCATCTTCTCGAAAACCGACAAGTGGATTAACGCCAAATATGGCTGAACGGTACCTGTCCGCTACATCTCCAGATCATCATCTCAGAAAGTAGACACCAGAGACATTAATGTTTAAAGTTATTCTGTAGTCATTCGCTACGTTTCCGATTTTTCGACAACCTAGTATCTTGAAAATGGCTTGCTGTAGAGCGAAACGGGCCCAATTTTTCCAATTTTTTTTCCCGTTTTGTATTTATTTTTTATTTATCAATATGTTTATCCTGGGTGGGCTGGTTACAAAAAAACGTCTTCTTCCCCAGCGCCCAACAGAAAATAATGTACAGAAAAAATAATAAATATATTCAATAAAAACATCATCAGTTTCTTAAAAGTCTCCTGTAAGGATTCTTACAACCATCTAGACTGATTTCACTTTTTAAAATGGAAGGCAAATTATTCCATATTACAGCACCCATATAAAGCAGGGACTGTTTAAAAGCCTCTCGTGTGACGTTAGGCACATATAAATTACCGTTGACATTACTTTTAGTGCCATAAAAATTAACATCCGATACACAGCATTAAAACGATCAGACAAGTACGCTGGAGCATTATTGGTTAAACATCTGTACATTAATACAACCATAAAATAATCCTGTCTTTCTTTAACGCTAAACCAACCCAGACTCTTTACCAAAGCTGACGCAGACACGTTCCAGTCAAAATTATCAC
>JAAUYG010076051.1_pt1 | contig 10181 bp, 6 predicted proteins | sample 7278091 | NCBI WGS metagenome assembly JAAUYG01 (sample SAMN14350201, study PRJNA611818) | marine sediment metagenome | isolation source: surface marine sediment (0.6m) | place: French Polynesia: Moorea | collected 2018-08
AACGGAAGTTTTTAGAGTGAAAGATACATCTAGATCTCTGTGTTATCCAGTTTATGTGGTCATTGTCTTCCATCTTGTCAAGCAGAGCGCCAAGCCCCTGGGCTTCTTGTTGGCATCTTTAACTGCTCATGTGGAGACAGTAAATGTATTGCTGGATGCCAGAGCCAATGTCAATGCCGTGAGTGACCAATACGAAACCAGCTTGATGCTGGCAGCCGAACTGGGTTACACTAACATTGTAAAGGTACTACTACAGGCCGGTGCTGATGTTAATCATGCCGATAGGCAGAAGATGACTAGTTTAATGAGGGCAAGCAAAACTAGATGCCGGGGCCAATGTCAACTCTGTGAATGACCAACATGATACCAGCTTGACGCTAGTAGCCGCACGCAGTCCCAGGAACAGTCTAGGAGCGCTGCTACGTGCAACGGAATGGGCAAGTTTGAGGCAGCCAAGAAGGCGTCATCGCGAAGGCATGTCATGGTTTGGTAATGCTAGTGCCGCGCAGAGCTTCACGAACACTGTAGAGATGCTTCTACGAGCAGGCGCCGATGTCAATGCTGTGAATAAAGAACACAGAAGCAGCTTACTGTTGGCCACTATGCATGGGAACACGGACGTTGTAAAGGCACTACTACAGGCCGGTGCTGATGCTAACCATGCTGATAGACGACAAAGGACTAGCTTGATATATGCAAGCGAAACTGGTCGCAAAGAAATGGTGAGGCTTTTGCTGGACGCCGGATGTAATGTCAATGCCGCTGATGAAAATCAAATGACCAGTTTGATGTTGGCAAACAGATATGGACACCACAAGATAATAGAATTGTTCGTGGAAACTGGTGCTGATAAGAATCAGTTGACAAGTGTTGTGGGTAGAGGAAAGATGTTTTTGGAAAAGTCACCAGTAAAGGGCAAAAAGGTTAATGAGACCTTCAAAGTGACAAAATCTGAAGAGCAAACGGTGACAGGTAAAGTTTATGAATCGAACTAAAGAAAAGAAGCTAGAACTAATCAGTAGAAGTTTGGTTGTCAATGAGTTTTTATCGTCAATGTGAGACAGACCCTCTTTTTAGCAACACATGACGTGATATGGTAGGGGTTAGAATAAAATGTGCGCTCATTCATTTGGTGGTTTTACTGAGAGCAATACATACAGCAAAAATCCACAGCACTGCTTGTACTTATCGGTCCTTATTTCAAAGCCTTTGAGCTATAACTAAAGTACACATGTTGTTTGATTGGGGCCGTGTGGCTTACTTTTGACCAGGAGACACATCTAAGCCGTTTCGGAATGTTTCGTATATTGCCTGGGAAATGATTTGTACCTCTGCCCATGCGGGTAAACACGTAAAAAATAATATTTATGCGAACCGTTTTGGGATTGAATATGATCTTATTTTCTTTATTCCATGCGTTTCTTTGCAATTATTTTGTGGCTTAAATATAATACTGCCTGTACATAAAGGCCCATGCGCCTCTTGTTAATTATACATTGAGCAATGTATGCATGTCACACTCATGTTATTTCGTGTATAGAACTGTAGCTTACGCTGTGTGATTTGATAGTACTCATACCTAGTACGTAGTTTGTTGAGGATTTAATTTGAAATAATTTTAAATCGATATAGATACAGCCTTTTTAAGCACTTTTGATTTGAACCATGCAATTTCATATTCAGAATACTGAAAATTGCAAAAAAAAACGTGGTATAAGGGAAAGGCAAACATATTAACCGGTGGCATTTGTCGCGCTTATAATTTAGCACGTGAATGACTTTTTATATATACACGTATAACCTTTACTACTGAAGGTATTCCATTTGTAGCTATTTAGGTTAAACAGAATCAATGGAGGGACGTCCCAAAATTTCAGATGCCTCCTTGAATACTGTATTCAACACCATTCCGTGCAACACTTTGTTGCAATATTTTACTGGTGAAATGTAAAGCCATCTGTCAGGTGTGACACACTGTTGACACACTGTTGCAATGTTTGATGTTACAAATGCTGTTTTTTTTCCTTTTTCCACGTGAGATACGAGGTTTAAATTTTTCAAGAATCACTAAGATATATCTTTAACTATGTATCATATTTTATTCATACTTGAAGCATTATCACTTTCAAACTTATGTTGGCTATTGTACAAATCGCCCGTTTATATGCGTATTCAAGTATACTGGAAGTGATTACTGTGCTGGGGAACATTCAATGTTACTTGCTTAAATATGTGTTATTGTGACCATATGCTCGTTTGCGTACTGGTGTAGTTCTTGTAGAATTATATAATTCTCTAAAAACGTAGACCTGTGATTGAATGGGCAACATAATAAATTGATAAGTTTGATTGGTGCAAGCTGTAATAGATAATGGAGACAATCTATTCATCACAGTAATAACATATGTCGAACGGATACGTTTAGGGATCAAGAGCAGTCATTTGATGCATGTACTGAAATAAAACGGCCAAGCCACTCTGATAGTTTGCTTCCCAACTTTTGCATAGCTCACAAGTTTGGTTCAGTTCCCTACCTGAAATAATAGCTGTTTTTATTTGGTAATAGAGCAAATCATAAACAGTATTTGTGGCAGGCAACAGATTTTCATAAATACAGAAACCGAGTACCTGCATAATGCACGGTATACCGGAGAGCTGTTTCAAGAATACATGTCCGGGGTTAGCAATGTCTGAAGGCTTGTACAACGCATTCACTGTCGGTAATAACGCATTCACTGTCGATAATAACGCATTCACTGTCGATAATAACGCATTCACTGTCGATAGTAACATGCTGTAAATAAATTATGTAATGCTGTCAATTGCCTCATATGTAGGCTTAATAATGCACGATCAAAACATTATTGATCTGATAAAAAGTTTATTTTGTACACATCTGTCACCTATATCAGAGATACAAATTTAATGCAAATTGCAACCTTAAGTGATTTTCCTAATCGTATGCATGCCTTGCCATAGGAACCCAACATTTGAGCAAGGGGCTAAAACGACAAGAAATAACATTTCGGTGTGTTAGATTTATCGGGTGCACCAACTGTGCATATATTGTTTTACATATTAAAACATCACAGCCATAGTACTTAGAAAAGTACATGTACTATGGCTGTGATGATGAATCCATGTCACATAATACGCGTTGTTTACAGAACGCGTATTATGTGACATGGATTCATTGACCGAAATCTCTAATTGCGAAGTGTCTGATCTTCAAGACTTTATATCTGCTCTGTAAACAACGGGACTACATGTACATTGTACTCATAGACGAAACATTAATGCTGCAATTGTATCAGGTATCATAATCTCAGGATCGCTTAACACGCGACCGACCCTGTCTTCAAAGTAGCTGGGCAGAAAGGGGCGACCTATACAGGCACATCTGATCACTAATTTAGAAGTTGCTTTCCGAAACGGTGGCTGGTAAATGGGGCTAATTGTGGCCCGAGATAAAATTATGCTGCAGATTCTTGTGTCTTCATACTGTAAAGAAAGCCTGTAATATGACAGTGTCAAAATCTTCACCACTATTATCACATACATTATTGTAGTAGTAGTAGTAGTAGTAGTAGTAGTAGTAGTAGTAGTAGTAGTAGTATAGTAGTAGTAGTAGTAGTAGTAGTAGTAGTAGTAGTAGTAGTAGCAGCAGCAGCAACAGCAGTAGTTGTTGTATATGCACACCAAAACAGTAACTGACACAGCAATATGAAACCGGCAAAGTCATCGTTGTAGATACAACTCATATGAGTAGGGAAGTGAGACAAAATGGTTGTAACTAACATATTTATCATAAATGTGGTTAATTAATAAGTTCAATTTTACATCCCTTTGGTAACAGACCAAACCCACCAGACTATACGTTTTATTAATGGCATGCCAACTGCCAAACTGCTGTATATTGTTAAGTGAAATGTTGACTGTAGCCGAGATGGGTTTTCAGCTCTTCTCGAGCTTTAGTCTCAGTCATGTCCATGTGTCATTCATGATCAGTTGGATCTGAGTCTCTCAGTTCAATGTTTCGGGCTGTAATGTGACATTTCTGTTCCAGGTCATACGTCTCACAATCTAAATATATTCCACTGGCAGTTGAATTGCAATGTTGAGACAGAATCATTTACGGGGCGATGCTACCAGCCAGTCGGAAATTTCTGTCGGCAAATTCCTTTGGCCCGGGAATCCCCGCAGCCTCGTATTGAGCTTGAACGTGGCTTAGAAGGTTCGGCTTCGGGTAAAATTTGTCACGATACCAAGTCTTGAACGGGGCTAGTTTTCGCCTGCTAAGCTCAGTATTTTCTTGTGAATCTTTATCCATTGCCTCCAGTGCCTTGCTGACGTAGGTGCGCGGGATTTCGCAAAGGTCCAGCAGTTTAGGTATCATGGACTCAGGGTTGTCCGCCAAGTCTTCATACCTCACTCCTATGATCCTCATCCCATTTCTCCGGAGCCTGTAATACTGGCGAATTATGTCCATTGCAAGATAATAGGCAATCTCCATAGTACGTTCATACTTTGCCTTAAAGCCTTGTGCGGATTTATTGGTGATACCGACAGTGCTAAGTGCGTCAGTTCGGATGGAATCAGTCCCGTACTCCACCAACGCAAAAAAGAGGCCAGAGCTTGGCTGAGTAGCAGCGATTCTTCGATTTGATAAAACCAGCTCAGTCAGGTCTCTGTAAACAAAGATACTGACACTCGTGGGGAACAGTTCCTGTATGATTTCCGCATAAACGATATCAAGGGAGATTGGCTTGATGGCATATAGTAATGGAGGCTCCTTCCAGCTTCCGAATGGCTTTGCAAGGATACGTATTACGTCTTTCAGCATGGTTTTACTATCGGACTCATTCCACGCTTTTCCATACAATGTACACACCCTATCCAACGGCCGCGGTTCAGACAAAGCTATCGCCCTGCCCGTATGGGCAAAGACGCTTGAGACCAGCGTTGATCCAGACCGGGAGAGATTGTGAAGAGAATAAAATTTGTCATGCTTAAAGGGTAATTCGAGTCCACGTAATATTTATACCATATATGGAGCTTATGTGCTGACGTTTTATACTCTTGTTCGTTCTTAGCAAGCCTGGATGCAGTCCCATTGCATAGCCATATGACATTTCGGCACAAGTTGAATATGGCCACAAGTAACTTGAATATTGCCAGTTTTGTGAATGCGATCATGAAAGTCATTCGTTCTCCCATGTTTATGTGCTGACGTTTTATACTCTTGTTCGTTATTACCTGAAAAAAAAAAACAGATCAGAAACTAATGTCCAAATCTTTTTCCCCCCGAGAATAAGAGCCCATTATTTTGTCCCCATTACAATGCAACAAATACAAATTAATATTGCTTATTTTTACAAGGTAATAGCACGTTCGTTTCTTATTTATAAAAAAATGTCCCTTGACATAAAGCTTTTTAATACGTGCTTAAATTGTTGCGTAATTTCTGGTAGCGCTCATGTCGGAAATTGGATACTTGACGACTCTGCGTCTAAAAGGGTGTACAGGTCTTACCATGTACATGTTTATATCTAACTGACAGTGGGCCGAGGTTACTGACTGTGTGCTTATTGAACATTACAGTGGACGCGGTCATGCTCAAATAGGCGAAATATGAACAAAAAGCTTTAAATAATGAAAGGTTTTCACATGTTAAGCCTATGGACATTGAGTGCAACAGTGTTATGCCTACAGTGGATTATATTAATCCACTGAATATCCACTACAGTGGATTATATTAATGCTGGTAAGAACAGTCCATCGAGTGTGATGTAACTGAACTGGGTTGGCAGGGAGAGTGGAGTATTATCCTGTAGATTTATTCCCAGAAAATTAACGTGTGCACCTAGTGTCCACACACAAACTTTTATTGGACAAACAAACAAGAAGTCCAGAAGACTTGACATTCAGCCTGATTTAGGTTAGAGAAGCTGCTGCAGAGTTACACTTATCAGCTTCCAAGAGTTTTTAAAAATGCCACCATTTTCTAACTTTCATGTCCAAATGACTCTTTTTGCGGATAAACACAGGCCCAGTCTTTGATTTCTCAAAGAATTCTGGACAATATAATTGTCAAAAACATGAACCTTCACGTGATAACGATACTAGGGTTGATACATAAATTTAAAATTTTAAATTTTAAAATTCAAAATTTTAAAAACCTGTATGTATCTCTCTGCAGACATCCCCATATTTTTTTTCAAATATATGCATAAACACATTTATTAAACAAAACCAAGGTTGTCAGAGTTGTGTTTAAAGTCTCATCAGCATTACATATTAATCTTTTTATCATTGTCCAAATGATAGATGGCATTTGCATAATCTGGCATGTATGCGAAGACCGAGGGGTGATTTTGAGCACGGTGAGTATTATCAGCTATATTATCGAGTGTCGGTACTCGCTCTGGCTAGTGCACAGAGCTATGAAGAGCGTCTGCAGCACCGACTCCGATTGCAGACTCGAGGGAACATAATCCAGGTGTAGAGAGTACCTCCATGGACTGTACGAGATACAGAGCGACATGCTGTACAAAGCGCACTACAAAGCCACGAGAGGACATTCCCGGAAGGTGTACAAAAGACCAGACCAGCATAGATTGCGCCAGTTCTTCGTACAGAGGGTGACAGATGTATGGAATTCTCCCAAACGGCAATGTCACGACCCCGTCTGTGACCTAGTTCAAGAACCGGCTAGACCACCATTAGAGGAGACAACATTTCCTGTGTGTTCTAATAGCTGAGCGCATGAACACACCAGAAGTTATTTTCAGTCATGACCTGAATAAGCAGTCAAGAGGCGAGATCGAATGCAATGTTGAAGCGGATAAGTATAGGTATGAAGCACCTGTTGTTCCCTCAAATTGCTTAGCTTCATTGCGTCTCTCGCTACTCGGGGGAAAAAAGCCTCAACTACATGTACTCTAGATACTCTCAAATATATCTCGGATTAAGTATAATTGTAAAAAAAAAACAGACAATGATTATTTGGCATCATAATAACTCTATATTTGGACCACGGACCGTCTCAACCAGTACTATATATATGCAGGAAGGAAAGAATGTCAGAATCAAGAAAGAAACCAAAACAAAATTTAATTTAAACCATGGGGAAATAGGCAGTTAGCGAACGAGTTCACACACAAACCTTAGTTACTTTTAATCACAAAGTTCAGAACTTTCTATTGCATATAATAAAAAAATGCACTCACCCTAAAATTATTCACAAATCCACGTTTGTTTTTCACCGAAATTTACAAACTACAAGAAAAGCGGTGCCAGACCACTGGGATTTCCAGGGAATTCCATGACGTCACGCTATTGTTGTCATGTGAGATGCCACCATTAGTCGTCTGTGCTTGCTCTCTGCCTTTCGACATCCGTTACCACTGTTTTTCAAATCTAATGGAGACCTAGTGACGTGGTATTTCAATAACACTTTCGGATATTGTAACTGCCACAGGCATAGATTCAAGCCCTTTTATAAGTCATTTCGAAAATTGCAGCGGCTTTTTGTTAGCCTTGCTATTGACTTTGTCAGCAGAGGCTTCTGTTGTGGCCAGGTTCTCCTCAGTCATAAACAGCGTTTAAAACACGTTTGTAAGCTCCACAATGTACATCCTATGTTTCAAAACACGCTTAGCTAAACAGGGAGTCAATAAATTACATAAGTGTGCACTGCTTTGGGGCACAGTGTGGGGATGTGGGTGAATCAGGCTTATAGTTGGAATTCAACATCTTAGGGTCATATCTGCAAGTTGGATTCGGTGATGCATGTAGGTATATGTGGGTGTAAGTGTGGTGAGTTATTTTGAACCTAACTTTTTTGGGGCCGAACGATCTACGCCCTGGTGTGACGCAGTCAGGTAACGAACTCAGAAGCCCGGTCTACTGCCCATGTGGCGGGCGAGCTAACCATTAGGCCATGGGGGCAGTCCTTGTGCGCAGTGTGATGCATTAATGTGTAGGTAATTGCCGAACTTTACGATTTACAGTTTGGGAGGTATGTGACTCCTTACTCTGGATGTAAGGAGGGGCAAATCAGGCTTAGTCGGCCATTTGGGCATTTCCACTAGTCAGAAATAAAATGCTTCTCATTTAATGGCTTTGATTTAAATTGGTAGGTAATCCATCCAGGAATCTCACTATTGGGCAGAACCTTTAACCCTAAAATAAATTAATTAGTGGTAGATGCAGACAATCACCCAGCCCATTCGCACAATTTAACGTGAGATGGGCACAGTCTGTTAAAACTAAATTGCATGCTGCATTATGACGTTGACAATAGATCAGGGACTTCCAACTTAACCGCCCTGAGTTCTGACACGATTATAATATAGCCATATGCTGGTTCCTTGGAAATAAAATTCACTAGGGCATAGGGAAGACAACGGCTGTCATGGTGATTAGTGATATTTCCAGAAACTGGTCCCATACGTTCAATACAGCAAGGGTTTGCAATGACATACCCTCCTTTACTTCCCTGGTTATCCCTATGCTTTAAATAGCCTAGAAGATCAATTCTAATACTGTGTGAACTGGCCTTGGTATTAGTATACATGACAGATGTATGTGCATATTTTGGTTACCAGACGAGAAGGTTCAGCCTTTCATCCCATTAATCACATGACATCTCTGGCTAGTTCAAATTTCAGCGGCCAAAGAATTTTTTGCGGTATAACGTGTTCAGTGGTATCACCGTGTAGAAATAAAGTAGAAAAAAAAACTCTTTTGCACCTGTGAACAGTCACATGGATATTATACTACAAGACAAACTTGTAAGTGAGCGCCCTGTCTAATCCCGCCCCTCTGCAATCGATTTAAAATAAATGGATGGTTGATAAGTATTTAGAACCTTCCTTACATGGTGATAGACATGACACTACAATTACTGACACTAGAGTGGATGTATCTATGCAGTTCTTTACTGTAACGCCTGACCTAGCGATACAGTCAGTTGAGGTAGTGGAACGAAACTGAAAAAAATCTGTGTTCCACATTTCTCAATGGAATAGCCAAAGATAGCTATTGTTTAAGAACCTATATAAATAAACATCCCTTTCCAAACCAGTCGAGAGCAATTTCATCTCAATGATCTGTGCTCTCCGCAGCCAAGTTTAGTCAGATATCACACGGCAGAAAGGCAGCCTCAAAAAAAATCGTTTAGCCCCACATTATATCAAAAGCAGTGGACTGTATGATTGCCTGGCCATTTCTGGTTGACAGTGTATATCTTGTGGGATATATTTCTATATTCACATTTACGTGTAATGCAATGTCTAGGTATTTGTTAACTCCAGATTCAGCATGTTTAGGGTAATTACTATAAGCGTTTATAATTGCCACATATATCTGCTAATTGTATTTGATGTGAGCTTATGCGTTTTAAGTTGCCCCACCCGACCTGAGTTGCACATTTTCGGACCCATTTGTATACTGCTAATGTTTTATAAAAAAGGGATAGCAAGGAAAAAAACAAGGCGTATGCAGAATATCTCCCAAATAAATCTTGTAAGTAAAATATTAGTATACAATTCTCAATGTGTTGTGAAGTTTTAACAATTGAAATGCAACATACCGTGGATGGTAGAACTACATACGCTTCTATATCTTGCTTTTATGTTGTGTATTATTGTGTGTTGGATAAAGTACTGAAATTGAATTAGAAACGCGAATCTTATATCACCAGTGCCACTTTTTGTCTAGGCAAAACAGAATGACTGCAAGCTAGCAATTAATTTCACAGATGAAAGTTCCAGGTCTGAAGATATCGGATATACATAAAAATATATCTTCAATATGTATAGAATTTCTATGTTTGTAGTGGGCATTCATGCTGTACATTCATGTTGGTTTTCGCTACTCGTATTTTTCTAATGCTCTTCAGCCTATCACCAGATCAAATTCCACACGAAATCCAATTAGATCCATTGTCACAAAGGTTGCGTTGATGCTGGAATAAGAGCATGGAATATAAAGATAAAAAAATTCCATACAAACCAAGAATGGTGTCTTGAATAGTAAAAAACATACCCTTCTAGAATAAGAAACGCCACATCATTTCATTCGCTTTTTTCAATCAAGTTCGAACGTAATAATCATACTGATAATCTCTCTCTCTCTCTCTCTCTCTCTCTCTCTCTCTCTCTCTCTCTCTCTCTCTC
>JAAUYG010108193.1_pt1 | contig 10181 bp, 9 predicted proteins | sample 7278091 | NCBI WGS metagenome assembly JAAUYG01 (sample SAMN14350201, study PRJNA611818) | marine sediment metagenome | isolation source: surface marine sediment (0.6m) | place: French Polynesia: Moorea | collected 2018-08
GAAGTCCTTCTCCTATTCCTGTAACATTAACGCCAGAAAGGTGTTCTGCAGTTCGCATTCTATCTAAGGATTAAAGGACCCATTGTACTGAACAATACGGGTTACAGTCAAGACTGTCACACAACGCCAAAGGACGAGAATCAGAAGCCGCACACGCGCACTCACTCTGCCTGTGCCCTGCAATACCGGCGAGTGACATTGAAACAAAAGCCAGCCGAAGGAAAATATTTCATTTTTTGGGGGGTAAAGTGCACCTTCCAAACTTAACGGTGGAATTCTACGGGTACAGTACATTACGTAACCGCGACTGTGCATTAGACAGCTTCTGTGTTCGGCTCTGCTCCCAAGCCTCTCAATTATACATACATGGACGAGCTCTAAACGTAATGCATTGCCTGCAGAAATAGTGTTCACTTCGCGAGCTACAATGTGAATCGGTTTGCTGGGCAGGTCACGTGTGGTGCTTCACGTGTGCTGAGTTGCCTTCACGTTTGTCCAGATGCGGAACACTTGACCATGACGGGCGTCAAACTCTTCCCTGGTCGGACGTGTCCGAAATGCGCCCACGCCTGTCACAGTGGAGAACCCCAAGCAATGGATTATTTTTTGACACCAACGAACCTTGGCACGTTCTTAGTTTTGACCTTTCCGGTCGTGGACAGACGATACGACAGAAGAGATCTGTAGATCTGAAGCCAGGACACATGCATGTTCATTGCCAAAGCACTGAGAGGCCTGAAGTCTGATCAGCCTTCTTTTCCAACCCTGGGGTTGCCAAATGAGATCGATCCGTCTGAACAAAACAAGGACGTCTCTGGATTGGAGTCGGTGTCAATGAGTTCTGGCCTGATGCTCTGCCAACGGAGGATAAAACGTGAAAACACTGAGTGCATAAAACCTGCATCCTTCAACTGCGTCCAAATGCTCGTCCTGAATCTGATGTGCAGCGCAGCACCCCATGGTTGTTTGCCTCCACCCGTTGTTGCACAACATCGACAAGCACCAGACTCCAGAATAAGGGGCACGGTTCATCAAGCAATCTGCTTCAGCTGCGTTGGTTTCGTCATGACAAGCCTCGTTCAGAGGAGCAAACCCACAATTCCGTCAAACTGAAGTTGCAATGTATCAATCACCAGCTAGAAGCCAACAAAGGAAGATTTTTGGCCAAAGCAAAAGGAAACAACGGAGACAAAGACGAAGCTTGGAATGAATGTTTCTTTTGTTGTCTGGGGGCTCAGACTCCAGGTCAATTGAACCGAACCGAAATTGCAAGCGCAATGGAACGTTCAATCTTCTGGTCTGCGTAACGCACTTTCAGTGAAAGCCGCTGATTATCAATTCAGCCAAGTGAAACTTCACACAGATTGCATGAAAAACATCCATCTTACTGATTATCCAAAAACGCCGCCACACGTAGCACTATGCATGACCAAAAGCTGAGCCAGTTGTCAGAATCATCAATTGGTCAGTCTTGTGTGGAAGCCATGTTGAAATTCCTGGCCTCAATGGTTTCCTCAGATCACAGCCCCGTGTACAACGGGTAGTTCTGAGTCACTGATTCATCTGTTTCAATTTCATTGAAAGGTCAGACTCGGACTGAAATGACACTGTCCTTTCACTACCCCGTCGCCCTGGTAACAACTGAGAAAGTTGACTCATAGGTCTTCCATTCACCAATGCTTGCCAAGACATCAGAACCTTCTTGTGATCCCCATAGCTCTGCCCAGCCTGGAATACCGGGAATGGGATTCTACGAAATCATGAGCGGCAGTCACAGAAAAACGGCCGAAGTGCTGAGACCTGTTTTCCTTTTCTCTGCACTGCATATTCTAAACTATCTTGTGATACCATTGCTTCACAAAACATTCGATCCTTCCTGCAACAATACCCAACACCAGGTTTGGCAATTTAAACACAAACTGCAAGCATAAATCTCGCCACACGTGTTTGCATTGTAAATGGTGGTTGACAGGTTGAAGATTTGAAAAACAGATACATTTTGTGTGGTTTCAGATCGTAACAAAAGTTTTGAAGATGCCAAATCAGAACTGCGTTTCTATTTGTACATGTGTTTTTGACTTTTGCGTTCGATGCAATTTCCTGTTGAAAACGCGAATCCTACACTTAATATGATTGGCGCGAAATACATTTATTCCTGCAGATCTGAAATGCTTCAGATTTGGCCTGCTGCATTGTCTGCAAAGCCACCGAAATCGGGCCCCTTTGTCCAGAATCTTCGAGAAGTTTGTGAACGAGGTTGTAGTTGTCTGCCGCACATGCAGGACCAACAAACCTCAACTCTGGCATTCCATACCCACACACAAAAAACCCGAGCTGGTCCACTGTCCTGTTGATGGCAAGACATGCGAGGCCGTGTTTTATTTAGTTCTGGAGCAAGGATAGCCAAGCGAGCACGAGGGAAAGAACGCGAGCAGACAGGTCTGCACCATGAACAGCCAAGCCTTGAAACTAGGTCATGGGTGAGCCTTCATTTTGGGAAGGTGTTCAAATGAAGCAAGCCAGATCACCTGAGGCCAAGAGTCAGATCCCAGGACACACAGAGCCTGACATCTGAACTCGGCCATGACACCGTGTCAGGAAAAAGGATTCAGGCGCCAGTTGAAAAAATTATTCTCCTCTTCCTGTGTGGAGTTTCCATGAAGCCATGTCAGCAGCCTTGATTGGTTCCATTCCTGAACACGCACGATCTTGGCATTTTAATCCCAGTCCAACATCAATGAGTCTTTGATTGCCCCTTCCTCCCAACACATTGCATGGGACATGCAGCCAGAGGATGCCTGAGTAACGAATGGAAAACTGCTGAGACCTCGTATCTTTGTGCTGCTCCTCCCCGAACCAAATACTCGATTCTCAAGTTGGGCGTTCCGAGCCCTGCTTGTTGCTGAACCAGGCTCAAGGTTCGGAATGAGGTCCGCAGCCAAAAGGTTTTGATTCCTTGCCCTGTTGGGATTGACGACAAGACCATTGGACTCACTGAAAAAAATACTCGCGGTTCGAATCAAATGGAACAGAGCATTCGACAACATGACCCGAGTAGTCGGAACTGAAGTCCTGAGCCCTGGCTTCTGGAGGAGTAATGCATCACGGGACAGGCGTGTTGTCTGTTCAATTGACAGCCACATGCATCTCAAGGGTCCAGGATTCCGCACACAACACCACCATCCAGTTCGGGCCGACGCTCTCCAGGCAAAAACGCAGCTTCTGGTCCCCATGCTCAACTCCCCAGTATTTGCAGCTCTGCGGTCCTTGATGTCTGCTTCCGGTCTTATCTCCCAGGAAATCGAATATCCGGTCTTCCAGCAATGTACAATTTTTCTACATGCCATTTCCAGACAGACAGACAACTTCACAAAACGATAGATCGAGAGAGCACTTTCTACCACAGGCGCCAGGCATCAGAGAAGGGAACCGAAACTTAGAATGTAATTTTGAGCGTAGATCACTTAAATTTTGTAATCTGGTGCGAGAAACTGAATAAAACTTTGCACAAAAATCAAAAGCTTATTTTTCTTTCAACAACAAAAAAGAGAATATTTCCATTTGCGATGACTGTAGTGAGAGGTGTAGCCGAACAATGCACACAAAGACAAGACCACCGCATGTATTGATCGTTATTGATGCTTTGTGGCTGAAGCTGTAATTACTGAAAACGAAGAAAACGCAGAAAGGCTCAAGGTCCTTGATCAACACAGTGCATGCCGCTCAACCCACACGCCAGCAAAAAGCTGTTGAGTTTAACGCTCTAAAACCCAGAAAATAAATTGTCGTCTTTTTGCCGTGGCACTGAAAGATTTTTACAGCATTCGTTTGCCGGCAAAACTGTCGTTTTTTGACAAAAGAATTAACTCCCGACACCGACAAGGAAGTAGGATTAAGAAATATCGAAATTTTGAAATTGCGTTTTCAGATCAATTTGAGTTCTCACAACCAAGGGATAAACAAACTTCCTTCCCACCTCACAGTGCCATACACAGGCCCAGGTCGAAAACAAGCTGCAGGGCCTACCAGACCAGAAAAAACACCAAACCAAAGTGGCCCTTCAGAATTACTGCACGTGTATTCATTCGCAATTCAGAATTACACCCTCGCTTCAACAAACTTCCCACAGGAGTGTTCATAAATACCTCAATGTCTCAATGCCTCATCAAATTTTTAAATTCATGCCGATGGGAAATCTGAACAACAACAACAATTGAAGCCAGGTTCTACCAAACATCACACAACACGTCTCTTCAAAAATCTGTATGGCCTGTGAGTCTTCCCACGGATGTTTCAGCGAAACAAATTCTGGGTTCAATACTTTCGTTCTGTTCGCACTGAATCAGAGGATGTAAACAACAGTGCAGGCGTTTCCTACATTGATCTCGCTGATTTCCACCATTGTACTCTGGCGCCAAACATCGCCGCCATTAATGAAGCAGTGAAACAGGTCACACAGAAAAGTGAAATTAAAAGCGACACGCTCACTCTATGTCAGTCAATACTGAAACTCAGATGCCTTGGAGCCTTGACATGGGACTGTGAAACCATCGGCCTCGGCAATTGCAGCAACAAATTGCAAATCTTTGAAAGTATAAACTGGTGTTTGGGGAAAAAACTGTCGTTAAATGGAAAATTTTGGTGGCATATTTTCGTGCAGCTTTTGTACGATGCCGCACCCAGAAAAGAACTGAGTCGACGTGACCTTGAAAGGGAGACAAGTGCACTGGAGTTTTTCCGCCTGGAAATGTTTCCTTGGACTAGTGGTATGGAATACCTCGTTCAGTGTGTCACTATTTCAAAGCGACGGAATGCGTCAGATTTGTTCTTCGAATGCATGTCTTTCTGTATGCTTCACTTCCTTTTGCTGCCACAACTATAGCAACGAAAGTTGAATCAGCAGTGGTCATCACTTGGCGAAAAAGAACCAAGTACTAACATTGTCACACGACAACTCTTCTGTCTGGCAAAATAACTTTGGAAATGCGTGGTATTAGGCACTAAAGCACCACTCTCAGTGTGTGATTGCTCACTTTCTGAAACAGGTGCCTCACACTGCTCTGCCTGCATCTGGGATAGATGGACAGTGAGTGTTTGGCAGTCCTGTCGTGATTAGGGACAGGATGACTGCAGGATGCAGCAGGACCTGTCTGCAGGACTCCCTCCTGCCACACTCTATGGATTCCCCATCCGACAGGCTTCACTTTTGAAACTTACAGGAAATCCTGCCCCTGAAACTTTAGAGCTGAGTTCGGGCGATGAGAAAGTCACGGTGTCGTGTAATTACACAGCTGTGTGTGAAGTACATTTGTCAAAAACATTTTTCAGAGACGATCATTCATGAAGGGAGATTTCCTGTTCCTCCTGGAGAGCATGAACCGCTTTCTCAAATGACAAAAAAATTCCCAAATGATGTCTGTTTCATTCTCAAGACCACTCAAATTTATTTTGTTTCAAGCAGCTTGGCACGTTTTGCCCTGGGAAACAGAAAGTTAGTTGGTCTTTTTCCTCCTCTAAGTGACGGAACTAGATACCTCAGCCCAGCGTCTTCCCATACCTCATCCCTCACAGGCGTCGCCACAGTGAGAAGTCGTCAGGAAATATGCGGTCTTTTGTGTCAAGGAGCCCACAGAGCGCAGGCTCTTTTGTTGTATCGACGTGAGTTCTTCCAGGCTAATAAGTGCATTGACCTGCCCCAGTTCTACATGTATAGCCTGCGACTTTCAAAGGACCACGCCTGTTTTTTGGTCCCGCAAGAAGCCCGACGTATCCGGTTTACCGCAGTGATCCGGTTTGACTTGCAAGGCGAGTCTGCCTCGTGACCCAGAATGTCTGGCACTAACACACCGAAAAGTTTGTTTTTCTGGCCACGAGTAAAATTTCAAAATGATCTCCTTGCTTTGTGTCGGGAGTTGATTTCGGAAAACCCAAGCAAAAGTTTTCCTGGGAAAGACTTCAGAAAACCAAAAACCCACGCTGCTTTCTCATTGAACTGGTGGTGCTGATTCCAGCTGATGCTGACACCAAAAGTAATTCCTGAAAATGTGAGTACCTCCCAGCTAATCATGGCACCTCTGTGAGGAGAGGGAGCGACGGTGTGTGTAGACGATGCTGCAGCAGTTGGACGGGTGATTGGATCGGGTGTAAATTAGCAGGTTTCGTGACTGCGGTTCTTGCCGGGTTTGTGTTCCGGAGCAAGCGGATTAAGCAGGGATGCGGGCTGTAGTGAATCCCTTCCAAATCAACCTGATTAGTGCAATTCACTGCTCAGCGCAGAGTAGCTGTGCGGCACAGAATAAAAAGGACTACATTTTAAAATCAGAATGAGCGTTCTTTTTCACCGTGTTAACTCTGAAATTTTCAGATTGTGAGGTGAGTCTGTCATGGCGGCGTCAAATCACTTCCCGGCCGGCACACACATCTTGGTGCAAAGAGTTGAAAGAGTCTGGCAAAACAGCCCGTGAGTCACATCAACCTTAATCACCTGTGATTTCTCGGCTTTTCTCTCACAACCGTCCCATTAAAATTGTCTGAGCCGGATCGTAAATCGGACCTGGATGGAGTGAGGCAATTTCCTCAAATAGACATAACCTTGACCACAATTTTAGTCTGCCGAGGTCGAGTCTTGCTAAAGAGGTCGATGATTTTTCAGACTTCATAGGGAAAAGAACTTTATTTTTTCCACATGAAATGTTTTCCCTGGCAGTTCCCATTCCCAAAACCTCACTTCCAAAGAGCTCAGGCAGAAACTGTTCCTGGCTGCCTCGAAGCAACAGAAACGTCCAGGCATTCCAGATTCCACAGGCCTTTTTGGTCAGTGGTTTGTGTCAGCATTTTCGACCTACCCACGAGCAGTTGGTCTGTGAAACCTCCACGTTTGTGTGCCTATCCTTTCCAATTTATGCCAAACAGAAAACGCTAAATCTCGAAGGCTTTTGCTTCACGCTTTGTAAGCACCCGATGATTTAATCAAAGACATCTCTGATTACGGTTTGAGCAGAAAATTGCTGTCGACCACCAGTGCTCATCCAAGTTTGCCGTTACTCAGTGAAAGATGGAAACATGACACGTCACTCCAGAATGCCACGTAATTTGGCCAGAACGCCAAGGGACTCCTGAAAAGATGATGTGGGACTAAGGACGCTACATCAACTGAACCTCCCTGCCCTTCATCTTTTTCCAATGATTTCCACCTTCAAACTTGCGTGTGTGTGAATGTGTGAATTGTCACCATATTTGCACGAAAATCCTTTGTGGGGAAAAACACACGTAACTCTCCAATGTGAAAATATTTGTGACGTAAATTCACGAATCAACTTTCACACTTTGCACACGCAGCCCACAATCCAATTTTGGTTCCAAAATCAAACATATCTGATATCTCTGCGGCGTCCCGCTGGTGCATTACGTTTCAGGAGAAGGTGCCGGGGAGAACACACACTAACTCGCAGCCAGCCGTCCAGCTGTGTAAAGCGTCTAACTCACTGCGCACTGTTCATCAAATCCATCCAGCCCCAAACCCTGTGAGCTCAATGTACGCAATAGTCGGAGGAATCCCTTGCGAGGACTGTAGATCCCCCAGGGCCTATTGTTTAGCATGGAACTGGAACGCCCAGACCCAGACTCGTATCCAGTGATTAGGTGATGTAATGTTGGTCAGCACAGCAACATATATTAGAGAGACCAGAACCAATGCAAGCAACCAGCACTTCGCAACGCCGCTGTTCAACACACAACGCCTTACACTAAGTCAATGGAAAAAGACACGCTTCGAACGGCAGTTGTACCAGCAGAATCATGGTAAGGGTTTCTGTGTGCGGATTTTAAAGTCAGCTTCAAAAGTACCAGTGATCATGAAATTGCAACCACAAAACTGTGTTCTTTCCAAATTATGATCCCAACAAAAGTGAAACTGATACAAGGCATTGGAATTCAGCAACAATACGCAGAGCGCCATGATGGTGATGTACAAAAGAATGCAGAAAATGAGACCGCATCACACACACGGGTTGCTAATGATGCACCATAGAAATTCACACAGACTATCGGGTCACAGGATCTGAAGGAGAGAATTGGCTTCGTTGTGTTGCTCCAGCACGCCACACGGCTTCAAATTACGTTACATTCAACAGCACGACGTAGAATCGCGTATAGCTTCACTTGGAGACATATACATTGATGGAAAAACTTCAACTTGATGGGGATTTCGTATGCTTGGGCCCAAAACAACCATTAAACCCAACCAAAACTTGCCATAAAAGCCACACATGTTTGAGGAATTAAAAATGTATTTTGTGACCGATGTTGGAGCATGTGTGGCCACTATCTGTGCAACAAAGTTGTAACAAACTGCACAAAATTTGCATCAGGTCATTTACAACAGGATTCGGCAAAGCCCCGTTTGAAGTGCAACAATTGGGTCAGGCAATTCCTTCTCATTTTCTCTCCATTGTTCGAGTGGATCGAAAGGCTTCACAAAAAGTTTTTGTACTGGTACCAGTATGGTTGATGAAAAGTGAACACACAGACAGACAGACAGACAGACACACACACACACACACACGGAGAAGCAATCAATGCAACAACTCTGATCTTGTTTTCCGCGCGTGAGCAGATTGAGGTGATGCAGGTCAAACCTGCACTTGCAATGTGACCGCCTTCCAAAAAACAAAACACTTGAAGAATAAGGATGGCATTGCCTCTGCAGGGCTGCAGAAAAGTCACATGTATATACGACGACTGCAATTTCAAACTGCAGACAGTTCCATGCCACACAAGCACCACAATGGAATCCTGCAAGTTGCAGAGGTTATGTCATATAGCCATCATTCATTCCACAATGTACGCTTCACTACGCTCAAAATTCACTTACCTCTCACCTCAAAGTCTCAGTCCAGGTGCCCGTCAATGCCTCAATGCATGCCTGGTCAAAAATTCCACTGAAGACACACAGGGTATCTAGGTCCTTGAGATCTAACACCGCGCAGTGGTGTAATGAGGAAAGTTTGCTGAATGGATATAATGGGTTTGGTTGAGGGAGGAAGAGAGAAAGCTGAAGGCAGTGAGTGTGTGTGTGTTGCACATGCTTCAGCTCTCATTATCTGAATTTCAATCCATAAAGGAAGCTCAGCTTTCTCGTCGGCTTGCAGCCAGGGGCACCAACCGCTTTAAGGAGGCGCTGCTATCTTTCAGTCTCTGTCCCTAGTTTCCCGTGCCGTACGCATCCACTGAGATAACCACTGAGAAGTAGCGTTAACTTGTGGGCCTTTCCTCTGTTTTTTGTGGCTTCAGTCGCTTGTCCGTTGCTCGTGCACCCTTGATGCACTTGAACAGGAAAGGACAAAAGCCGTATGCCAATGCAATGAACTTGAAGGTCTACGGAGAATTGTTTAACGAATCGGTTTGACTGAAACACTGCATGAAAATACAGCGGAGTCAGAACCAACAATTGTAAAACATTCTCTGTCTTAAATTTCTGAAAAAAAAGGCAACAAAAGGAGAAATTTGCACAAAACAATTCACTTTTCTGCTAAACATTCGTGACGGGACGCAGAACACAGACAGACAATGCTGTGTCACAAATACAGATCGCAGCAGCTGGATCTGAGAGCTCTGCATACAGCTTTATACGGCGTGTCTGCCTTATATGGAACTAGAAGTCAACACCCAAATACAAAGCTGTCTGATTACAACAGTCCTAGAAGCTGTGAGTTAAATACAAGACACTGCAAGAACCAACGAGGATTGTACAGGTTAAAAAAAAGATTGCTGTCCCGGACAGATTGACAGTTCAAGTGCCAGCCCCCGTAAAAATCTAAGAAAGTTAAAAGTGCATTCCTGCAATAGTCAAACAGATCTAAGACCGCTCTGTCCCTAATTTTCTCGGAAGACAACGGGCAGGGCATCCTTCTCTGGCTATTTGGCTGGTCAGGTCAAGTGAGAATGGATCACTTGTTCGGTGGTGAGGTGAAGCTGACTTTATGAGCAGCTGGGGCTCAACAGTGGGTTTTTTTTTTCATGTTGGTTTAAAACGACGTCCCAGAGGCGGTTGTCCGTCCTTTCCATGGTGCATCAATGAAACGTGCCTTTTGTCGCAAGAAAAGTCGTCTGCTCTTCCGTCTCCGTGGTCTTGCCCACATTTTCCTGGTTTGGACTGAGAAATGCTGAAACAGCAAGCTCTG
>JAAUYG010032887.1_pt1 | contig 10178 bp, 4 predicted proteins | sample 7278091 | NCBI WGS metagenome assembly JAAUYG01 (sample SAMN14350201, study PRJNA611818) | marine sediment metagenome | isolation source: surface marine sediment (0.6m) | place: French Polynesia: Moorea | collected 2018-08
TAGATGTATGTTGTTGACCATCATTTTCTTAGTGGATTAAAAAATGTCTTCCCCATATATCCCTATGTTAAAGAAAACTTACTGCTAAAACTGGCTAAAGAAAATTCATGAACATTTAAAAAACGAATATGAGAATGATGATGAATACATGTAGGTAGGTTCCATCAAGATGTGGCTCAGATCAGTGCATAGGGCGACAAAATGCAATTCAATATCAGACGCTGGCTGCGGCGCGCCTACAGTAATTTTGTTAGCACTCTTATCATGCTTATACATAGCACAAGCAGAGCCAATATCAAATAACCACAGACCATATCGTACATCCTAAAAATAATACTGCAGAATAAGCAATGGGGTTTGGTTATGCTTCTCATTAGTTCTTATTGTTGTATGCTCTTACGTTTTTATTTTTAGAGACCTGGGTTTAAACCAGCTGCATTACTTGGCGGGAAATCTATTTGTCAACAACAGCAAGTTAGCCAAACTGTAAGTCATGTCACGAACACATTCATTCTTCGTCGCCTACGTAAGTCTCTCGCAAATTATAAACCTGCCGGCTAGATTGAATGTACTGATCAGACTTAGCACGTCCGGACAAATTAATCTACCATCATAGTTTAGCAACTCCGTGTGCCTTAATAATGCTGGGGCTAGAAATTGTTACCATATGCGCGGAAGATTGCAACGTATGTCGATAGATGGCACTAGTACCAGGGAAGTATACATGTCCCCGTAGTACAGTGGTAACTTATGAAGGGTTCATGTTCACGATCGTAAAGTCCAAGATATTGTCTTGAACATCCCAATCCCGCTGAGTGGGAGTTGATAGTGTAAGGAACTAGTAAGTGCTAGTAAAATTATAACGCATATATGCTGGAAATATGGATGGCCTAAAGAGAATCAAAATTATAAGAGGATGTGCATAAGGTCTGAAAGTTCGATGGGTACTGAACATGCCTTCCCGTACTGCAACCGCTGTAAGAGAATTTTTAATAATGAAATGCGACCTGTTTGTAGATAGACATACCCCAACCGACATCGATGGCATTATTTATCTATTATTATTATCTATTATTATCTATCTCTGTACAAGTTAACGCCCTCCCTTCTCTTTTGCAAACTTAAGCTTGATTTCGTAATTTGTAAGCGTTAGAAATATTGCCATGAACGGCTGCCATGATGCCTTCCGACAACCAGCACCCAACGCAACAAAAACCTCTATCTTATGCTATCATGGCTCACCCTATGCTCACCCTAAATTATTTCTGACTGCTCACGCACAACAATTACCAACGGGTTTTCTTGACAGAAAGAAACGTAGAACATATAATCAAGTGGTGGAAACCTTGCATTACGGTAACAAGTACCTTGGAGTCTGTTGTAAGACGATCCGGTATTTATTGGGAGTTCCCTGCTCATGGAATTAATGACCTACGATGCCTCTATGGTACAGCAATGAATAGGCAATAGGGCTTTCCCAAACATGGACAATGTATCGATTTATTGTGTGGAGTGTTTATGATTTATTTACGTGCCGTACCGTGAAAACACTTATCCATCAGTTATTCAACGCAGTCACGCCTATATTGGCAGGAATTGAAACTGACAGTCAGCGTTGCTACATGTAATTTATGGCTTTATAAATAACGAATAGTCCGTCGGAGTTTTGTGACTCGTCCATATGTGTGTTTTTCTCCATTGCCATTCATGTATATTGAATACACCATCAGAGGTTATGTTTCCAAAGCAATGAGCGATCATATACCCTCAAGCCTCACAGAGTACCAGCCACATAAATAAAACTGCCTGAAATGAATTGTCCATTTCAGCTCTATAGATGGGAATCGTGTACATTCCCTGCTCCCTGAGCTCTTCCATCCCCTGGGAAACCTCAGATCGCTGTAAGTAGCAAGAGCAGCTGCCGTATCGCCGGGTGCATAGACACGACAATTATTAATGACCAATGTGGCAACAGTTGAAGTAACAACTGCAACAGAAGTATACATGCTCATGATGTTGGCAGCAGTAATATTCAGGGTATCAGAGATGGCAGTGACGGTATCGACGGTATCAGCAGTAGCAGCAGCAGCGGTATCAGCAGCAGTAGCAGTAGTAGTTGTTGATTAATGTTGATGTTGCTGATGTTGTGGAAGTAGTAGTAGTAGTAGTAGTAGTAGTAGTAGCAGCAGCAGCAGCAGCAGAAGCAGTACTAGTACACATAGTTGAATATTGAGTGCCGTGGCACGTTTGTGTGCAAGACTTCGAAAAAAAAGAAAATATTTCAGTTAATTTCAAAATCACGTCTCCCATTTCTCCAGCAATCTGGAAGGTCTACCTTTAAAAGGAGTTCGACCTTACTTATTCAGACCGCTAGTGAACCTCACTCACGTGTAAGTACAAAGCACTTGACCTGCTGTTAAATGGAGTAGAATTGCGGACAATGGCACCCGATCCAACATTTTCCGTCAGTGGACCATTGACGGAAAGGTACCCTGAGCGCCAGTGCTCCACTGGGCTGTGATATATAACGGTATCACAGGATATCTGCCCACCAATGGAGTATTGAGGAATCTATATAACCCAACATGCACGTATACACACCTCCAAAACAAGCTCGTCGACCAGCTCGTCTCGGTGGCGTAGTAGGATAGCACGCTGGCTCTCTGTGCTGCATGAGTATACGGCTTTTCCGTTAAGGCCTTTTTTAGGAACACGGGTTCAAATCCCTCCAAAGTCACATTTTAACTAACTTCTGTATCATGCATATCACAGCCGCCAATGCGTCATTGGCGGACGTGTATCCTGTGATACCGTGATATATCACAGCCCAGTAAAGTACTGGCGCTCAGGGTACCTTTCCGCCAATGGTCCACCGACGGAAAATGCTGGATCGGATGGTTGTATGCGTGACCACGGGGGCGTTTTGTGAAAACTGTACCGTAATCACCAAATGCTACTATTATGTATTCATTGGGTGACATTGATATTTAACCCATTAAATAAGCGCCCAGTTGCTTATTATTTCTAGTATATCTATACCCGGTGGTTCTTCAACACCCGATTGCTAATCAACGTGCCGCAACTACAATTTGAGGGCATATGTCTAAAAACATAATTAATCTTGGAATATATCTCTTTTAAAGGGGTTGTAGATCGTTAGTGAAATATCTGCAAAACTTTAGAATAAATACATGTTCTCCTTTCCAAGAATTCAGTATCGCAAACTTATACGCGGCCGCTAATCAAAAGCCAGGCGAATACTCATCCTACGGCGTTTATATTTCAAGCATGTCCAACGCTGGCACTTATTCACGGCAGACGGTCATTCAAAGGCCAGTATCCATTCAAAGAGGTAGCGTAGATCTATAACAACGGGTGGTTACAAGCACCATTACCGACCTGTGTTCCTGTACTGCGCGCAACTAAGTAATCTTTGGCCACGAGAATATAACTTCCATTAGACAGTGGTCTCCACACAGCCGCCACAACTTCACCCGGAACGCTGGCATAATACGACCATTTCGTCACATAGCTGTTGGCGGGAAAAGAGAGGTCAAGGAAGATGAGGAGTGCACGTCCGAGGTGATTAGTTAGCTGTTCATGTATGGGGCCGCCGACTTCGTACGCTCCTGTTAAAGAAAAGCATAGTATAGCAGTAGATATGGGGCCAATTCGCGATCACCTAGATGTATTGACAAAGACGCGCATTTATTTTTATGCGTATTTAAATAGGGGCATACAACTTACACACCAGAAGTGGCAACAAATTGTGAGTTACGTTTGTTTGCTTAGTGGATGGAGACGCACTTGTATCAGTTTAACAGTAAAGTTTTAACGCCAAAAATACTTTACAAAAACAGTACTTATAGTATTATATTTAGCATCTTGTTGAATTCAAAACAGTATGTAAATGCATTTGTTCTGTATGTTATGCAATATGGCTGACTGGAACAAATATACATGGATACAAATAACGTATGACTTACCTGGTTCACCATTGACTGGGCTTGCTGCTGTAATGACTACCAGGGCCGTTAGAAAGCACAGGTTAATCCCAGCCATAAGTTTTTTGGCAGACCAGACAAACGTCTGTCCTTTAATTGTCATCCCTTGCAACGACAGGTAGATTCTGTCCAAAAGCTTGCATTACTGACATTACTGGTTCACTGAATATACGACACAAGTTGTAATTTGCGCGACACAGGTTTAGAAATGAAGGGCGTGATGGCAGATTTCGCAATACATCGGCATACGTATATGTCGAGTGGTCACAAATGCGAGGGAATATGCTCGGTACGATCAACCGTGACAAGATATATAAAAATATCACCAAACGTAATACAACTAATAACCACTTAGGGATATTGGCAATTTTTTTGCTGGGCCGGTTTCAAAGAACCGCAAGTCCTGACTGTCATGGGTCAGACATTCCAAGCTATTTGGAAAAGCGCATGGTAAGGTTGTTTCGGCAAACAAAGAACCATTAGTACATATCCACACTATTGTCAGCATCAGCACTACCCCCAATGATAATGGCATCAAAGGTCAAAGTTTTTTTCCATTTGATTTATCCCTTTATAGCGTAGATAAGTGCTATACTTTATTCGACATCAGGAATAATTGGTTTTACTTTATAATATTTTTTTTCATTGTGGCATTTTAGCTCTACTTAGTGCTACTGCACAGTGAAGCTACATATGTACTGTCGTCACGCGGCAGTCCGTCGGGAGTCCATACAAGCCGTTTTCTTGGAAACGGTCAATTAATGCCAAATTGGAGTGGTAATACCTATTCCAGCTTATCTCCAGACCATATTTTTGTTCTCCAAAATTTTAAATTTTGATTTTATAAGAATTTTTGTTTTCGTTTTCGTTAACATAGGATCACATGTGAGAAAAGTTTCAAAGAACATCCATTAAAAGAACACTTCAGATTCACTCCCAAAATTCATGCAAACTCCTAAAGTGGATCTATACCAAAGTTATTCAAAGAATTGTGGTTTCAAGAAGTTTCAATTTTGGATTTTTTTATGATTTTTTTTTCATTAACATGGGAACGACATCTCCTCTGAAAGGACGCATCAGATTCACTCCCCCAAATACATGTACAATGTATAATTCTGAGGAAAGTTTTTAAAAGAATTATGGAATTTCAAAATGTTGAATTGTGTTTGCAGAATTTAGTTCTATTTTGTACGCTTTAATGTGGTAGTTAATTGACAATTATAAAGCGTGTAATATCTTGGAAAACGGCTGACCATAGAGCTAAAAGAAGCAAAAACTTGGGCCTCGGAGGGAAGTGTATATAGGGTATATTTAACTGTGAAATGTTCAAGGTCAGACAGGTAATTCGGCACATTTCTACTTTTTCTGACTTTCCGCAAAACTATCTCGAAAACGGCCGGTGGTAGAGCCAAACGGACAAAACATATGGGTCTCTGTGGTATTTATTTAGCACATGCCAAATATTTTGGACTGTTAAGTATTCAAAGTCATTCTGAGGCCATTCGATGCATTTCTGAATTTTCCGATTTTCGATAAACTTGTATCTCGATGGTCATAGAGCGAAACGGACCAAAATTTGGGTTTCGGGGCAAGTAGTTAGTACATACAGATACAGACCGTTAACTGTCGAAGGTCACTCTGAAGACATTCGGTGTATATCCAGTTTTTCCGATTTTCGAGAACCTTGTATCTCGAAAACTGCCAGCCGTTGAGCGACACGGGTCAAAATTTGGGCCTCTGAGGTGAGTACCTAGGGTATGAGGTTACTCTTGACTATTTCTCAAGGTCATTCTGAGGTCATTCAGTGCATTTTCGACTTTTCCATTTTCAACAACCTTGTATCTCGAAAACGGATGGTTGAGAAGGACCAAAATTTGGGGCTAATTAGCAAAATTACTTAATGTATTCATGTTAGATTTGACTGTTAAGTGTTGAAGCTCACACTGAGGTTAGTCTGTCCATTCCGATTTTTCCAATTCTCGACAACCTTTGTGTCTCGGAAACGGTTGGTTGTAGAGTGAAACTGACCAAACTTGGCCCCGTGGGATAAGTACTTATAGTGCATACAGGGTACTTTGAGTCTTAAAGGGTAATTCTAAATATCATATGGTGCATTTCCGATTTTTTTCAATTTTTAAGAACTTTGTGTCTTGAAATCGGCTGGTCGTAGAGCAAAACTGACCAAAATACGGGCAAGTGCGTGGTGTATCCAGGGTGTTGCCCAGTTGGTGTATCCAGGGTTTGCCCAGTTGAAACAGCGCCAGTATATCCAAGTATTTACAAGTATTTGGGAGTATGCTACAAGATGCTTAAATCCATTACTTGAGATTATATATTAATGTTTGAACAGCAGTAAATAATAAAATGTTTAAATCATAACACATACATTTAATGAGATTTGTAAAGTGGAGTTTTCATGAGAATATTTCCCCGCCATTTAGTTAACATTAAGCTGTGAGTGTCAGTTATGAGTTCCACTCAGTAACTCAGTAACTGATGAGTTCCACTCAGTAACTCAGTCACGCCCGCCATTAGCGGAAGTCTAGGAATGGCTAGAACGCGACAATTTAGAAAGAAGTGAACCGGGTCCTCCTGGCGTTGCTCAGAAAATTAGCAACTATACTTGTCGACAATAAAAAATATTCGGTGGTTGTTCAAGGCACTTACGCCCATTCGAACTTTGGCATGCTGTCTCTGTTTCTCAAACGATTCCACTCCAATGGTTGGCCCCAGAACTACACTCCATAAAAATGATCAATTTCGGCTTAAATTGGAATTCCCATTTTCTATTTCACCTGCTACATGTGCGTTACTGTCACATTTTTTGAACAAGCTACGTGTCGTCAAATATTCCAATGCAATAAAAATATTAACAGATTGGATTTCTCGAAAATACGTAAGTTTAAGTTTTGACTTAAGTCACCAATCTGAGTAGTGTGACTCGTTAAGAATGTGACTTAACTCCAGCCAAGATGTCTTCGTTCCATAACATTAGATGTTCCTTATAACTATTTTATGGACAAAATGTAACATCACTGGCAAATCATCCGCAGTATATAACCGCTCGCGGTGTAATAAACTTGCAATATTTTAGGATATTCAATTTTGATCAACTTTTTATAAAAATAAATACTAAAATGTTATGATATATTGTTAAATATTTCTTGATGCTTATTCCACCTTTCTTTTTCTTTTGGCTCTTTGGCCTCTTTCTGTATATTTTGTGTGTTTAATATGTTTGAATCTTCAGGCAATCTAAGAATTGTATATTTTTATGTTTGAATCTTCAGGATGTTATCTAACATTTGTATATTGTTTATGCTTGATTCTTCACGGTATCTAACATTTCTAAATGAAAGAGTCAGATGCGCAGTTTCTTTTGTCTCGTATGGGCAGCAAAATTATTTCGATTTAATCCAACCCAGAATTTTACGATGCGCAGAAGTTTGCCACAAACATGTGCTTAGAACCGAACTTGACCGAACTCGACGAAAACTACAAGACCTGGAAATCTCGAAGTTGCAATCATCCGTTAGCTCTAGTAATATATCAAATCAATGTATTCCACATCGAATCGGTGCGCAGCAGGAGTGTTGCAGCATCTACTGAGGAAGATAACCGCTGCTGCGCAGATGTGCCGTTTCCATTCATACGACTCGTAAAAACATTCCCTTGCCCCACCGTTTTCGCGCAACCTGGATAAATTCGGGTGAACCTGGATACGTTGCCTTGGAAACGACTGCTACGGCTGAGAGAGGCACACTGGCTTCGCGGCAAGTAAAGCCTCGCAGAAAATAGGCCATCTTCCTCCAGGAAGTGCCTCCTCCCTGACTGCGTAGCCTAGGCATGGCACATGCCCTGCGATACCCTGCCGCCTCCGCCTCCCTTGCCCGCGAAATGTGGCAAGGAACAGCATCAACGCCGCTGCTTTATCCAATGCATATAGATGGCAGGCGTGATATATTGTGACTGAATCATATCGAGATTACTTGGCTTGTTTCTGGGAAGCTGTGAGTAGCTGGAATGGCTTTACAGAGGTCATGTCGGCACTCCTCGGGTGTCTACATAAACCCGATGCAATGTTTGGAAGGCCTAGAACAGTGAAATCATGAGCAGCCCATTTTAAGAAAATTTTTTGCAATGTTACACTTGAGAACATGAAGCGGAAGAAGGTAAGCGTGTTTACGTACATGTAAAGTATCACATCTCTTACCGGTATTAATTTTAGGAAGGCTAAAAGACAGTTAACTGATACACGTTAATTGGTCCGTGTACAGTAAAGGATGAGCAACATACGAACAATGGGCGAGGGGTAATCATCTTATCCAACCTTTGTATATGAAGTTTTTGGTTGGTCTTTTAGAGCCAGGGAAACACGGACCAATGATTAATAATACTAAAAAAAATTGTCAATAAAAAACCTTGCTGCTGGATACAGTGTAGAACGACGTATAGAAGATATCCCCATTTCTTGTTATATACACCCCAAGCATTATATAGTCACACAATTACATTATTTCACTAATATCACACTTTTATCAGCAAACCTAAAACTGAATTGCATTATGAGCATCAGCCTTTTGGTGATTAGTGACTTGACGTTACCTACAACGAACAAATGTTAACTTATTACTGTTTTTTGTTTGTACCCAAATTCTCATCTTTCTTTCCATCACCATGTACTTAGCTAATGCTAGAAAATGTGTTATAAAATGTGTAACTTTCATATAGGTTTGCAGTGTCACTTGGCATATCTGGTTTGGAATTTATGTTCTCAGGTTATATGTGAGCCATGCCATGTGCCTAAAGTATGAAACTGATTGACATGAAACTACTTGACTCGGTAGAAGTACACATTTCCTACTTCTTAGTACACTTGTTAAAAACACTGATGTGTTAAAATCAAGCATTGTTTCTTTCGGAAATTGTGTGCTAGCAATGCATTTGTAGCTGAGACTACAATGGCTATTAATAAATGGTATTAAACCTAACACTTGCAACTAAAGGTCATGGTTAGACGCCAGATAAAAGATGCCTGAATGTAGAACAATGCCAAAGCAAACAAGCTGTGCATCGACATATAGAACCAAGACAGACACAACGTCTGGATCTCTGAGAAGAACTGGGCCCTGCCGGTGCTAATATAGTGTTAGGATTCACGACTATATCCAGATATGTAACCTGTGTAAAAGGAGCAATCCCTTCTTTACCCAACCAAGACAGGGGGGGTGGGGTGGAGGGGAGGGGTATGCCATATACAATATTGAATAATATCTAGGGGCGTTGAATGGTTACAGGAAAAGCAGGAAATATTCCCCCTGCGCTAAGCATATTCGTGTACTAGGAAAATGTATGTGTTATTTTGATAAAAGTACAGTGAAAGCGGTCTTTATGACCACCTGACAAACAGGGACAACCTGGAAATTAAGGACAGCTACTCGAGTTCCTAGGCGTATTCAGTACACGGAGATGAACCTGAGAAGTAAGACCACCTCGGAATGAGGACAGTTTTTCACGGTCCCTTAGGTGTCCCTAATTCCCAGGTTCGACTGTATAGGGTGGTAAGCAGAATTATATACTGAGGGGCCGTTTGAAAGTGAAAGGTATTAACTTCCTAACGTGTAAAAATATAAATAGAACCTTTACCCTAAAAAGGCGAATAAAGTGATTCACTGTAAATGTTATTGGATATATATCTGCAGTCGCTGGATCTCCCCATGTCTCACTACTAATTGCTGGGTGATATCGACTCCCTCTGAGCTCATGGGAAGGGGGAATATTGACTGCACACAGACGTGATGGATGGCGAGGCTGGATCTTAGCCAATACTTATGAAGAAGAGAGATGTATCAGAGAAGTAAACTTAGGGAAGTGGCGGTGGTTACTGGTTGATGGAGCTGCTGCTAACGTGAATGTTTTATATCGAATATTTGAAGCCAGAAGATGTTCTTTGGCCTGCTATGGGTGGCCTTACTAAATATCATTCTTCAACCTAGTATTGACCTGTACTGCGCACTAAGAACACTTGACCGAGAGTTCGAATTGGGGGAAGGGGGGGGGGGGGGGGGGGGACCGCGCAATACAAAAAAAAACCCATTTTTAAAAAAAACCAGCGGGATATTTAAAACCCAACGAAAAAAACACAAAATAAAAAAAACTAAAAAACATAAAAAA
>JAAUYG010083492.1_pt1 | contig 10178 bp, 8 predicted proteins | sample 7278091 | NCBI WGS metagenome assembly JAAUYG01 (sample SAMN14350201, study PRJNA611818) | marine sediment metagenome | isolation source: surface marine sediment (0.6m) | place: French Polynesia: Moorea | collected 2018-08
CAGAACACCCGCTCGTGATGCTGAAGGGCAGAACCCATCATTTTCCAGGCTCCAAGCCCCTCCCAGGGTTGAAATCTCTCAAATACGCCCAGAAATCATTGCCTCAATTGTCGCGCGAGCAACAACAAATGTTCAGATAGAAAGACAACACCCTGATGAAACTAATTTCTCTGTTGAAGGATTCCAGAACTTTTTCCTTTTTGGCGAAGAAATTAAGGCGAAGAACTTGGGTGGCAACAATGCAGAAATGCCATCAGCGTTATGTTCTCTGTATGTTTTCATCTAGGCACTCTCTTGAACACACAAGAAACTTGCATCCAGCACAATTATGTTGTAAATCTTCAACTTCCTTTTGAGGCCCACACGTCAACTGCGCACAGAAAGGCAGCTTCTAAAAGTAGCAAACTCCTTTGACGGCTGGGAAGTTCCCTAGAAGAATATGAACACATTTTGCAGGCAATGAAAGCGTGCAGATGTCGAGCTGACATTGCCGCTATTGCCCATCATGAATCTGCAAAAAAGCAATGTCCCTTTGGAGAGGCACGCTTCGACAGCCTGTTTCCCTTCTACTTCGTGGCCACCTACAGCACATTAACAAGCATCATTTCAGAGGAATGGACCAGATCCCAATGCCATTTACGAGCTCATTTTTGTTGACCATCCTGAGAGACGTCTTAATGTGTGATCGTGGCTCGTATCTGCTTCACACAGTCTTGGTTTTTAACCTTCTGGTTCGACTTCCGCATTCGACGTGAAATTCGGAATCGCAAAAGTAATCCTCAGGATACTTTTCCATCAATCACTGTTCAAAGCAGTCTGACAAACGTTTGTAATAAGCCAACCCTCGGATGTCTTTCCGCCTTGCAATTTTGACCCACATCATTAAAATATTTTGGATGGACAGGGATTTGCTTCTCAGGTTGTCTGAACTTCAAGGAAAAAGCCTGATATGAAAGACAATTTATTTTGATCACAGTAACCTAATTAATTCAGTTGGCCAGTAAATTAGATTTTATGGGTTGACATTGGGATACGCAGGAGATTGTTAGCTGAAGTGGCAGCTGCTGATACGAGACTTTAACCTTGCGGACTTAGTCCTGACCTGCCTGGATAAATCACAACCCCAATAAGGCAAATGCTTCATCTCCATTGCAAATGAACTGCGAGATAAAAATGAGAGACTCCAGTGAGATACACTTTAGAGTTCTTAAACTGCAGGAAATTTCACCAATCACCATCGCGGCATTTTGCTCCTGCAAATTCCTCAGAACACGGCGTTTGCAGCACTTCCACTGTTCACACCGCCAACAACCAAGGGACCTTTCTGCTAAATTGTTTGTTGGTCGTGAAGATAAGGTCGATTCTATTTGGATGGAAAGGATGCGACCTTGTCCATTTACAAGAGGAGAGTAGTCCCCTGACCCAAACTCAATCATGTCGTTTTAACCCATTGCTTTCCGAATTGACTTCATCTTAGAATCAATTGAATCGGTGTCTGGATTCAGGATGATGACCAAAGCCCCAATCCGACCCAGAGTTCATCCCAAACTGACCCCAAGGGTCTAGTGTCACTGCTGGAGCAAGCAAACGCAGACCTGCAGAAAGTGATTGGTGACAAGATGAAATTGTCTTTCGTTCTGAGTGGTAACTGCAGGCAAAGAAAGAAAGGCCGTTAGGTAGGTTTCCTCGCAGACTATGTCTGGGTCACAGAAAGTCTACACGAGCCTAGCACAGCTTCCCATACGAGGCAATCTTCTCTTTGTCCGCAACAAAGCGCATGTCTCGCATTCGTTGTTGAAGTAGCTACTGCAGTGTGAGTGAAAGCATGAGGAAGCGTTCTTCCTGCATCTCACACAGGACAAAGGGGGGAAAGTGTCATTTTACTTCATAGATGACCAGTCAGGCACAAGGAAATTTGACATCCAAAAAGTGCCATTATGCTTTCTGGGCGAGAATTTCCCCAGGGGTCAGAACAACCTGATTTCTACCCGGGAAGAACTGATTCTGCTGAATGAATGAGACCCGTTCTCTTTCCCCACAAAATTGACTGGTCTCTGGCTATTGTGTGCATTGTAATTAAAGGCTACAGTGCCAGTTTTGCATGTCAGACAGGTTCGTGTACAACATTACTGTTGGAGCCTGACATGGTAATGTTGCTGATTGTAATAATCAACTTGTCTCTTGGGAAGCAAGTTACAGTGAGATGAACAGGCAGAGCTAAAAACCATTGGCAAAGTTACCCAAGTTAATGTTCATTGATTTCTACTTAGATCTGCGGAATGGCGCTATATTCGTGTACTTATCCCCCGGTTCAGTCCACTCGGTCCTGGACGTCTGTCGCCACAATTCGTCAATTCTACTCAATGCATTATTCAAGAAAAATCCCACTTTGAAAACACTATCGATCACGCGCAATATCACCCTGAGAAACCGAGATTTATCCTGGAATTAAGTCAAGAAGTTGATTTATAAGCTGCAATAAAAGGCAAATAACTTTTGGAGAAATCCCACAAAGAAAGCAAGACATGATACATCAGGGAATGTTCAGATCTCCGAGATGTCTTTTCACTTTCGGCTTTTGTTGCGCAGATTGGACTGACCACATGCCATGTATTCTCTGAAACATTCTACGAAGACGGGCCACCACCAATGATTTTCGCGTCTTTGGACACAACAGCTTCGAGATATTTCACACAACTTGACTGAACTTCAGAGTGCACCACTGTTTGGTGACAACACAACGTGCTCATTGCTGAGAGCTGAAAGCTTTCCACTGTTCATGAGCCTTTAGCGGAAGTAGCAAATGACCAAAAACTTACAGATGACGATGTTGACGAATCCACACAGCATGCTCTGCTTCACTCCGCCTGTTTTAACTCCAGCTGAAAAAGAAGAAAAGATAATCTGTCCAAATATTTCCCATCCGATGCACACGCATGAATTTTTAATGGAAATTTTGTACCAAAATAGATTAGTACTTTGATTTTCCCACGAATCCTGTTTTGTTGCAAAATGGCAAATTTCATTTCAATTGACCGTTGACCAAATTCCTTGTAAAAATTGAGTTGCCTTTCCGCGGTTCGACAAGGAGAACCCTCTTTTAACTGTTAACGTTCACTAACTTGCCTCTGTGACCAAAACAGCTCTCCCATTTTAACATGTGTTAAAAATCTAACCGAATACGAAATGTCAAAACATGATTGGTAGTTTGTGTCGTAAACGAGCATGCATGTTGCATTGGGAAGTGTACCGCTGCAATGGAATGGATTTTATTTCGTCAGGTCTAAACGATAAGGATCACACACTCAGGAAAGTTCGCAGCGACCGGTCACACTCTCGTGATCGGGACAAACTGCACGGTGTCAAGTCTCCGGCGGGTTCGGAGCCTGGCAAAGGCAAAGGCAAAGGTCCAGGTGTAAAGAAAGTGCCAAACAAGAGCTCTTCAGCAACCTCCACAGCTGGTGCTGCCAGTGGCAAAACGGTCACGCAGACCAAAACCAAAGGTACGTCCCCTCTGCCGACAACACACTCAAGATCACCAACGCAACGTCTCTACACCTTGCTTTATCATCACCAAATATTTATCAGTGTCTTCCCAAGTTCTCTTCATTTCTTCTTTTTCTGTTCCTGCAAATTTACAATTCTCTCGACGACGATAAATATTTGGTGAACACCTATCACGTCGCTTAAACTGTTGGCTTTCAAGCTTTAAATATAAAACAATACTCATAAACATAGCAGATTTAAAAACCTCTAGATGTAACAATTTACCACTGGATATATCTGTAAAAAGAAACAAATGTCTATAGATGTATGTTAGTTAGAAGTACATGTCCATGTACCTGTCTGCATCTTGTGTTCAGAAAATTGACACAATGCAAAACTTTACCTGCTGTAAATGAACACTGAAAGTTGTCTCCCCCGTGAGATGTGAATTGTTTGAGTTTCCACAAGTTTTGTTTTGTCTGTGGACTTCCGCGTAAACATCTGTCCTGAAAAAGACAAATTTTGTCTTTTGTCATTCCGTAATCTGAAACATCAACTGAGTCTCCACCCTGATGTAGTGTAGCATGAGCCATGCTCCCCAAGGTCTTCCGTTCAGTTAGCCTCCATTCCCCCTCTGACAGTTTTTCTGTTTCCCAGCACCATCGTCGTGAAACTTTTCTGTACAACGCTTCACATTGTAACTGGATTACCAACTGGTTCTGATTGATATCGTTCCATTGGTCACTCCTGCAACGCGAACGCAAGTAGCGTTTGCAAAGAGTCGCACAACACAACGCATGTTTGCAACACAATAAAAAAATAGGCAGAGAAACAACCAGTTGGTAGTTAACATGAAACCCCATTGTCACTTTGAGTTAATAGGTGAGTAAGTCTTGTCTTGTGTATTCTTTGTAAATTCTTAGCAGAATAGACCTTCTTGTACACCGTCAGTATATATGAACGAAAGGCATTCTGCTAAGACGTTACAGTTGCTGTTCACTTGTATTGGTGAGTAAAGCACAAAGTGGATCTGTCAAATGGGTAGGTAACGTTTTCGTTTTGTTCTGTCCTCGTACAGTGGAGAAAGGCTCGTGTGAACACCAGTGGGCTGCTCTTGCATCATGCATTTGTTGTTTGGTGAATTTTTGAATTTCTTTTTGTCTGTCCTTTCCAAGTTCATGTTTCCTGTTGGTGGTGGTTTATTGTGAAAACTGGACAAACACAAGATTGTACCTACACTTTGTGTTGTGATTTACATTTAAGGTTTTTGGCAAACCAACACAAGAAAACTTTTGAAACTTATGTATACACTTTTTTCCTTATTTTCCAAATGCAGCAATTATTCACACAGGTAAAAGAATTTTAAAAATTTTGTGAAGTGTAATTTTGAAGACAAGAAAATATCATCTTCTTTTGTGTGCCAAATTATGTGCAAAGACAACACGAAAACATGCTTTCCAACACGTCTCAACATTTTTTTGTCGGAAGAGAAAACGGTCAACCACCTGAACACGAACAGAAAAATTTCCACCATGTCTTCCTTGCAGCGACTTGCGCTTTGTGCAAAAATTCACCCAACACATTTGCTGCCTGCAAGAATTAGATTTTTCAGTGTGCACAAACTGCTTTTAGACCTAAGAGTATTCTAGCAGAAATAGACAATTGATTTATTTGCTGCCTCTACATAGTTTGTTTCCTCTTTCAGGAATCCTGCAACATCAAGCATATACTGAGCAAGTAAAATAATGTGTGCTCTTTACTTTCAGGAGAGCGATCGGCCAGCATAACTGAAAAGAAAGTCGACCTATTGACAGTTGAACCGTACGAGCCAAGCCAAGGTGAAAAGGCTCACATGGTGACAGAAACAGAACTGGCAGCAAAAGTTTCAGCTGAGAAAGAACGAGAAGAGGAGGAGGAGAAACACAAGATACCAGCGATGGTGTCTGTGGTTGCGGCTGCAGTATCTGCAGCTTCAGCGGCAGCTTCAACAACCAGCACATCATCACCTACTTTGTCCAAGAAGCCGGCAGGGAAATCCAGTGTGGCAACGCCAACGACAGCGCCAGCAGCAGCAGCAGCAACAGCAGCGGCGGCGACAGCGGCAGCGGCAGCAGCGGGCGGAGGGTCAGGGACGAGTAAATCCTTGCAGCCACCCACGGCTAATGGGCCCACCAGCAAAGTTACACAACGACAGCGCCACGGTCCTCTCAACCTCACCCTGGATCTCTCGGTAACCAACCTCACTGACCTGGTAGGCCGTGCAGGCAATGCAAGCAATGTGAACCACGGGGGTTGTCGTGAGAGGCGTCCACGCAGCCAGGCGGGACACGCTGCACCACTCACTAACGACCTCTGCTCTCCCTCCTCCGCACCGTTCCCTGGCCCACGGGCAGTGAGTGCCGTTTCAGGATCACCCCACCCCTCGCTCACCCATCACCAACACCAATACCACGTATGTCCCGCATGCTAACACCGCAACCTACCTCACCTCAGTACCCCTTGTGTGTTTTCACCCTCAACTTACAGGTCACTCCAAATCAGAACACTGCAAATTTGTTCAGCAAGCTAGTTTTCTGCTGACACCTAGTGATTTTTTTTCACCATGCACCTGGACTTCAAATTTGGTAGTTTCAATTGGTAAATTTATGCTTGGCTTGATTCCAGAAGGGTAAGTATTTCCAGCACCCAAGATAAGTGAATCTCTCACTGACCTGTGAGTTGCATGTGCATGCCTGTCATCCTGGCACCTGTCGCACAGTCTCCCTGCACTCTGAGCCTCGCTTGCCACCTCCCGTTCCCTCACCCATCTTTTTCTCTCTTTGCTCTTTTCATCCCGTTTTTCTCTTGACTTGCTAGTCTTGCAGGGCTGTAGAAATGCATAAAAAATAGTCATCAACAGAGGTTTGCTGAATTACATTGCACATTCCGCACACATTTTTATGATACATTTTGACAACATTTACCTCTCATGCTTCAAACATTATTACTTCCCTTCATATTTTCAAAATATGGATACTGCATTTTTCATTCGGAAACAAAGATACTGTAGCAATGACAGGAATGAACGGAAGACATTAAGTCTCATGGATGAGAACATTCCTTTCACAAGCACTGCATAAGAGCAGTCTGCTGGCATGTTACGAATTGTGATGAATGCATTTTGCTGTAATCTGCTCAATGCAGTGCAATGGCACCAGGAATGAACCTGAAGTGCACTTTTGCCTTCGCAAAAATTATTTTGCATGGTATCGAAAAGCAGACTAACCCAAATCTGAAATCAGATATGTTGCTTGTGACATTTACAATGTGAAAGCAACTCCATTTCGCAAGAACTTCACATCATTCATTAGCTTTTGTGTAGTTTTGACATGGATAGATGTCTCAGCGCAGAAATTACAACTCTACTTGTTTGTTTCAGAAACCGGACAGGAATCCTACCACGAAGATCCCGGTTGAAGAAGGTGGCAAAAGTTCAAGTCCTCTCATAACCGTCTCCGATGCCAAATCCATTGCTCAGGCGTTGAAACCTCTGCGACCATCCACACTGGTCTACAGACCGACGCCAGCCAGTTCTCGGACTTTACAGGTGCAGAAGCTTGCCGACAACAAAGCAACAGGTGCTATTCCAAAGGTGTGCGTTGTTGGAGCACCCGTAGCACAGGAGGCTGAGCTCATCGCCCCCAAGGCAACACCCGAGGACCTCTCCACCTTAACCACCGTCAGCTCCAGCTCCTCTGAGGATTTGAACCTTGAAACCTCTATGCAAAAGGATAAGCCGCTCAATGTAACTCGATCTGAAGAGGAAAAGAAGCTATTACGATTTTTGCGCAAGGAGCCACCGGGTGGTGCCAAAGTGGCCCCATTGACAAAAGAACATCTCACGCAAAAGGATATTGCTGATCAGGCTGCATTCGATGCCTCAGATGCTAAATACAAGGAAATGTCCATGCGAAACATTTTGTTACTAAAGCATTTAAGTGATAGTGAACGTTTAGACGATAGCGGGAGTCAAGTTTCACGAAGCTCAAGGGACAGTGGGAGCCATACTTTACACGGAGGCTCCGGCACGTTACAAACTACATCGGCAGACAACACCTTAAAACGTGGGTCTGAACTTCTTTATACCTCGAACACTTGCCTGTTACCAAAGAGTGGGTCGGAGCCGTTATCTGGTGCTCAGTCCGGTTCGCACGACCGCCTGCTGGATAACGAACACGTCGTCGCGGGAGGTGGAGGGTCCAACCCGGGGCCGCTGCTGCCACAAGCCGCGGGCGGTGACGACCTGGCGCAGTGCGCCGCGTGCGGCATCAGCCCGTCAAGTCCCACCTACTTCGAACGCCACAAAAAGTGGTGTCACACCGGTGCTCATGCCTTGGACGTGTTCACCTCGCCGGACGACAATCCAGGCTCGCCGGACTCCTTGTGGCAGCCCGTGGCCAGTACTTCGCAGGGCATCGCCATCGCCAGCCCGTCGTTCTGTTTTCCAAAAGTGGGGGCAGGTACCCCTCGAGTTCCTATGCAAATTTCTATCATCCCCGGGGTGTTGGAGGGGTACACGGATGATGAGGACGAGGATGAGGAGGACCACTACTGTAACAAGCCCTTGTTACCCAGAGGCCTGTCCTCCCCTCCGCTCATCATGCCCAGACCCCTATCGGCGGGCACGGGCGCGTCGGTGGTGGTAAAGCGGACTCCTAGTGATACCGCACACGGAGGCGGCAGCGGCGACAGAGGAGGAGCGGAGCGGCGGTCGTCCCGGGGCTCGTCTCGGGACCGACACAAAAAGTACTCCGCGGGCAGCTGCTTGTACGCAGCGGGCGGTATGCCAGAACAGACTCTGAGACTTGATCCAGTTGGTGCTGCTTCGTCCGATTCTCTGAGTGGTGAATCTCACTGTAGTCGAGAAGGAGATGGATCTGACGATAAACTCGCGTCCGGTCACACAGCCAGACTCCATCACACGGATTCTGACAGAGGTAAGCCCAGCGAAAGCGACAAGTATTGTTTTCTTGAGTGTTTTGAAGTTGTTGCCCGTCGCAAAAGATCTCAGAGATCCGACTGTCGAAAACGAAACAAGTCAAATGACACATGTATGCGATTTGAATCTTTTAGCAAATTTTGATGCAATGTCAGCACAAGATTCTATCACGAGAAAACGACATCTGTTACATCAGTAAAGAAAGACCAAACAACCGTCAATTCGTTTCCAATGCCTTTGTGGAAAAAATTGCACAGCAGGACAATCTGAAAATGAACGAAGTAACTCAAACGAAGTAAGTTTGAGATCAATACCTTGCAAACTTGAAAACAGGTGAAGAGGATGAGCTTATCAAACCATCAAAGTCCCGAATACCTCGGCCTGCAGAGAAACTAAGAAAGCTTGGTCAATTACTACAATCAGGGGATAAAGGAACGAAAGGGGATGAGCCAAATCCTCCTTCACCACAGCATGTACGTATTTCACTCGTTTTCCACTACTGAGGTAATTTAGGTCAGGATAGGAATCAAGGCTGAAAGAAAACGTGCCTGCGCGATTACATTGGGTAGCGATTCCTAGAACCTCACGACAGTTTGGCGAGTCTGGATTTGTGTCTGAAACCTGGAGAATGAGCCTGAAAGCCGAATGTGCAATTGGTATCGCAAGATCTGTGACACATTTTGCATGCGATAGTGAAAAAAATTCCTGAACAAGAAGGAACAATTCAGTCATGCAAACTTTATGTCTTTTTCTTTCAGAAGCACGCCAAGGGCAAGTCACTGTTGAAACAGCACGAAAACAAACTTTCATGGCGCCAAGGTCTTTCTCATTTACTGCGTCGCTCTAAGTCCAGCAGTAGTACCAATAATAACGTGTCTGTGTTACGAGGAAAACACTCCAATAGCAACAGCACTACGGGTAACGGAACTACAGGAAACTCTGTGTCCAACAAACGTCCCTCCGGTGGCGATCGCGAGAGCTACCTCACCGGAGAGGCAGAAGCCAACAAAATCAATCCTCCTTCCTCGCCTGCACACAAATGCAGTAAGTTCAACAGTTTCTTCTGTGACCAATTATGAAATCATCTGGATGCAGAGTCAAACTCTTTTGAGTCAGTACAATGTGAGGCACTGTGTTCTGTTTCAGATTCAACAACGATACAAGTTTCATCAGCATCTCCAGTTCCCTCCAACTCTTCTTCCCCCGTTCATCAAGCCAGCCACGTATGTGACAATCTGGACGACCCGTCGTCTTCTCCACATCGCTCAAAACATAGACAGCTGGTCGGCTGGACTGGTTGTAAAGAATGTGCCAAGAGTGACCAGTCTTCAGATGAGGTCATCTTTGAAACATCTTTTTTCTTTCCATTTGCCCGCAAAACAAGTCTTGACAAAGTGAGGTCATAAAAAGAGACCTTTTGGCCCAACAGAATGGAACAGAACTTTTGGTTCCTGATCTCATGCAGAGTTCAATTGCCAATGACACAGCTCCAGAGACACGTACTGAAATGAGGTCACTGTCAGAACGGAACTGACGAACTGATGACAACTCCCCTGCTCAGGCTCCCCTTTGTAGTCCTAGCCAGTTGCGACAACCTCTCCTGAAAGACTTGAATCACCCCCATGTTCATCTTTGTTTTCTGTGATTGCAGGGTCAGGAAATGACGCTCCGTCTGGAGACCCACATAGGTGGCAGCACAACAGCTTCCCTCATC
>JAAUYG010182128.1_pt1 | contig 10178 bp, 12 predicted proteins | sample 7278091 | NCBI WGS metagenome assembly JAAUYG01 (sample SAMN14350201, study PRJNA611818) | marine sediment metagenome | isolation source: surface marine sediment (0.6m) | place: French Polynesia: Moorea | collected 2018-08
CCTTATACAAACATTGTCATCACCTATGACCTTACAAATCCATCTTGCCTTGGGATTTGTTTGTTTGTTTTTAGATGGTTGTTTAAAGATTTGCTATGTGTATTGTTTTACAGATATCAACGAGTGCGAGAACCGTAATGGCGGCTGTGACCAGGTCTGTATGAACCATGAAGGGACGTACGAGTGTCTGTGTGAGATGGGATATCAGCTGGGACGGGACAGGAGGAGCTGTCGCCCAGGTAATGTGACATATATGTGCTGTCAGCCCGGGGGTATCAGTCATTCCGCCAAGTAAGACGTCACCATAGAGCTCCTCCATGTAAAGTTAAATCAGTCTTGAGAAACCACTGCCATGAGAGACCACCTGTCTTGAAAGACCGCTTTCAAGCACAAACCTGCAGTTGAATACATTTGACCTGTCACCAGAAACCACCTGTCTTGAGGGACCACAGTTTTCTGGCAGAAGGGGTGCCGTTACAATACAGACTCCACTGTAGTACAGCATGTAATACTGCCTCAGTGAGGGTGGCCAGGAATAGGCGGTCTTTCCTGACAGGTGGTCTCATGCCAGAGGTCAGGGAGACCACATTCATGGCCAAGGTGATAGCTACCTCATTGGCATGATTCCATAGATGGTCCTATTTACAAATTAAAACTTGTTTCTTTATGGAAATGGCACTCCCACCAATGGAATATTTTGGATAGAACAATCTAAGCTGACGGATTCTTTTTGAAGATTTCTGTTGTGACGTTTTACAAGGAGGACAAACCAGAAAATAACACGACTACTATTGTTTGTTGATGCATTCTGGGTTGAAAATTTAAGGCCAGGCCTGCAGCCAACGTTTCTCTAGAGGGCTTCAGAGTTCATCATTATTTTTGTCTTTCCTACAGCAGTTGTTTCACCGTAGGATCTTCTCTGCAATATGTCATGAAAAAAAAATGCTCAGTTAAAATCAAAACGTGAAAAAATGTTTGACTGTCTGAAGACATCTCCATTCCCTCTGACTGGTGTGGGTACAGGCCTGGCCAGTGTTACCAGTCCCTGCTTGCAGTTTGACCCCCCTCTACTGCACTGATTCCCTGTTTTGATAGCAGACACCCAGATTAATAACTAAAACTTGTTTCAGTATTTTACATACTCCCCAGATACATACTTGCAAGATTTCTTTGCCAGAGAATAAATCCCCGGATTGTTCCATTTGTTGTGATAAAGAATGTGTACATGTATATCCAAAGTAGATAATTATAATAATTACCCCCCAGGTTCTGGTTGCATCTTGAATATTTATGATGTTTCAATAGTGGAATGGTTAATAGGACTTAAAATACTAGTATAAAACATAAATCATGAATATTTTACCAAACATCTCACACAGCCTTGGATTGATTTAGATGCAACAAGTTTTCATACTTAAATGTTTGCATTGTGGTGTGATGATTGTGTTATTTTGAAGATTGTGTCATTATTTGATCAGAATCAGGTTGTACCAGCCAACCCTGACATCAACAGTGAAGATTGGCCATATATAGCTTTATATTACCCACTTAGCACTGCATGCCTTGCTAATATTTTTCTGAATCAGATCGTGAGCGAACCCCGCCCACTCTGAGGTATGAAACAACGCCACCTACAGTTGTGCCAGTTACCTTTCCGCCCTACCGCCGTGAGGGAGAGCTGCAGGAACCCCAGGCCAAGATAGGTCAGTCCTTAGCTAAATACAGGTTTTTCAACTATAAAACCCAGATCTGATTTCGTCTTTATAAAGGGAGAAGGGCAGAGTTTAACTGGTGTTGACTCAAATAGAGAAACAGAGGTGTGAGGTGTTCTGAAAGCTCTCTTAATATTGTAGTAGGCAATATATACACATGGTAAATATATATTTACAGTTAAAATATTTATAGAAATATGTATTTTAGCACTATCACTATTTGGCATTTCATTCATAATAGATATTTCCCCTTGTCTAAATCCCAGTTGTCACCACCAATCTGCATTCAATGAATATAGTATTTTTGTTAGAGTTGTTCCTCATCTTACAAAATTAGTCTTATATAGTACACTATATATATGTGATTATTTAATAATTTCATTGTTTAGGCCTATTATATACAAATATGTTTCATGTGAAATTGTTTCACATAAAATGATATTTTGCCATTGCACAGCAAATCAAGATGAATTATTAATGTTTTATTAGGTACATATATTGCTACCTAGCTACCTCCCTTTGTTGATTAAAGTATTAGATGATATCTTATAAATTAAAGATTTCAGCATTATACAATACAGATAGTACGCGGATATTGTATCCACAAGGTCTCGTTTTCAGGTTTCAGCTCATTCGAGTTGAAGATTTATAAGAATGGTGAATATTTTTAGTGGACATAGCTTCACAAATACCAATAAGTCTTTAAGCTTTGAGGCATGATCTGATGCAGCTATATTATTAAAGGATTGCATGGTTCCCTGGACTTGTGCCTTTACAAAATGGTATTCACTGGCAAAGGCCACCTGTACAAACAGAAGAAATTAAGCCAAGCCAGCTACAGCTTTAGCATTGATTTTAGAAAACCTTGGAAGCTCTAAATCAAGCTTTGAATATGCTAAAATATGTTAATATTTGCTAAAATATAGCAATGGAATCATTTCCCATTGTGTACAGATGCTTGTTTTGGCATGAGCCTTAATTAGGTGGCTTGTATTTATATATATAAGTTGATCTATTATAATAAGAAGAATATCCACTCAGCTGATTGATTCAAATCATGATCATTTTGTATGAAACAAAATTTGGGTTAATTGGTTTAGCATTGTACCAAAGATTTAATTGGGCATTTAGGTAAACTTGTATGCAGGATTATACATCTAAAATAAATATATATTCTGCTATAGGGTTATAGAAAGGAATTTATTTAAGCACCAGACTGTGTTGTCAGTCCTGATACGTGTAATTCCTTGTGACATGAGTGATGTCTGCTGTTTTATTTTCTTACTAACTCTGTGACGTGTGACATGTCTGCTGTCATACTGTGCATTGTTGTTTGCGTCTGTCACCTGTTTGTAGCATTGTGTCTGTACATCATGCATCTGTCTTGTTGTCAACGTGGTCAAAGTCTTCGTTTCAGTCCAAGAATCACAGCGAGGGGCATCATTTAATTTCAAAAGTATATCATTTTGTACTTTACCAAATAAAGAATGCCATAGAACTCCGTTATTCCGATCCATACAGTAGCATTGAACTGTTTAATTAGAAAAACAAAAACAATCATCTGTAATTTATTAAGGGGAAAGCTGTATAAAAGTGATTTAACATATTTATCTGCTAAAGGAGACTAACTGATTATTGATTTATATAACTTCACACATTAAGTTGCTCTATGACTTTCTACTTAGAAATCATCTGGACTTCAGTAATCAAATTTTGGTTTTGGCTTACTGGATCTAACTTTTTCTCTTTGTAAGGAAAATAATGACACATGGAATATAGTGTCGGTGGTTTGAAACACCCTGTTCTAATTTCGTAATTTCGATAAACTAATTGCTATGTGAACCAATTTGTTCATTTCACTTTTCGTTTTCTACCCTCATGCCACCAGAGATAAATGTGGTAAAACCAGGTACGGGTACACGTTTTATAGTCTCGAGATTCCTTCCTGTATAAAGTACTGGTTCTAGTCCTGGCTGGTTGCTGTGTTTGAGTTATCCAGTATAGCATTGCACGTGTCTAGTTCTATAGACCAACACTACATAACAATATACACTTTCAATATAGGCTCTATTGTCTTGTCGTGAGTTTAATTTCTTGGTATTAGGAGCAATATAATTTCTTCTCCTGGGAAGTATGCGTATAACTTTACTTTGCATATATATCTTAACCTGTGTCGTTAATAAAATACTGGTTTAAGTGACTCCTCCAGTGAGAACTGCAGTGTGCTGTATGCAATGCTCCTGTAAATAAGCAAAGCGGTTGTGGCTAACAGGAGAAAGATGCAAAGATTTCAGGTTACAAGTCATATCTTCAGTGTTAGTGTTATACTTGGGAAGCTCCAGTGTTGAATCATATCATGTGGTCCTATGTCTACATGTTCACACACCACCAAGCACATCAAACATGCTTGTTATGCCATGACTCAACATGACTCAAAATATATTTCAAGTTTAAACATACAAGAGGGCATTAACACAAGTTGTCATCACCATAGAAATGTTACACATATATACAAATGGCTATGATCATGATGATGGGTTAAATGTTTTCCATGTGCTGACATACATACATACATACATTAGGTAGTAGGCAAACTTTCCGAAGATCTTGCTAATAGTTGCTAACAAATTATTAAACTGGGACTTGGAAAACTTAATAGTTAAAAATTCTCTTCTGTCTAACTAGAAAATGAAAATGTGGTCAGCAACAAAAGTGAATACTTTCTTCTTTGTAGTAATCCAGTCGTTTAGGTGTACGGTAGTCGAGTTCTACCCCCAACTACCCTTCCACCCCCCACCCCTATATGTGTACCTTATACCTCAGTCTGTTTTTCATGCAGTCACTTTCTGTTTGTTCCTACCAGTCCAATCTCTGCTCTAGTTGTCTTTCTATCTGTTTTTGTGGCTTAACTAGCTTAGAGCAAGAGCTTAGCTCTTAGGAGAAATCTATAATTTAATGGCCTATAATACTTGTCTTGCCATAGAATCATCTACTGACATTGCTGCTTACCTAGCCCTGGCCAATCCCTTACCCAGCGCTTCTCTAGTTACAGGAGGAATAGGATAGCAATAGAAGTTTAGCTAACAGAAAAAACTACATGCACCTTAGTTTTAATTTGCAGCAAAATTTTTAATCTTTATACTAACCGCTATTGTGTGATTACCGGTATTTAATTCCTGAAAATTTTGAGTTCATTTGAGTAGTATCACTCATGCAAAAGTAGTATCATTTATGCAAAAGTAGCATGGCTTTTACAAAAGATCTAGAACGATAAATGACTACCGGTAGCATTGGACATCTGTTATGATAATATCAATACTGTTCTATAAACCCTTTTAATAGTTTTTGCTATATATTTACTACCACTAATAACTGATACTGAGTTGATCACTATATCCTTTCTGTAACATTACCTGGATACTGGCTAACTGTGGGAACTGTCCATGATTCTGTTTTACTGATCATACCTGCATTAATGTTTCTCATTTATGTTTTATAATTTTTCTTTTTATTCTTTTATGTTTTGCTGTAATAATTGTTGACTCTTGTAACCATCTTAGATTTACCATTTCTTACTTTCTTGATAACGGTTTCACTGAAGTGCAGTTGTCTGGGACCCGCTTCTTCTAAACTTGAACTAAGATCGACTGAAATTTTTGCATAAAATGTCAACTGAACCAGAGAAATATTAAAATACAGTGGTCCCTGCATTTTAAGACTGCCCCTTCAGACATAAAATTTTGGTCTTAAATTAGAGGTGGTCTTAAAATGGAGGCATATTTAAATTGAAAATATAAGAATGGTGTCACTGATAGCTGGTCTTAAAATAGAGGGAATTGTAAAATGGAGGGGTCTTAAATCGCAGGGACCACTGTACAGCAATTTCCACTATTAGACGTTACTTAAGAAAAGCAATGATGGGAAGGAGAGGGTCATCCAACTGTACTACCTGATTCCTCCTTTGTTTCTATGTGTTACCTGTAACATTGTTGGTACATTTCTGTTTCCATGACTACCTTTGTCTTTGTTACGACTTGCACCTTCTGTGACCTTTGCCCTTTGACCCCTGTTTCCGGCACCCTTCTCTTCCGTTAAGAAACTATAAGCCCCATTGGCTGGGATGTCGGCCTAGTTAAGCCATTCGAACGCTTTTCCCCCGGACTGGAAGGTAATTAGCGTAGCTGAGTTTTCACGGAAAATAAAAAAAAAGCAGATACCAGAATAAATAAAATATTAGACATTAATTTGGCTGGTGGGCTTTTATTTGGTTGTATCTAATTTCATAACCTCAACAAACACAAAATGAGAAGCCAGGGTTACACATACCAAGTGAAAGTCTTTCTGGGTCTATTCGGGGTCTGTACAGTGCGAAATCTCGCAGAGTCCTTGGTTGTGACCGAAAGTAACATCTGATGCTAGCTGTACACTACCAGGTACAATGACTACAAAACATTCACTTGTTAATGAATGGGATTTGTGTTTGTTAAGACCGTCAGTGTTGTCATTTCATGTTCCTCTTGACTCATGTTTAACAGTCTCACAGTTTCAATGCCATTGATCGACCACAGATCACAGAGCAATAAATCGCGTAATATTTCTTTGTGACACCGTGGAAAAGACATGTTTGAATATCGACAGGACTTCTTTTTGGTGGGAACTGAGGTGTTCTAATGGAGCTGGGTTGCACAGACTGGGCCGGGGGTGGGGTGTGGGTGTATACTCGGCAATGGGAGGTTAATATGTATAGATTGTTTAACCAGGATTATGGCCATTACATTGTATATATTATATTGCTTATATTTTGTGCAAATTACATTTAAACATACCTGGGATTAAGGTGTTGTACATAGGAGTTGATATCATGTATATAGTCAGGGTGTATATCTCTAAGTTAACATAACTATGTACAGTAGAACTAAATTGAACACAAATAACACAGAGATAACAAAGTAATATTGGATTAGTATGTATAACATTCTAAATTTTTGTCTCCAATTAATGATTACAACTATAGCAACTATGTATTACAACTATACCAGAGCACTAGGCTATGCTGATCCACCGCAAGGCTATTCTAAGAAGATAAAATTGTCGATACTCATATTTGGAAGAAATATGAGTATCATTACTCATATGTGTCATAACTATACATATGTTGCATACCAAGATATTGACACAGAAAATCGTCACCTCTATGATTACCTCAGTGACATTATGACATCTTATTCACTTAATTTCTGTATTCAGTGTCTGATTCTGATGTTGGAATACGCACTGTAAAATACCTCCTTCATGTCTTCAACATGTTGTTACCAGATGTTGTCTGTTGTTTGCTGTAAGCTACTGGCTGTGTATGTCTGTAAGTCCAGACCCGGCCCCCCAGGTTCTCATCCTGTATGTGTCCTATGTTGGGTCTGCCAGAGTGTGCACCAGGGAATTTCGGCCCGGACTGCGAGTTTACGTGTGAGTCGTGCCAGAACGGAGGCTCGTGTAACCGGGAGGAGGACGCGTGTGACTGTAAAACCGGCTGGCAGGGACTACTGTGTAACGAAACCTGTACTCAGGTAAGGTAGAGGGTGCAGGAATGGGGAAGTCAGGAAATCTGATTGAAGATCTATGTAAAATACACCCTGGCATCTTTCATATTCTCCACACCACTCATAGCATGAGCATAGTTTTATCTGTCAGTAGGAATATATACAGTGGTCCCACTCTCAGTAGCCACTCTCAACAGAGGCCACCCTCTCTAATGTGGCCACAAAGTTTTGTCACTGCTACTATGAATCCATTTACTTCTCTTGCTCTCACCAAAGGCCACCTCTCTAATGTGGCCACAATTTCTTGTCAAATAGGGTGGCCTTATTAGAGGGGGACCGCTGTATATAATCCCAAACCAACCTACTACTGTGGCTGTCAGTAATATGTACATGTAACATACATTGGTAAATAAAGTGGTAGTTTGGGAAACTTGCAAACTGAAGAATCTTACAGTTACGTCATTATATCTTTATCCTGCCAGTAAGTTTTTACATTCAGAAAGAACTCATTCTATCTTACAATGTTGTCAATAAAGCCTTTGTCTGTTCTCTATTTCAGGGATTTTACGGCGTTGGCTGTAACTCGATCTGTACGTGTGAGAACGGAGGGTCATGTGACCCCCAGACCGGTGCCTGTCACTGTCCACCCGGGGTCAGGGGAGACAACTGTGAGGATGGCTGTCCCCCGGGTTACTATGGCGACCACTGTGACATGGAGTGCCCTCAGTTGTGTGCCAGCGGGCACTGTAACCGCATGTTTGGTTACTGTGTGTGTGCGGCCGGGTTTTTCGGGCCGGCCTGTAACCAGCCCTGTCCCAGCCAGTCCTGGGGTCCGAACTGCGAGAATGAATGTGACTGCCATGACGAAAATTCCAATGGCTGTGACTCTGTGGTAAGTGTTATTGTGAATATCCATACAGCCATACAGTACAATCTGTTTGAGGGACCACCTGTCTAAAGAGACCACTTGTGTTGAAACACCACACATTTCTCCTGGCATGATCCAGTCAAGGGATCCAGAAACTTGTCGCTTTCCATTTCTTGATCTAGCCCTTTATGTGGCTGAAAAGGTAAATTCAAAGGTATGAACAACACTGCGTAGTCCCAGATGCCCAGTTAGATGCTACCTTGTGACATTGAAAACTCCAATTCTTGCTCGTACAAATCAAACCCGTACATCTCCCTGAGCACTGGGCGTAATCTGTAGTTCTTGTACGGTAATAGGAAGATGTATTGGTGACATCAGCTTTGATGAGATCAATATATTGGTAACATAACCCTGCTTTATCATAAGTGACTTTGATATGTCAAATTGAGTCTCTGGGTGCTGTAACTGGAGCCGGTATAGTACAGTATTCTCATTTGGCTACTAGTATACTTGGTATGTTATTTGGCGACTTATCAAAGGTCAGTATCTTTAATTGTGTCTGCTACTAATGCGTTCTCTTTCCATCTCCAGACGGGGCGGTGTAAGTGTAAAGATGGTTACCATGGCAGACATTGCGGGCAGAAATGTCGCGATGGTTTCTATGGCCACCGCTGTAGGCAGGTGTGTCAGTGTCCGGCAGGCCTGGAGTGTGATCATGTGACTGGAACGTGCCTTAACGATTGTCCACCAGGCTGGATGGGAGAGGAGTGTGACAGAGGTAACACCCACCACCACCACCACCACACACACAAACTTCTTCAGTCATCTTAATACAAACACGATTTATAGAGAAATTGTGAAACTGAACACGAGATGTCTCCCGACTACAGCTAAGGATTGTCATTGTTTCTTTGGCTTTATCAAACAGTTCACATTGTTTGAATGAAGCGATCTCCTGCTGCATTGGAGTTTAAATTTTCTACAATGTGAAATTAATGATATCACTTGTGAGACTTGATGAGCACAACTAGAGACCTTGTGTTCAATAAAAATGGAATATTATTTGACCAATAGTTTGTGTGGCCTCTGTTGAGTAGAGATAGAAGACCAATATCTAGGATGGATGTCAACATCAGATAGCATTTGATGTATATGTTGTTGTGTTGTATTTCAAATTACTGGTTTGCACAATCGCTGTAATGTCATTTCCCCGTCTCCCCCAGTCTGTCCGTCCGGTCACTATGGGAAGAACTGTCGGTTTACCTGTACTTGCTATGGTAGCGGCTGTGACCCGGAGACCGGGGAGTGTGTCTGTGAGGCTGGGAAGATGGGACCGGACTGTAACATAGGTAGGACGTTGTTACAGGCAACTATTACTCTAACCTTCCTATTCCATCAGCAGTTTCTGAAATAAGCTTAATATGTCTACAACTGTACTTATGCCCAGTAATCCCCTTGATAACCTGATTGTCTTCTGCATACTAAAAAAACAGATTTGGATTTAAGATTCTTCTGAAAAGCAACCAAAAGTATTTGAAAGAAAGAGAGTTGCTTTTGTTCATTAATCCTGCATGTGACTGAAGAGTAGAGGTAGGGTGTATAAGGGAACATGTACATTACCTAGTCGCGTGCTGTATGTACCCGTTGTGTTTGGTGACAACTACCAGACTGTCCAGACGGCCAGTGGGGGGTCAACTGTCGGGAGACGTGTAACTGCGACCATTCCTCCGGCTGTGACCGGGTTACCGGGGAATGTATATGTCTACCGGGATGGTTCGGCCCACGCTGTGCAGAGGGTGAGTGGTAAACGGGTTCTAACCGGTTATAACCATTTATAACCGGTGTCTGGAAGTGTCTCCATGAGGACTGGGTATAATATACAGGTAGATTTTGTTGAAGACACACTCTGATTGTATTTTGTAATAGACTATGAGGGAACGGTTTCTCGAAAAGAGTTACGTGGAGTACTTTCATGTACATAGAAAGTACACTTTTTTGTGAGGTTGTGTTTTTCCAAATTTATGTTGTGCAAAATAGAAATAAATTAAGTTGGAAAACCCA
>JAAUYG010122680.1_pt1 | contig 10177 bp, 7 predicted proteins | sample 7278091 | NCBI WGS metagenome assembly JAAUYG01 (sample SAMN14350201, study PRJNA611818) | marine sediment metagenome | isolation source: surface marine sediment (0.6m) | place: French Polynesia: Moorea | collected 2018-08
ATTGATTTTGTCTGCAGCAGTGAGTTTTTGATATAAGTCTGCAGAAAATTGCCACTGTCATCCCAACTGCAGCTGTCAAGCAGAGCGCCAAGGTCCTTGGACCTCTTGTTCCAAATGACATGCAAAGATTCCCGAAAAACTTTGACGGGGTTGGGTTTGATGTTGTACTGAAGGCTGGCAATCGAATGGTTCAAACACAATCCAGTATATCCCCAGACTGTTGTGAATGGCAAGCAGGGTAATAACCAGTAACAAAAACATCTTGAATAAATGCTGAGTCAACAGAATGGAACAATTGTTGTTAATGCCGACACACACAAAAATTCATGTCGAATGGGAAACCATGTATACGACCAGTTTTCTATCTTGGTAAACAAATAGCATATATTTGACAATTCTATGTTTACATTTATTTCAGATGGGCAGGGGTATTATTCTTATTGTTACATGCACATGATGTAATAAACCATTATAATAATAACCGCATGTGATCCTTTTTTCCCAGACGTCCAAGAGGAAGAAGGAATGCATTAGGCTTAGTATAAGGATAGTGGTAAGCCCATCTGGTGGTTCCAGGTGGTCACTTACATCTGCGTTCAGTGTAAATTAACAAGGAATGACTGTTTATACTGGCAGGTCTCCCATAGTCCACGTAACAGAGCCTGAAGTGGTGGTTTAATTGATGCTGGGAAGGAAAGAACTATGTCCAAGACTTTTCACCTCACTGATCCAAACTAACCAGGTCCCTCAAAGGAGAGAGTCAAGACAGACTGGTCTGTCTGCTTTCTTTGCGGCCAGGAAGCAACACTAGAACTACTTCAATGCCCAGCGCAATCTAAAAGACACGATGTTGTTCTGGGTCAAGGAGTAGTACTCCAGCCTGGCCAAAAATATCAGACGCTTCAATAGATGTCCCTGCCAATCGATCTCAGACGTCTAGATGAAGGTAGTGGCATGGAAGCCACTATGCTGGAACATCAGGCCAAATGGAGCCCATCTTGCAATAGGAAGTTCAACAACACCAAGCTAGAGCGAGAGAGAAGCGACATGCGGCCGATGTCGCAGGGTCATCTGCTGCAAAGAAGTTCACCCACCAGCGCACACAGCATCAACAGAGGTCTGTTTCTTTTGTGAGGGTGAGAAGTCAGGTTCACACCATGAAGCGTCGACATTTGATCTAGACAAGAAGGTTCGAAAATGCGCTTTAGACATTCAGGACCAAAACCTACCCGCAAAACTCAATGCTGGGTACCTGATAGCGCAAGAGGCAAAGTATCACCTCAAGTCTTTGATGCACGATTTCTAACACAAAGCTCAAGTGCTGGAGTCAAAAAAGACACACATAGCAGGACTGATATGTTCAGCAAAGGCTTCACTTTGGCAGAGTTACTGGCATACATTGAGGAAGCAAAGATGGATGAAGATGTGGCTCGCGAGTTCAAACTTACCGATCTGGCCAGGCTGTATTTCAAACAACTCAAGCAGCTTGGCGCGATGTACTCCTTGCCTTCGACACAGATTTGGGAAATTCTCTTCGTAAAGTATACACGGAAGATTTTGATAATGAAGCCATCTGTCTTGCATCGGCAGCCAAGATAGTGAGACAGGACATATTCCAAAAGCAGTCAATGTTCACGGGTTCTTTCGATGAGAACTGTCAGGTTAACTCCGTACCACAGTCTCTGCTGGCAATGGTAGCCATGATCCCGGGAGGTCTCAACATCAAGTCAGAAGCACAAGATACACGAGCGTCCCTCAGTGTAGCTCAGCTTCTTCAATACAACAGTTGCATTCGGTGACCAGAAGGTATCTCCAGTACCCAACACAACAAAGCCAGAGAGACTCCGCTACCAATCTATACGGGGCTCACAGTCTGTGCCAGGACAAGGAATCGTGACCTGATGGAGACGCTGTTTGATCTTGGACTGTCTGTCTCATATGATCGAGTGATGGAAATATCCACATCCATGCGCAACTGGGTTTGTGAGCAGTTTCACGAAGAACAGGTAGTGTGTCCACCCAATCTATGACAGGGGCTTTTCGCAACAGCAGCTATTGATAACATTGATCACAATCCAAGCTCGACAACTGTCACAGACTCCTTCCATGGCACTGGAATATCTCTGTTCCAGTACCCGACTTCTCAGAAACCAGGGACTGACTGCAGGGAACATCAGGTTCTGGAAGGAACTGGAGCTTCCAAGAAGCTCAGTGATCTGCCAGATTGCTACACCATTGTGGGCCCACTCCCTGTGTTGAGAAAAGATAAACTCCTGACTATAGTTGGTGGTCAAGTCAAGAGTGGGGGCCAGGCCATCCGTCAGGCACTAAAGGAAGAAATGAAGTAAGTACGGGTATAAAATGTCAATGGTATTCTTATCAGTCAAGTAAGAATGAGTAACAATGGAGAGTTAATGTCCGTCCTCGTCTGTCACACTGGAACAGGAGATCCCCAGTTCCAGTTCTGGTACACAACTCTTCAGCTGGAGCTTGTCATTTTCTCATACGCGAGGTCACCGAGGGAAGGGAACTTTGACCTCTGCCTTGATTCCTTGACGCATCTTGCCCATTGGTTCTTTTCTCTGGGCCACAAGAATTATGCCAGATGGGTACCAGTCCATATCAGGGACATGGCCTTGCTAAAGACAATGCACCCAGAAGCGTCACTTGACTCCAGCCAGGGTCATTTCACAGTCAAGAAGACCACCAGGTCATATTCGGCAATAGCACTTAACCAGGCGCATAAGCAGAACAAGGCTGCAATCAAAGGTCTTGGTGGGGCTGTGGGCCTAACTCAATCATCTGATGGCCTGAGACGCTGGATGGAGGCTGGCCCAGAGATTGTCAGGATGACTACAGAGTTCGAGAGATGTCTAGAGACCAAACACAACCACTTGGAGACAAGACATTATGAACAAAAAGTACCCAGGTAAGGTTTGGCAGCATGTATCAAAGTTGGTAGAGATGATGGAGGAGATAAGAAACCCCATTCTTGGAAGAAACAACTGACCTGCTGAAGCTCGACACCAGTGGTATCATGGATCCAAAAGTGGTGTCTGTAGTGCGCCATGCTGAAGAGGTTGGCCAGCAGCGGTATCAGGCATTTGTATCTGATCGACTGCTTGAGGTTTCAACTCCCGTATCAGGGCCTATCAAGAAGAACAAGATGTCGCTTTTCAGCTGCCCTCCTCACCGAGAGAAGTCAAAGACTAACCTCCAGGTTGCTTCATTGAAGAATGACTGCTCTCTGTTCTGACGCCTGTACATTGCTTGCCAGTTGCGTGATGGCAACCTCCATGATTTCTTCTGCCATGAAAAAATCCAGCCTTGTCCACCATCACTGTCTCAAAACGGTAAATTGCAACTGGGAACTAAGTCAGATCTTACTAGGTGTCTGGAGAGCTGTCTACATGTAGATGTCAGACTGGATGCACCAGACATTGGCGTTGTTATCCTCGATGGAGCTGTGGTTGTCAATCTCCTAAAGCCAGTGGCTGTAAACACCTTTGACGATTATGCCCTGGATGTCTTTCTTCCTTACGTCAGGTGCCAGCTGGACCATGCAAGCAGAATTGATGTGTTCTGGGACAAATACAAACCGAACAGCCTGAAGTCCCAGACCAGAGACAAGCGTGGCAAGGGCGTCTGACGACGGGTTAATGGGTCTACAAAATCTGCCTGGAAACTGGCAAAAGTTCTTACGGATTGATGCCAACAAGGCAGAGTTGTTCTTCTTGGCTCAGCATATCACCACCATTGATGCAACAGAGGAAATTTTTACAACAAAAAGTGAAGAAGTCTATGTCAGCGTTCAGTGGGACACCAGTCAGCTTTCCCCTTGCAATCATGAGGAGGCTGATACCCGCATGATCCTCCATGTGGCAGATGCAATCCATGAGGGCTACATGAAATCCTTCTACGGACGGTGGACACTGATGTAGTCTTCTTAGTCGTGCCAGCAGCTGCCAAGCTCGGCACCAGCAGCGATTTAGAGCTGTGGGTGGCTTTTGAGACAGTGAAACACTTCAGGTACACCCCAGTTCATGAGATTGCGGCTTGCCTTGGTGCTGAGAGGTCAGAAGCCCTACGATTATTTCACACATAAACCGGGTGTGATAAAGTGTCTGCATTTGCCGGAAGCGGAAAAAAGACAGCATGGCCCGGGGTGTGTGGAAGGGGTATGATGATGTTATTGCAAGGTTCTTGAAATTACAGGCCTATTTTGAGGCAAGTGCACCAGATGAACCAGAAATCAAATATAACCTTCAGCACATCAAAGTAAAGGTACCCCACTTAATAACATACATGTACGCTTTTACTACTGTCACTGAGTCCCAAATTTCATCCGGTTTTGGTCTGCGATCAGCTATTTGTTCTTTTTTGTTTCTTTTTAGCCTTTCGCAAGTTGGGGTCTAATTGTCAGGCAACTGTCCCAAGTTCCACATTTAGTACAGTTGTGTTCTACAGCCAGCTGGTTTTGAGTGGTTTTTTTCAAGTTACAGGACCAATTTTCAGACAGATGCAACCAATGACATTAAACACCAGTAGTTCAAAGCCACATGCATATACTTGTATCAGCAATTCCCACACTCCACTCCGTGTCACTCGACTGCCAGCCGTTTTTGAGTTACTGGTTGTATTGAGCCAAATGCACTGGATAGCCTCAAAATGGGATTAAACACTACAAGATTGCGGGTAGCCATATATGTGTTGTTAATGTTCCCATGCAATAAATGTTAGTTTGTTCGCTCTACGACCAATTGTTTTGAGCTATAGGCCATTTTACGAAGAGGGCACGAATTGACTCCAAATGACCTTGAACGTTACAAGGTCAAAGAAAACCCTTTTAATGTGTTACAAGTGTCACTCCGTCTAAAAGGTCACTTCATTTCGCCCAACGAGCTACAATTTTCGGCCGCAAGCCATTTTGAGACGCGCATCAGACAACAAAATGACCTTGAAAGTTCAAAAGTGTCATAAGTACACCCTACAATGGTGCATACTTACCCCAGAGGCCCAATATTTTTTCTTCATTTCTCTGTGCGATTAACCGTTCTCCAGATAATTGCACATTTTCGTTTCTCCGTTGGCAACAATGTAAAATAACAATGTTCAAAAACCTTTTAAATTTATTTTCGTAACTGGAACGCTTTTTGTGTGTATATGAGTATAAACTAGTCTAGCCTAATTTCATCTCCTTTCGGTAGGTTCTTTGTCCATATACTTGCTAATTAATAGATACCATACTAAGTACCTATTTTGAGAGCCTGGGTTTATCACAGCGCTGCCCTGCTGAGGTCATACCGATCTTTCTACATATATACATGTAGGCTGATGCAGACAGTAACCTCGGGACAAGTCATTTTGTAAGGGCTTGGCCTGCATCTATAGATGCCTCCATGTTTTCGACGTAACAACTATAGGGACAGTGAAACTGTATTATACAGCATTTTATCAGTGATTGTAATGCAATTCCACGGTGCAATACAAGCTACATTGGAATCCTGAATAGCGGTATATTCTTTTTTTAATGAGATTAAGATAGCTTGTTGCTTGTCCCTGGATGAAAGCGTACCGCGTAGTCATGCAAATGTAACTATAAGGCAGCAACGAAAACTTTCTGCATTTGACTAGCTTATGCCTTATATGATAAACTGTACGCGGAAAAAGGCATGGGAGTTGTGTCACAAGATGCTTTATTGATCTTAAACATTGTTCTTGTTGGCGACTGTAGGCTACAGACCATGCCAGAGATACAAACTATGAGTAGAGCTTTATTTAGATGGCGCCACCAACTACTCATCTTAGTAAACAGTATGCCACTCGTTCCTTTTTCTACTCTATGATTACGATATAAATGTATATATGTGGGGCACGGTCACAATTAATGATAATACCCTGTCTCCGAAGAAGCACGCTTTGTATACAGTAGTTATCGGTTATTTACACTGCACACCTTGTCGACCAAACTACATGTACTAGTTAACTGGAGGGTGAACATAATATTTGCCAAGCAGAGTATTCCAAGGAGAAGGTGTGTCTAAACTACAAAACTGATTTTTCAGATAAATTCAAGATCTGAATGTCAGTTGTTGGTAATCACGTACAGAGGCTGAAGTCGAAATTGAGCTTGCTTTCATTCTACGAGCAACAACTACTGTCACATAGGCCGATTTAATAAAAAAATAATATTCTGTCATAAAACATAACCAAAGGTTTCAGGTTATTTCGCTCGACGGACACTGTTTCTGAAATACGGGCCGATTTTCCTTGCTTGTTTGAACACGAAAACTTGGTCATCAATAAAAGTTCAAAATGCACGAGATGAATTGCTTGAAAAATCGTTCAATACACCACAACCAGCAGATTGACGAAAGTGGCATTATGATAGAAGACTGTTGCATTATGATAGAACGCTGCATCAATGATCCTAACCACGCAAGGGTGCGAAAGTCACATATCCTAGGAATACAGGATCATTGGTTACATTATGATAGAATGTTACATTACGATAGAATGTTACATTATGATCGAATGTTACATTATGCACAAAATATGCAGGGCTTTGCCATGTAGCGCCCCCGGGGTAGCGCCTACCGGAGAACCGCGAAAAGACGAACCTAGATGTACATTGTATCGCTTTTAGATGAATCAGTTTAACCAGAAGAACTATGTTAGTAGACTATGCAACCTTAAATACACATGCGCCATATCCCGTGTACCACCAGACAGAAGAACGGTGATCAGTCATACACGCACGTGGGTCTGTTCTAGTGGAATCAGTTGCCAACATCTATATGCTTAATTAGTAAGGCTGGTATTATAGGCTAACCACATACATGTAGAAAGGACCAACAGGATTGACGTTACTTTGTCCAGTTTTATTAAGGACACTCCTCTGGCAATATCATTGTTTTTAAGTGAAATACAATATGGTTTCTATCCTCGCCAGCCAAGCCTGGTAGTCCCCCTACAACCTTGTTCGTGGACCTTTGCTACCAAAAATGGGGACAATCAAAATGATCAGTCTCAAGTCAGATCAAAATGAATCGCTTCATCAGTTCTGAGAGAGCTACATGTACACTGTTATGTCCCATTGATAGAATGATTCTCAAGTCAGAGTAAAATTAATCGCCTCATTCTGAGAGAGCTACATCTACCCTACATCTACCCTGTTTTGTCCATTTGAAAGAATCACTCTCAAGTCAGAGTAAAATTAGTCGCCTCATTCTGAGAGAGCTACCCTCTTTTGTCCCATTGAAAGAACGTCTCAAGTACGGTATTTCGAGCCCAAAAGTGGCTCATCCTCGCCAACTTTGCGTTTGCCTTCTTTCAAAAAGTTAATCTTTGTCTCCCTCGGCTTGCCTTTGGGAACACGAACCCCAGTGCGCTTGGCAGTCGCCTTCTGGTTCCACCGGGTGACGTCATCCTGCTGGTCCGGCACCTGATCCCTCGGTCCAAGTTTGTTGACAGACAGTGAGTAGAGGAGATTCCTCTTGTAGTGTCGATCGCGGCTGTCCACGTACGTATAGTGCCTGAGATACTGCTGCATGGACAGACTGAGCTCCTCTAGAGGCACCTCGTCCTTAATCAGCAGGATCAGGCGTCGCTTGTTGTCACAGATGTCGTCGTTGTACACGGCCAGAAACTCCCACTTGCAGAAGGTGCTCAGCAGGAAATTCGGTGACACGACGCACACGGTCCGCTTGCTCAGTCGCACCGCTCTGGCCACGTTTTCTGTCATGTACATCCCGGCCACAAAGTCGCGCCTGTGGAAAAGCGCCCGGTAGCCAGACCGTTCCAGGTTTTCCACAAGATCCATAACCCACGGCTCGTCATCCGTGGCGTACGACACAAATACATCGTACTCCTTGCCCTCCCCTTCACACTCATCCAAGTCGAACGGGTGCCACTGGAGTGTCGCGTACAACCACACCCTGGATCGATAGACCAGGGCCACGGACAGGGCCACGGCGACCAAACTGGCAAGCACCCCCAGAAATACCTCCAACAGTAGGTTCTCCACACACATATCGTTGCGAGTCAGCGTGTAGATGGGTTTGTTGGCGAGACGTGATGGGCTATAGCACACTATTTCTTTCAACCTGCTCTTTCCGCCCAGTTTCGCTGTGATTTCCCCTCTATTGAGCCACTCCGGGAACCAGCTGTTCTCGCAACTGCACGACCAGTTGTTCCTGTGCAGGGTCAGATTTTCCACAAGCCCGAAATCCATTTCTTTCGCTTTGCTGGGAAGATTGAGGATCTGGTTTCCATGGAGGTACACATTTTTCACCTTCAACAGATGCTCCAGGTCGGCGGGGGAGATGGCATCGATCCAGTTGTGGCTCAGGTCGGCGGTGGAAATATTTTTGGATTCAAGCCAGTACTGATTCAGGAAATTCTGCAGCTGGTTGTTGGCAAAGTGAAGTTCGTATTGGTATTCGTCTGCATTTCCTGGGCAAGCATCGTACTGGGCCTGGTCTGGAATCGCAGGCCAGTGGCACATCGTCACGTTGTGGCAGTCCATACGGACCGTGGCGGTGTACGGTGTTATGGTAATATTGCAGGACGAAACCGACTGTGTACAACTGAATTGCTGTCGTGTGACGTTAAAAACTGACTTTAACGTTGTATCCAGTCTGCAACTGGTATCCGGAACCTCAAATCCTTTCTTACGGAGGTGTTTCATAAACCTGACATACGGAAAGAGGCAGCAGTCACATCGAAAGAGGTTATCTTTCAAGTCGACTGCAAACTGTCCGTCCTCATACAAGCAACCATATTCCGACACAATGTTATCATTGGGATCGTACATGTAGATGTACCCCATCCAATCCAAGTACGTAATCCTATTCTGCCTTAGGCTGAGTAAGCCATGTGCTGGGCCCATTGAACAGTTATAAGACCACAATGAATCAAGGTCATCAGTGGTACCAAATATCATATTATAATCCAGACAGATTCGTATATAACTTTTGCTATTTACCAGCAGGTAAAGAGGCCACATACCAACAATCACCAGTCTGTTCATCGACAAACTAATCGAGGTCAGGCTCAGAAGGCCGGTGAACGCTTGCGGGTGTAAGCCGTCGTCTTCAATGGCGTTCGCTTTCAAATTCAAATAGGTAAGTTCGTCCAGCTGGTAAAACGTAAGGTTTGTGATTTCGACAATTTCGTTGTTCTCGGCTGAGAACGACTTCAATCCTTTTAAGCATGAAAGGCTTCCGAGTTCAGTGACGTCATTGTGATCCAGATATACAGCTGCCAGTTCCGGCCAGTTGCACAGGTGGAGGGCATTGACATTCTGCAGCGGGGAATTCCGGACCTGCAGTGTCTTGATGTTGTGACCCGCAGCAGCTTTGACCATCTCTGACAGGGCTGCTTCAAACTCGCTGGCGCTTAGTTCAAAGGTGAAATTGCCAGTACGCGGACTGCAATCAACCGAAAGGGTTCTTTCTTCAACGGTTGTGTTCTTAGGACCATAATACCGCGGTGAGGGGTGGGGTGGTGGTGGGGTGGGGCCAGTGTCACCGTATATACAGCATGTGCAACCAGCAGGGCATATTAGCTGAATATCATGTACATGTAACCTCAGTAAGCTACAGTCCACCTCTGACAAACAATGAACATGCACAGTCACCAGAGCGAACACTTTCATGGTAACAACCCAAAATTTCCACATGTTCAATCCCGGAATGGGATCGCAAGCAATGGCCATTTTTACACGAGGAACAGGCACTGTCAGCTCAGTCAATGGTTACTTTAGCGCCTCGATCAGAAGTCCGGTCTCTCGTTTTCCACGCCTCATTAAATGGGTTACGGCGTACTGGTTGAAGCAGAGTCAGTAGTCTTGTTTCATTTTCACTATCGCTGATTCTATAGTTATATGGATCTGAAATTCAAGAGAACATTAACAGTGTATAGTTTAGCCTATTCTTATTTTGTACTCCGGAGTTTTGAATTAGTAACTCCCCTCTCTATATGACGATACCCAAACACATGGTATTTTTTCTATCATACAGGGACGCTACGGATTATTGGCCCGCTCAGCATTCAACATATTTGGCTCTGCATATCCATGTGGAGTGGGGGGGGGGGGGGGGGGGGGGGGGGGGGGGGGGGGGGGGGGGGGGGGGGGGGGGGGGGGGGGGGGGGGGGGGGGGGGGGGGGTGGGGGG
>JAAUYG010143971.1_pt1 | contig 10177 bp, 6 predicted proteins | sample 7278091 | NCBI WGS metagenome assembly JAAUYG01 (sample SAMN14350201, study PRJNA611818) | marine sediment metagenome | isolation source: surface marine sediment (0.6m) | place: French Polynesia: Moorea | collected 2018-08
AAGTCTACGTTTGGGCTTAAATCAGCATTCTGAGCGCTGTGACAGGGTCAGAATCTGACTATAGTCAAAACTTTTATAGATTTAAGTATTTTAGAGAACAGCCCTGACCCCAGTGGATGGAAGCTGTGCTGTCAGATACATGTGGTCATCGCCCCGACGTCTCTCCGCAAAACGGGGTTTCTCAGAAACCGTCCAGCTGATCAAAAGACCAAACTTTGTAGAACAACAGCTATTCACCATACATGTATCTTTACATTTGTCATCTTTTGAAGTGTCCTCCTTTTCGGTAACATTAGGCATTATGAGGGTAAAAATAGACACACGGTACTCCTCTGCTTATGGTGGTACATTAATACATGTATGTTGTCTCTGGAAAGTTGGCCCAAGTTATTTATTAGACCTGAGGAATTTTGAACTTACAAAAAAATTCAAATTAACGAAAAGTTTTAAGTTTATTAACATGGACCGTATGGGGAGATACTTTTCAAAAAGTTATTAAGCATACAGTCATCTTGAGTAGGGATAATCGTACACAAAACAGAAAAAAATGTTGGCCTCTAGGGGTAAATATCTACTGTATGTGGGATAATTTTTGACCCTTGATCATTCAAGGTGATTTTGCATCATTCGGTGTATTGCGATGTTCAGAAAGAGTGTTGCTCGTTCTACAGAGTCTTTTCTAACTTACATGTACTTTGTGTCAGAGGATCCCTCAGACATTTCAGACACTGACATAGCTGTTAGAAAGTTTAAAAATTACTACAGCTGATGTTGCTGTTCCTACTACTACTACTACTACTACTACTACTACTACTACTACTACTACTACTACTACTACAACTACTACTACTGACTACTACTACCATCTCCACCACAGCATGCCAGTGTATATTAACACTTGCTCATAGGACTGCGCATCCGGATCACCAGACCGCATACAGGGTGATTTTGGATGGGATTTAAGGATGGAATTTAAAGCGGAAGCACGACTCAACAAAATCAGGCTGGACAAGTGGAGAATGCTAAATGTAATTAGCCCTTTAACTACTCTGCATAAAACCACAGATAAGGCAGATAAATTGGGCCGAACTCATTTTTGCCGTGGCAAGCCAGCACAGGCTCTCATCCTTACTCAACCAGCGGAAAATGGCATAAAGAATCCGGACAAAAGATTCTGGCGGCAAGAAAGGTGATCCCTGGATCAATGCCGCCTTTCAGAAAACAGCAGACGGCCATTGAACACCGATCACATATTTATGATCGCGACATGTCCCCTTCCTGAGGCCATCTGGGTGACCTCCCTCACCTCGCCGTGGATTAGTCAACGAAGATATCGGGAAGGGACGGGGGGGTGCAGAATGGAAGAAATGGAAACGAGAAAGAATGAAAGAGAAGGGGGAGAAAACGACAAAAGAATTTCAAAGAGGGAGAGAAGAGAGATTTAGAAATATGGAAGAAAGAGAGACTTAAACAAACTGGGGTTTATTACTTTATAAGCAAAAAGAGAAAAAGAGAATAAATAAGAAAAACAGAGAGGAGGAAGACAATATCTGGTTTGTTCTACAATGTTTGAACACACAGAGGGCCAGTACTAAGAGAGGATCGCAGAGGTCCGCAGAACGGCGGACAGCTGGATATAAAAATAGCATGCATCGTAGGTGATAAGAAATGGTTAAACATATCTCAGAGAAATGATGTCGGACTACCGTGGGAGACTCTAAAGTGGCCGCCGACCACTGCCGCCTCGGTTCCAGCTGTTTCTGGCCCCGGGCAAGTCTGCATATAGCCAGGGTCCGTTTCAGAAAAAAAAAACACACCTTAAGCCTAAACCTGATCTTAGCATGGATGGATAATACGAGAAAAGGATTCGTTGTTGATTTATCGGGTAAACGAAAAAGATATAATAGCTACAACGTGTGGTCGTTTCATTAACTTAGCGACCAATTAAAAACGACCAAATCAACTGTAGCAAAAAATAATGTTGATGCTCCTCAACACGCTTCAGTCATTTAGAGAGGTAATATTGTTCTTTTCGAGAAGAATATTATATCCGCTATTCTCTAACTGAGAACCAGGAATGTCGAGAAAGCAAAATCTCAACAGCCAGCCAAGACAGCCTCAGCAATCACCGTAGAAACACTCGGCCCGGGGACGGGCCACAGCCAGAACTATACATTGGGCCTCACTTGAGAAGGGTATTTTTAGAAATTCTCTTTCCCGGCTAATAGATTCGGTTCGGAGCGCATTACAACAGGCGATGATGGCTTTCGAAGAAGCCCAAGGTTTTTTTGTCAACCCTGAGGCTGGGAAGCTAGACGTAATTCATTTTGGGATAATGATGACCGATCAAAGGAAATATCTGATGACGATTTGTTCTTGTGTAAGTCATGTTATTATTTATTTATTCATTGCGGAAATGGATGAGACACACAATCGCTGTAACTGATGACACACGAGGTGCACTAGGAATTTTCTCTGGGCTGCGATCGTGGATGACAAAATAGTGTTTAAAACCGCCACCCTATATTTGGCAACAGTATTCCAGGTACATACATTGCGAGATCATTTAAAAATAGGCGCCGCCTATAGATTTTTGTGTAGAAATCTAGGTAATTATTTTGCAAATAGCTTGCAGCTTTATAGAAACAGTCTGAGTTCACACGAGAACTATTAGTGCTACAGTCAAATAGAGTCCACTTATTCGAGATGCTTGTCACAAGAAAGTTTATTCCAAAAATAGAAATAGATACGGTTTGGTCAAAGCTTTATAATGTGGTAAAGCAAAAACACCCATAATCATGATTACGTTTAATCACATGTGGCATAATTATCTTGTTATTAAGCTTCCAATTCTAAAAAAAGAGGTCCGAAACATGGATAAAGACCATTTCTTCGCCACAGAGAACAGGCATTGTTTATCAGATTCTAGTTCATGTTCAAATAGGTACATGCAGTTTAGAAAGGTAATTTGCCCCCCCCCCCCCCCATACAACCCTGATACCAAAATTTGTGGGACATCTCCCAGCTGATCAACGCCTTGAGTTCGCTCTTCTAGACATGACAGGCGGATGTTGATTGCAACATGTGCAAAACAGATACACTAGCAGTACCATAAACCTATACTGGCGCAAACAAAGTCACTCTTCACGTTTTTATGTGTGTAAAAGCCTCCCCCCTCCCCCGTCTTCAATTGGATGCTTCCTCCACCAATAAGAACCTTTCAGCACACTTCAAGTACCAATCAGAAGTCTTGCTCAACGTGAATATCGCTTTCCTGACTAATGGGCAAAACACAGTGCTGACAAAAGAGTTACGTAATGCCTAAGTGGGACACGAATCCCTAAACAAACCTTGGGCTCCAGTTCCAGAGTTTTTGTCGGGGTATTGATAGGTTACACGATTCCGGACGCGTGGGGAAGTTGACAGGGAGGCGACGGACACAAATAGAGGACTACCAGTAGCACTTTGTCACTAATTCTTGTCCACAGCATGACCACTTGAAAGAATCGAACACAGAGTACGGAGAACGGGACAATGCCGCCAGCCTCTGTTGGGGTGTGGGTGTAGTAGGAATGTGGTAAATGTTACGGTGTTATTCTCGGAAAGTAAAATAGTGAGAGAGAGAGAGAGAGAGAGAGAGAGAGAGAGAGAGAGAGAGAGAACGAGAGACGGGGGGTAAGAAACCACACGCTTGCCGTCACTCTGTTATCAAAACTCACATTTTTTGTTTTAATGGGAGGACGAGGTCTTACGCTATCCACCTAGAGCATGTAGCGAGCACTGCTCTAAAACTTGTCACATAGAGGCCCAAAACTAGTCTCCAGAACGCCGAAACAAGTCAGTCCCATTGTCTAGGTAATGAAGATAAATGGCACGATGCTTCCCACGAAGACAATTTCACAGTCAACCAGACAAAAGAGGAAACACATGCACTGAATAGGGTTGCAAGCAATTCCCCATACCCTTCCAGTCTCTTCAAGGGACACCATAATACAATGTACGTTGGCGTGAGAAAAATGCAAACCTAGCTATTGCATCACGAACCACCATCTCCAAGACTATGTACAGTGCTGAAATATCTCCATTTTGACATGGGGCAGCAATCTCGGTGTGCCGATATTGGGGAAGAATCAGACTCGTCTGACAACTTGCAGACTAAACACGTGTTTTCACAACTGGCACTTGACTTTCCTGCTGAAAAAAAAATAAAAAAGTAAAAAACAGCCCCCAGCCTCTGGGATAACTTAAGTGGACAATCTGAGAATTGCGAGTCTGTAAAAGAAACTGGCTTATAAGTCTATAAACTTCCAAAAATTTGTAAACGTGTTTTCTGGAAGTCGGCTCCGTGCCCGGACAGCAGTCAACCTGAAGCTGGAGCCCCGTAGGGAAGGTTCGCCATTATTATTCAGAGCCAGTGGCGGTGTCACAGAGCTAATCTCCTCAGAGCAAAGCTTTTTGCCTGTCTAATCCGTGGCAGTCATCCCAGTATGAGGGAGACCATGACCAGTGTCATTGTCACTTAACCTGGTGTCCTCCTGTTAATTAATGTAATGCTCTGTAACCTACGTTTTAGCGATGCATCACTGTCGCATTGTGTATTGTCAAAATAATTTCATTTTTCAGTTACATGTATTTGTAAATTTGCAGTTATCTATAATACTCTCTCTCTCTCTCTCTCTCTCTCTCTCTCTCTCTCTCTCTCTCTCTCTCTCTCTCTCAAAAATGCAAATGCTTACACCCCGCCCTTGCGATACGTGTTCTGCGTAAAGTCCACCGAAAATAAATGCATTCGGGGACCCTGGATACTCTAAAAGGTAAAACTTGTAAATCAACGCCTAGGACACCAGTCCTAGCAATTAAAACTTATGGCGTGAGATATTTTCTTAATGTGTGCACCACTGAACATCGGCAGGAATATTACAGTGATATACTTTTGCATAGACAGATTTATTTATGAATTATATTATATGAATCAGGGAGCCAGGAAATTTGTGTTTTATGCTTTTGCCGTTGAGTGCTGCACTGCGCACAGGACTCGCCGGGGAAAGCGTAAAAGGTTACGGACGGAACTACGCCGAGTACATCGCGTTCACTAACTTAATTTCCCAAATGGACAAATTACAAATATTATTGGGTTATTAGTGCATACCTGCCACTAACTCTTTCGCTTCCTGACAGCGACATTCGTTAGTCAGGCGCCTGCAGCAGCAACTGCTGATTCTTTTTTTTTAGCATGCAAGTTATATAAAAAGCGGCACCAGCATGTACTGGGTCTATTATAGCCAGGCGTATCCTATTATTATTGACCAGATTGCTACATGGAGAAGTTCACAGTCAACAAAACACTACTTAGTGTCAATAAAGAGGAAAATGCAGCCGAAATGTCAGCACCTGCTGGCCTTCGCATTCCTTTGGTCAACATATGTGGCCTGTTGGTTATCGCAGAAGATCGATAGGCTTCCCGTGTCCCTGTGAAGCGAACAAAAACCTCGGCGAGGTGAGATCTGGGCTCGAGGATCTGGGATCGGTAATCGAACCAACTTCCAGTCGGCATCAATTGAACCATTGATCCCTGAAGGAATCAACAAGGCCTGCAGGCCAGGGAAGCAGGGAAAAACAACACAACAACGGTCCCCCTGGCTGTTGGTCCGCCTGGCTCAGGGCTATCACTCAGGGGTGCTGTAAATGTTTGGACAAAAAAAGGAAACATCTGTTATTGCGTGTGATATCTGATTGTATTCGGGCGTTGTGCTGGCATAAAGCGGATGACGTCATAGAGAGAGAGAGATTCGGGATGCATGAGACAGATAGTGGTTTCCTCTGCTGGTACAGACTCTGGGGAGAAGGGGGTGGGGCGGGAGGGGGTGGGGTGGGCGTGGAGAGGCACAACGACCATATACTATAGATTGTATTGTTATTTAAAAGTTGGGTGACCAAGTTTGTTTTTAATGCACAAATGGAAGTTTTGGCGCGACCCGCGGTCACTGTTTACAAAGTTAACCACCAGAAACATATGACCAGTAATGAAATATTTTTGCAATTTGTAGCATTTAGTTGCTATTGTGTTTGCTTATTTTTGAGGCTTATCCTTGTTTCTTTTGTGTTATGTTTGCTGATTTTGGGGCTATGTTTGCTTATTTAAGGTGATTGTTGGTTAGTTTTGTGTTATTTGGTTATTGGGGGGGGGGTTACGTTATGCAAAAATTCTTAGATTAAGGACGTAAATTTGCAGTGTGACGACTGGCTTAACCTCAGTGTCTATGGTGACTAGTTAAAGAGACTCGGAATGGTTCCATCTCACCCTCCATCAATCTTTAGCAGAACGCATTTTGCGGCTCGCCCTGCGCACCCCTCTGACGTGAAAGCACTGAGAATAGATATCGAACGCGCATCGGCCTATAGTCGAACACTGTACCGCTTGGACACGGTGTATGCATGGAGGGCCAGCTGAGCCCTTCTGTACTATAGTTGGAATGTCACTTATACACGAATAAATAACACTGACCTCCCCAAGATATCCCCGTTAATGAAGCTAAATACGACTTGGAGTGAATGACCCTTACCCAAAGAAATACCTCCGGCCCCCACCCACCCAAGGCAGCATATTTTCTCTTTTGTGTTGCCCGCATAGCTCCGAGCAGGCCATGTCCCTAGCCAACGGTCAAGTAGCGACCCATGGTGTTTTCTCTTTTTCCAGGTCCTATACAGGAACTCTCCTCTTGGGAGACCAGGGCTGGTCAGGGACAGCCTCCCTCCCTCCCTCCGAAGAATGGCCTCTGCTTAACACTTTCACTCCTAAAGATCGATCTAAATCAGTAATTGCTGGCTTGAGGCGAGACAAGGCTGTTAGCAGCAACAACAGTAGCAGCAGCAGCAGCAGCAGCAATAGCAGCAGTTCCGAGCGGTGCCTGCGGATGCCGTGCATGTATATAGGGGGTGAAAACAGCAAGACACCCTAGGGGAGTAAGCCAGGCTGCAGAAGACCCAACTCGAAGTACGACATATCGCAGATAATGGAGTGCCAAGGTGAAAGATTTCGAGACCACTTAGACGAGAAGATCTAGTTTGTATTCCATTTCCAGCGGAGCCGTAAATAGCGGATTCCGGAACGCGGTACGGAATTTGGTCCATGGGGAAAAGGGAGGAAGATGCACGTACGAAATTGAGCTTTATGGGGAGTCTTGGGGACACAAATGATTTCCTCTCTATGGTAGCAACGACACGCTTCTGACAAATGTTTAACCTTGGCATCTGACGTGTCGCATATCTTACTCTGTTCAGATTTCTTAAAGACCCCGGCGCAGAGTGGGACACTGCGGGGAACACGATATCGCCGTTCATTTGAAGTATACCGGTACCTGTAAATAGCCAACAGGAATTTATGTCTGATATACGTGTTTTCATCACATGGCCGTGTTTGAATCTAGTACCGTATAAAACTGATACATATACCTGTTCAGCTTTGGCTGTCCTGTATGGTATTTATGCCCTTGGTACGGTAAACCAAGATTGACGTATGCCCACAACTCTAGCATACAAACCCAGTACGCTTCTTTTAAAACTGTATGACAGTCAAAATAAATATAAATGCAGTGATCAAGAGAAACCCGGCAGCTGTACAGTTCTTAGACTTCCACCAAAACAAAAAAAAAATGCTGTAAATTAAACATCAAAGGCCCTAAGGCCGCCAGACATATACATTTTACTCTGTATGCAGCAGAAGGTGAATCGTGTGAGGTGTGGCGAGTCTGGCCTCTGGATGCATTTACATCTGACAGATTGACAGACTTGATAAATAGCTGATTACATGTACATGGACTTCCTAAAAGACATTTTGCTCTCGTCTGTGTAGGATTTGAAATAGATTCACGAGCTTATAGTACAGATTTTACAAAATGGCTTACCATGCAAGATAACTTGGATTTTATGCTGCGAAGATCATAGAAGTTCGCTAAGCTCCGATACCGCCAGCCACTCCCTACCCCAACCCCCACCCGCGAGGAAAGGCCAGACAGGAGCAAGCACCTAGGGAATGAATTGAACTCTATATGGTTATACGCCTAGGATATATCATTCCACCGATCATTAAAACGCCGCCACAGCGAGCCCCTATTTATTTCACGCCAGATTTCCCATGACAGTGTTCCCTTTTTGATAACCTATTTAATTAACCCCCGTTGAGGCTTAGCCAGCGCCGGCGATAGCGGAACCAGGTAGGTCCAACCTGCATGCAGGGACCATAATACCAGAGATCCCAGAACAAATGTGGCTTCACGGACTTCAAAGGAACCGTGCTCTATGTAACGTCAGGTCTTGTTCAGTGGGGCATTGGCTGCTACCCATCTTGGAGGAACTTTGTCTTGTAGCACGAAGATGCAAACTGATATATTTATGGCCGCAGAAATTTATGCATCACACTTAGCTATTTCTATCTTCAATCAAACTTCTGCTGGGAGAAAAATATATGAACAAATCCTCCACTGCATCTAAGCATCAACTCTCTGTTGATAATACTTGATTTGGTTTGATTTAGTGTCTGCATAAATCTTCTGAGGTGAAATACCTTGCAGATTCTCATACTTGTTTGTGAACAGATCGGTCAGTGGTCTTTTGCACAGCAAAATGGCGGTGATACCAAGACATTTTTTTACTGCCAATGTATTATCTCTTTTCCAATTTTTAAAAAGGTTATCGTTATCTCGACTGTTTACAGATTGGTTAAAAAGAAATTTGTTCACCATAACTGCAGCGTAGCATATGGACGTTGTCCCAAAAACCTGTACCTAAAGACGTGTTAAAGCCGGTAGCTACAGACGTGTTAAGAATCGGTGCCTAGAGGCCAGTTCTTTAATATATTGCCAAGCGGAACTACACCAAAGAACTCTCTATAGCTTTATGTGCTAAATATGTCCTTGAAGTATTACAATTATAAATATACAGACAGCGATATTAGCCACATAGTACATATTAACGCACGGTTGTATTTAACATTTCAACGTCATCTATAAATGAATGCATTTTGACACCACTGAAATTTCTGATTGCTCTAACCTTCGTGCCGCCTGTCGATTTGGATCTCTTTAATCCGAGTAATCGCCTTAATTCTATCGTATCGAATATCCGCTGTTCCTACTCCGCTGCCTGCTTCCGACAGACTATGGAGTCTATCAAAATCCGTTCATGCACGCACTTGATCCTGGCGATGGCCCAAGAATGAAACGATAGCGAGAGAGATTGGGATTTAGCTAATCTCCACCCTGGTGCGGATAATCCGAGAGCCAGCTGGTCGCCAATGGCCGTTAAACCGGGCACAGATTTAACTAATAGACCATGTAACACTGTCTGTGTTACCTGCTGTTTATAGTATTGCTGACGTCGCAGTATCCGACAGCAGTAATCTACATCTGGCAGTAGGCAACTACACAGTAATGCACTAGCTTGTAGTTTTAGTGGACCTAGGATAGGAATAGGGAAATGAGCAACAGGAGCAGCAATGACAGCTGCAAAGCGGGAAAAAGAAGAACAATGAGCAAGGAGAAGCAAAAAGCAGCAGTAGCAGGAGGAAGAGAGAAAGCAAGAGTGGGATGAGAAAAGGGAGGACAAAAACCAATAGCAATAGCCTGGACACAGAGAATAATAGAATAAGTAGTAGTAGCAGCAGCAGCAGCAGCAGCAGCAGCAACAGCAGCAGCAGCAACAGTAGGAGGAAGAGGAGGAGGGGGAATAAAAAAAAAAACATCCCTAAGCTGGTGAACTTAAATTACATTGTGAAAGTGGGACTAAAATACGTTTAATTTTTTTGTCGCTCAGTTCAGCAACTCAGCACATTTAGATGACAGTATGCTGTTCGGTTGAAGACAACATATTTGTGATTTGTTTTCTTTAGGGGCGTTCCTGTTGCCGTATTTCATCTGTGTGGTCCTGGGGGGCATCCCAGTGTTTTACCTGGAGGTGGCATTGGGTCAGTTCATGTCTGTTGGTGGCATCAGTGTCTGGAACATTTGTCCTCTGTTTAGAGGTGAGAAACCCAAGATAAAAGTGTGGGTTGCTAGTACTTTTTGAATTTTAGTAATAATTTTAGTTTTAGTCTGTCATTATGAATGAATCATTGGCGCGCCTTCCCTCAGAGACCTAGGTGACAGTCTGTGTTTAACGACCATCAAAGTCAAATTAGCGT
>JAAUYG010105640.1_pt1 | contig 10176 bp, 7 predicted proteins | sample 7278091 | NCBI WGS metagenome assembly JAAUYG01 (sample SAMN14350201, study PRJNA611818) | marine sediment metagenome | isolation source: surface marine sediment (0.6m) | place: French Polynesia: Moorea | collected 2018-08
TAATAATAATAATAATAATAATAATAATAATAATAATAATAATAATAATATAATAATAATAATAATAATAATAATAATAATAATAATAATAATAATAATAATAATAATAATCATAATAATCATAATAATAATAATAATTATAACATTAATAATAATAACAACAACAACAATAACAATGACAATGACAACAACAACAACGACAACAACAACAATAATAATTACGTTTTATCTAGGAAGTGCTATTTTTGCCTAGGTAATGATTAAAGTCCATAGTTGTGTACTATGCAACAAAATGCCCATTTCCGCGAGAGTTTTCACTTTAATACAATACTTACTATTAGTCGTAGTAGAATATGGACTATACTGTGGACAACGGTTATACTCTACATCAGATGTGCGTGTGTAATGGCGATAAAGTTAATTTCTCTTTCCAGGCTTAAGGGAATGCCCAGAAAAAAAATGGATGCAAGACCCAATGGAAGAGGAACATAAGACTTGTAATTTCTTCAGAAGTAATTACATGTAACTAGACAACGAAGCATACTAATCTGACTGGATGATTGCTATAGTATAGTTAACGTGATTTATTAAACTTTTCATTTGTGTGCCTTTCGGTTACTGATGTCATTCTTTGTGCAAGACTTGCTGAAAACAACAACAACAAAAGAACCACCACCACCACCACCACCGCCACCACCACCACCACCTACTACTACTACTACTACTACTACTACTACTACTACTACTACTACTACTACTACTACTACTATAATATATTTTTATTTATACTCCAAGTACAAGCAAAATCACAAATTTTACAACTCATCAAGTCATATTTTCACAGGGTATAAACTAAGTCATTTTATCAGCATTACTCCGTGACAGGTTTTTTAACTGTGAAACTGACATATATGGAAACCAAAACATTTTATAGGTGTTTTTTGTGGCAGTCCACATAAAATGACATCTTGGAACTTTGAAATTTCATTTTTTAAGGACTGAAGTTTAATGCTGTGGGTAAATGGAAAATGAAAATTTGTCAATATATTAGGAACAGCTAAGTTTTGACCAAAATGGGGTGATTGTTTAGCTCGGGGGGGGGGGGCATAGCATGTATGGGGTACCTTTCACTTTGTAGTGCTCAAGGTCGCTTTGGGGTCATTTGTTGCGCTTGTGATTTTTCCGAAAGGACGATTTCCAAAGCACTACGTCTTCTACAGTTCTCCTTCTTTATTAACAAGAACTTATATTGGTATTCCTTGTGACAGCCCACACAAACCTTGCATCCTGGCAGTATGAAGTTTTATGTTTAAACGACTGAAATTCAACATTGTGGGTAAAGGGAAAAGAAAAAAAAAAGCAATATCTTGGAAATGGCTAATCGTAGGGCGAAACAGAGTGATGTTTTGAAGTCGGGGGTACTAGTAAAACATACATGGAGTACATTTGACCTTGCAGTGGTCAATATCATTTTGGGATAATATGGTGCACGTGTCTCAAAATGATTTGTAACTCCAAGAGCAGCTGGCCGTAGAGTGAAACAAATTGAAATTTGGGATTCGGGGCTAGTAGTAAATGCTATAAATATGGGACACCCTTGACCATGTAGGGTTCAATGTTACTTGGGGGGGGGGTCATTCACTGCAATTGTTTCAAAATGGCCCGTAATTCGGAACGAGTGACCGCAGATTGGTGCATTTGTCTCCAAATGGCCTGTACCTTGAAAATGGTTCCCGGCCCATAGAGCGAAAAAGATTGAATTCTGTGATTCTGGGAAACTAATATCACAATTATGGGGTACCTTAATTTGACCTTATGGTGGTCAAGATCATTATCGGTCATTCGGTGCGCTTGCTATGCAAAATGTCCTGTAACTTAAAAGCAGTTGGCCATAGAGTGAAACGGGGTGGAATTTGGGACTCGGGAGGTACTAGTACAATAAATATAAGGTACCTTTGACCTTGTAGTGTACAATGTTATTTTATCATTTGGTGCAGTCGTTTTAAATGGCCTGTAACTCGAAAAAGGCTCGCCATAGAGCGAATTGGATTGAAATTTGGGACTCAGAGTGAGCTAGCAGAACATTAATGTGTACCTGTGACTTTGTAGTATTCAAGGTCATGTTGGCGTGATTGTAACTCGAATATGGATCATCGGAGAGTGAAACGGGTTAATTTAGTCCATTTTAAAGTCATATAGTGCAGTTGTCTCAAAATTCATATGATGCTACTGTTAATATTTTCAATGGTTATACTAACTGCTGCCGTCAAACCAGACTATAGTTTTACTAAATTCTCAGCTTTTTCACCAAATTTAAGTGATACAAAAATGGTCTTCAACTAGTGAACGATGTTGAACCACAGGTATTTTCCTCCAGTGAATGACAAGTATATTGTTCACTCCATCTTGCTGAGGCATTCTTTAATTACTATTACATTGACATCATGGGCAAGTCGTCGTTGGATAGCTGCTGACGGACCAATTATTCTTCATCCATCACAGTAAAAGACATATCTCAGGATCTCGAAGAACTGAGCATTTGGCATGTACGGGAGGCAGTGTATGCCATGTTGCCTTGTGCATAACAGGCGACCAAAAGATCCATCAGCAGAAATAAGCCTAAGCCATAAAAAGAATTAACTTGGTATTTTTTTTCACAGTGATGTTATGGGTACCAAAGCAGTAATCAGTTACTGCGAATTCTACAGTATTTTACAACTTGCAAAATAGTATTACTTTACAAATTTGGATATTCCTAAACACAGAAACACAACTACAAAATTACTTCATCGGCATGGTACAAGGGGATGGCACTTGTCAAATGTTTGAACTACAGTGAAACTTGTATGTAAAGACCACCCTAGGGACCAACAAAAAGTGGTCCTTACACACAGGTGGTCTTTATATGCAGGTTCAATAACATGGAAAATATACCCCTGGGGACCTGTAAAATGCGGTCCTTATACGCAGGTGGTCTTTGGAGCAGGTTTGACTGCAATTAAGTGATCTGCATCTAATCGTTTAGATTTAAAATCGAGGTTTTTCAAATATGATGCATGTTGATTAAAAATAAATATGTCTGTCGAGTAGCATTGTAACTAGTAACCATGTACATTTACTTCTTGCTTGCTTTAAGATGAAGTTAGAAAGCAATGGACTGATATTGTTATATACAGTCATATGGAATTAGCTTTTTCCGCGTTCTGATCGAGCCTAAAATTGCAGAATATCATAATAACGTGTGGCAACGTGTGAAGCGATAATTTAAAAATAAACTACACATTGAATGTGAACATGCAACTACTTAAAAAAGGAGGTGCTTTAGATTATATTAATTAGAAATTAAACATTCTTATCAGGCATGATGATATTGTGGAATCATAACGAGCATTATGTTCATTTATTTATTTAAAATAAATGAATATGTGCAATCTGTAAAAGTGTACACATTCTCAAATGTGTACAATCTCAAACGTACTCAACGGGGAACTTCTAAAACGTATACCGACCTTTAGCATCGTCCACGTAACCCACTGTGTAAAAGCGTTCTGAGTAGTTCCCGCATTTCACTCATTGAAAGCAGGCAATATCTCAAGACTAAATGGCCATGGTATGATTGTTTCTCGCTGATGTCTGACGACGTGTGATTGGCCGAGACAAGATACTCAAGCATGGCGGTTAAAAATAGTACTCAATATGGCGGTTACAGAAATAAAAAAATTTGCAGTACTGAGTCGGAATGTACATTTTCCTGTGCAAATTAGTTTTCTTCAGAAGCGTATTTAATGTTTTAACGTAGAAATAAATATAGTGAAGACAATATAGCAAGAATAGTTGAAGTTATAATGCGAAAACTGCTGGGTCTTTTTATTTTGTCATATTGTTGAATGTATTAAAAATTAAAGGTTTAGCTGTCGTTGCATAATAAGTTGAAAGATGAGATATAATTAAACTTTCAATTAAGACTGATAGTAGTGTACACAACCATCCAATGTTGTTAGCTACTAAACTGCTGCTTCTTCCGGTGAAACTGCTACTTCTACCGTGCAGAACATTCGCTGGCTTCGCACGAAATGTGCGCATATCTCCTAATTATATATCCAACACAGTACTCACCCGACCCTATTTTATAGACATATGCATAATTATGCATATAGCAGTGCAGCAGATGCAGTAAATTAATTTCGTCGTCACTGCCAGTGTCATAACATTTGATAAACACAAGTACGGTTGTGTGCCGTAATTTAATTTATATCCAATCAAGTGACACAAACAAGGAACTGGGCATAGGTCAAGAGTAAACTTTGTTGAAACATTGACTTAATATTGACACATAATTGCATGTACATAAAAACATGTGTAAGAAATTGCTGACTCGAAGCACTACTACTTGGTGACTGCCCGAGAACCCGCCCCGTCTGTCACGTGATGCGGATAGTTTCCACTGGTGAACGGCAGCCAGACGCTGTGTGATCCAGACTTGGCAGGTGGGGGTGGAGGGTAAGAATTAAAGGCCTAGAATATTAAAAATCAATAAAAATGAATATTGTTTCGCTTATTCGCCATAAAAGCATTTTGTGTGCCGACTTTGTGATGGTTATACATGTGTTGCATCAATGCGTCTAGGAGGATCATAGCGCGATCAAGAATGCACTATAATAATGTCATGCCACCAGGCTCAACGCGTTGATTAAAATAACTGCAGATATGAAACTCTCTTTGCAGTTTAGTTCTGCTGGGAGCCGTCTTTGCCTGTTAATGGGATCAAAGGACCATCAGAGATTAACAGATCTGGAGCAATGTTGAAGAAAAATTCACCAGAATCAATTTTGTTGCAATTATCCCAACAATCACATACTAAACATCGGTAATATCAAACTTACAGACTAATTATAGTGAACCAAAATAGTGAAACACCCACATACATCCATGGGTGAACACATTTACATCAAGGCCTTGTTTTATGTGGATAATGAGGTTAATTGTTACCAGGCGGATGTTATGAGCCAGCATAAAATGGCTGATCTGCTCTGGACACAGGAACCACATGTCCATTTTCATTCCTAACACTATGGCTGCAATTGAACTGTTTGGAATACTGCTAGTTTTGACGGCCGTGGCTATAGCCCAGCCTGGTAAGTCTGTTTCCGGTTTACTAGTTCTAACATAAATGTGTACAGAAACCTGTACAGGGAATAAAAAATGACATTTGTTTCTGGTGGTTTGTGGTGTGTTCATCACAAGAAAATGTAATTCAAAACCACCCACTTAACGGTACTCTTTTCAGCTGTAAAGGATATATGTAGTATGTGCTGACATTTTTTGATGATATTCAGTTATTAAATTTCAGCTAGTGTTTTAGAATTTCAAGCTCTTTAGGTTTGTCAATCGTAATCGTGTCCCGATCACAATGTTCCAAAATGCTGTTAAAAATACTACTAATTCTGCCTCGCAATCCGTACTTATTTTTTGTATAATTCTTCTATTGCTTTCCTAGAATATGTGCATGGGTAGTGAATATAAATATTGTACGTATACGCCAAGAAACAGTGCCAACTCAACTGGTCAGTTTTTGACATTAGTTCTGAAATAGGCCAAAAGTGATCATGATTGTCATATTGATGTTGACTATGTGTGCTAATACGCGAAATACATGCAAGCGCCAATGACTGGCGCTATAGAAATGTATGTAATTTGTATTTTGCAAATACATTGTCACCTACTTCATGTGTATTAGGTGTAATTGCACCACAAGCAGGGCATGCACAACCATTGACCGGTTCATCCACATATCACAAAGGAAAATCCGTAGCACAGAAAAGTAAATCTAATATAAAACCTATAGCATGTTGAGTCCCACAAGGATGAGTGTTTGAACTTTCATTCTTTGTTTGCATCAATGATTTGCCGAATCTACTGAAGCAATACAAATGCCAAGGAAGGACACTTTTTGCAAATGATTCTACTCTATACGCATCGCGCATTTGTTTGTGTGACTTGGTAACGTCTGTTAACAAAGAATTATGTGCCAGGTCCTGTTAGCTTAAAGCTTATGAATGTCACTGAATGTAACGAAAATAATACAATTACCTTTGGGGAAAAGAAACACTACGTGTCTAAATTAGAATAGATAGGGCAGAGTTTGTAACCCGTAAATATGACTCCCATACAATTTCTAAGGCATAATTAATGCACATTTGATAGGACTGAGCATATCAAACACTGTATGTTAACAAGGTTACGTCCGCTATTTTTGCTTTATGATCTTCCAGCCTCTGCTGTAGCGACCATGCATTAAAATTTCTGCGTTATAGCGAGCATATCAGCACACGTCTACTTTGGGGATCTGCGTGCAAGACTGGCTTAAACGCTTTTGGACAAAAGAGAGAACTAAGAATAATCGCAACGGTGTGCCCAATAGAGCATACACTATCTTTGTTCAAAAGTGGATATGTTGCAATTAAACCAGTTTAGGACTACCTTTGTTCAAAATTGGACATTTTGTTATTAAACTATTTTGTGACTGCTGTTGGTAACTTCAAGTGAAAGTTCTGCAACTGTCGGGAAGATCATTAGCAATAATTACGTTTAAACTTACGGAAAAGTAAATAATTATAATACAAGGAGTATAGACGCTACGGACACTATGTGTAGAAGAACTCTGAAAAAGGCAAACAGTATCTTTAATGTTGATACACCTTTTAACTACCAGAAAATATCACTCAGACGTTTGGCATCATAACTGCACAAGAAGACATCTAAAATAATGTCAGTTTAGTCTTGTGATTTTGTATGTTTACACAATTTTAGTTAATTCAAACAGCACTCATAAAAATGTTGAACGATTGTATACACATATTAATTTATACACACTTTCAAGCAGACGATCCATGCATTTGCACCCTTGGGCAAAAACCTAATTGACGTTTCTGTTAACTCTCTACATCAATGCCATCCTATTTCCTTTGCTGCATCAGACATTTGGCAACATAACGTTTTTCAGTTGTGACACTTCATCTAAAATTATATGGTTGCGACGACTGGCTATGGTAATTGCTGTTTATTTAATACCATTGTAAAACAAAACCATTTGTAATCTATTTCAACGCTTTGATAGTAAAGTTAATCTCCTCCCCTCACTGCATACAACTTTACAGGCATACCACTGCATACATGTACGTTATGGTTGGCTTCAGATGGTTGCGGCACCGGTCGATTCCGGTGTGACAACGGGCGATGCATACCAAATATCTGGCAGTGTGACGGTGATCAGGACTGTGGTGATGGCAGTGACGAGAGGAACTGTAACAACGGCTGTGACGCAGATGAGATGCGTTGCAACAACGGGATATGCATACCACAGGACAGGCAGTGTGACGGCCACCCGGACTGTCGGGATGGCAGCGACGAAAACCATTGTGAGTGCATAGAAAATGAGTTCCAATGCGATGATGGCGGATGCATCCCTGATTGGTGGGCGTGCGACGGCGATCAGGATTGCGACGATGGCAGCGACGAAAGTAACTGCCAGTGTGAAAGTACCGAATTCCTCTGTGATAATGGCAGGTGTATCCCTGCCGGGTATGAGTGCGATGGAGACAATGACTGCTGGGATCAGAGTGACGAAAGGAACTGTTCCATACACAGGATGAGAAGCGGAAACTTACGCCAAAATGGGTCATAAAAACTCAAGGTCGGGGAACTACTACTGCTGCTCCTCCTGCTCTTAATGCTCCTCGTCCTCCCACTCCGACTACTGCTGCTGCTGCTGCTGCTGCTGCTGCTACTACTACTACTACTACTACTACTACTACTACTACTACTACTACTACTACTACTACTACAACTACTACTATAATATGTGTCAAACAAAGTCATTCACTAGGATAGTAAGTCAGGTGCAAGGATCGTTTACTTCCTGGGCTTCCTTTGTCTGCTATGTTTATTTACTTTACTATTTCCTTGGTGGGGATCGGGCTTTGGTGGGGATCGTGATATTACAAGGCTAGTCACTGGGATCATGGTATATATAACGTACATATATCTATGTTCCTGTCGGGGGTTTATTATTGGTGTTTTATTAATAAGTCATTTACGGGTACTTTCCTATCTGCTTCCCTTCGCATGCTTCTGTACTTTCTGACGGCCTGGGCAGGCAATCCCCTTTTCACCCGTAGATATGCTATTGTACATACATAAATGGTCTATAAAGAAATACATGTGACCCGTTTGTCAAAACCATGTGATGATGACAAGTTTTATTTATTATAGGCACTTGTTCAGTAAGTATCAAAATCTTACAGATGCATAATGTATTTAACAATTTGTAGCACTCAGCTCAACAGGGCTTGTGGCGTAAAACATAACATGCCGTAAATAAAATTACTGAGAACAAGGTAGAAATACTTCACTAAGCACCATTTAGGTGATAGAGAGTTACCTTGAGTTAAGTACTGGTGACAGAATGGGGAAGGAATCAATACATTTTGTTCTCTCCATAGCACAATTATAGAAAGGATTCTACCTTAAGAGAACGGGGTACAGCTGAATATGAGGTCAGTCTAAAAAACAGCCAAGGCCAGACTTCAATAGTCGATGTTGTGTCGATGTTGCGATGTTGTGTTTGACGGGTTGGCACCGGACGTCAGTATGCTAGTTGGCATCCTGGTGCTGGCCATGGCCAGTTTCTACAACCCGAGAGGCCTTGCAGACCTGGCCACGTGGTTTCTGGGGAATTCAGTACTACTTGTGTGTTCGACACCGCCAGTGGGCCCACCAGCCCTCGGGCCAGCTGCTGCCAGATGATGTGTGATGGTGCGCATGAGTTTAGCAAAGGCTGGCAATACGAGGATATGGGATTGACGTTACAGGCAGTCCCCAGACGCCGTCAACCACCCCTGCTCCATGCCACCAGTCCAATGGAACAACGTCGGGAAATGATGATTCCCATCTAGGCCGTACTGTCCTGCCATTGCAGGCAGAGATGAGACGCATATCTTTCATTTAGATGGACAACCACGAACTCAGTGTCCAGGTGGCGGCACATGGGCACTACTGAGTCGAAGGTTCTAAGAACTGCATGATAAGTTGAGCTGATACACAAGGGGGAGAAGGCCCGACGGCCTGCCTGTCAGGATGCGAGACTCCTTGACAGATTATTTCCAGGACAGTCAGCAAGCCAAAGACATGGCACCACCCACGATGTCGTTAAACTAAATGTATGAAGTTAAGGGTGTAGAAAGAGTCCCGAGTTCTGGGAGGGACGACTCGTTCAAGCCAGGTCTGAAGGGGGCAGACAGCTCCAGAGCTGGTCCTGTCGACACACCCAAACTGGATAGCAATCCTGCATTTAGAGATGCAGGTCGTGTGTTACTGCAGATTAAGTATGTAGTAAGTAAATACATGGATATAATAAGGAATATCCATGTAAAATAAATGATGCAATAAGGATTTGGGGACCATGTGATAACTGCCTAAAAGCTGAACTAATCACGATCAGGATAAAAAGGTGAAAGATGCAAGGTGCTCAACCTGGATTTGAACCAATCTAATACAGTACTTACTGGATATTTAGAGATAGCTAATCTTAATGTACATAACGCAGAATTTACCACCATTATATTACTAAATACAAGCTCTTTAGGATGACAGTGGATGTCGGGCAATTGCATCAGATACTTCAAGTTTCCCCAGATGTTGATTAACATGCATGTGTTCAGATGCTCAGAAACGGGATGCCTCCTCGCTCTGCGGGTAACCGACTGTCTAGTTTTACAATAATTTAACGCAAATGTGTAACTTTATTGCAAATGTGTAACTTTATTGTGTTTGGTTCAATTTAAATTTCCAAAACATAATAATATACAACATTCAAAATTTCACTGCATTATTGATGAAACCACAAAACGCTGAAGGCAAAGTCAAACGTTGAATACCACGTATTTATACAATATTTATCAAACGGGCAATGGTCAAGAGTCCGTTTATTAGACAAATGTACCAGAAAACCGAATGAAATGGTGTTGGTATAGGTAACAGGTAACACTCAAGAGTCGTCAATAGGCACTGAAGCCTGAAAGACTGAAAATAAGATATGATATGTAACACTTTATGCCAAATGGCAGTTTACCCCTTTGTGTTATTGGGGGAAATAAGGAAATATGGGAATATTTGTAA
>JAAUYG010017549.1_pt1 | contig 10175 bp, 13 predicted proteins | sample 7278091 | NCBI WGS metagenome assembly JAAUYG01 (sample SAMN14350201, study PRJNA611818) | marine sediment metagenome | isolation source: surface marine sediment (0.6m) | place: French Polynesia: Moorea | collected 2018-08
AGTCACAGTTTGGATTGTTCTTTGGAACATCCTGTGTGATGGCAGGGCGGCTCGCTGTTGACACAGAGAAGATGACCAGGCTTTCTTTATCACTTACTGCTCAACAATCCTGCTGCTGCCGAATCCATAAACCAGTGAAGTTCTCCATCATGGGGACGAACTCTCGCTGCAGGTAGCGGTGGATCTTCCCCACCTTCCAGTACTCGCTGAAAAAACACAGTACATTTAGACTTATTCTGCAGCCTTTTCATGGAAAATAATGATGTGATTTGCTCATGATTTTTTTTTTTTCAATCTCCTTCCGTGTGTTGTTTTTTCTGACATAATTACCTTCAACATTTCCGCTTTTCCCGCTCCGCACGACACGAAGACAGCATTCCTGCAGTTCTGTATCACGGGAAACGTCAATGTGATTCTTTCCGGCGGTGGTTTTGGCGAATCACTAATTGCAGCCACCCAGCGTGTCTTTTCCTGATAAATGGTTGAAATCAGCTGAACTTGAACGGCATCACTGAGATACATTGAGTTCTTCTTCAACAAAGCACAACAAACTGACGCATTTCAAAACCCGTCGCGAGTGTTTTCAAAGGCAAAAACCGACAAGATCCTGTTTTTGCCAAATCGGATCAGACGCAAAAGAAACCACCAGGCGCCAACAACTTTTTTTTTCAATGAATCGTCTTTGATGTTCGTACGCATTTGTTTTGACCACTGGTAGTAGAACACTGAAAGAAATTTATTCCTCACCTCAAGAAGTGGATGTCCAGGAAAGAGTGAGCACGTATGGCCGTCCGGTCCCATACCCAGGAGCAACAAGTCAAACCGAGGAACGTCTTTGTCTCCAAAAGTGTCCTTCAACTTCTTTTCGTACAGCGTTGCAGCCTCTTCAACTGCACGAGAAAAAAGAGAATGTTCACTGTGTGGCCTGGAAAAATCTTGCTGCAGAAATAGCGGCGCTGACCTTGTTAGAGGAAATTGTTCTTGTGCATGTTTTGCTCGAAGGCCACGGATGAGTGCAGCATTGAATTCACGGTCAGCGATATATACTGCGGGATGGGATGGGGTGTAGTGCTTTTGGGGCAGGGTAAAAGTTCGGTGCACTGGAATGTCTGCAGTGCAAAGAGTGTAGAGTTCCAAATGGGTGGACTGACAGACACGACAGTGATCCCTTTCTGGCACACAAACTGATGGAAACCTGCAACAAAAACACACCTGAGACATCGGGATTGTCTGGAAAGATTTCCCCAACAGGCACTTTGGAGAACAAGTTTTCCTTGTAGAATTTGTAGGTGCATTCCGGGTCACTCAAGGGAGCATGACGCTCATCACAGAAGAAAACACGCCACTTGGACCAGTCAGTCTTCAAGGAAGGTAGCCCGTTGCACAGGTACTTGGCAGCGCTGCCACCTGAAAGAAAACGGTGGCAAATTGGGAGTTTGGGGGGCACAAGTTTCTGACCAATGTCACAACTCCACTGTCAACAGAAGATACACTGATTCTGTCGGATCCAAACAAGATGTTCGCGTTCGTGAAGTCGATCACAAAATTGGTGGGATTTTTCTCGAGCTCCCATGAGAGAACACACTATGGTCCAGCATTACCGGTAATATTCACTGTAGGTGAGAGGCCTGTTCCTTGGCACTGAGAGAGCGAGGATGGCGAGTCATGGCAGGGGAGGGTCAAGCCCTTCTCACGCTAAGGCTTGCTGCGTTGTCCACGCTGCGTATGTCAACACCATAATACAGGACCAATTGGTGGGATCAGGCCTAGACCCAACCCTACCAACCCCTTTGCACGGATTCCACCTCTCACAACACGTCTATTGCCCCCCAGAGGAGATCTACAAGGACAACAACGACAACGTACAGGATTACCTCCTGAGGAACCGAGGTGATCCAACTTCTCCTACAGATCCAGTCAACCAGTCAAAACAACTGTAAAACCCCATTTGAGCCCTTCACACCTTGATTGCATGGTCGATTACTTGACGGTTGACTGCATGTGTAGGAGAAACGTTTTCCCCGACTCCACAAGGCGCCCAGTGGCACCAGGGAGAGGGGGTCGGAAGCCGGGTGGGGGGGGAAGACACGCGCCACTCCTTTGACTTGAAAGTGCTGCGTGGCAGGCAAGGGCAATGAGACCCCCTAATGGGTAGGGACAAGTGGATGGTGTTGCAATCTTTGCTAGCAAGGGGTATGTTGGTATGGGTGGATGGTCGGCCACTTGAGCACGTGACTTCGAAAAACCGTATTTCTCAAGCGGACCCAGAGAAGGACAGCCGAAACGGGGTGTCTTACCAGATAGCCCAATGCTGAAAGAATTCCGCTGGGTAATAGAATCATTGGCCACTTGCACTATAAATTTGCAAACCTCGTCTGAAACTAGAGCTTCACTCTCAAACACCCTTTTGTTTACACCCGCCATTTTGCTTCCCTACACGAAGACTGATTCATCTGAGTAGAGAAGCTGGTGAGGTAACAATAGAAGTCTATAAAGTTTGTTTTTATCTAGAAGTTCTTCTAATAATATGCAGATGTTTGGTACAAATAACACAATGCAGAATATACAATTGCTCAGTGCTATGTTTGACACAAATGGTGGCGAACGACTGGGTCTCTGAGATCCCAGCGGGGAAACTGATGCCACTCGCGGAATTGAAACTTCACTAACTTACCAACCAACTTTAAAAAGAGCTCTTATGTTAGCTCTTTTGTTCATCCAAACAGCAGATCATGATTCTATAAAACAAGGGAAAGAAGATGGTTAGATTATACAAGAGGAAGGGCTCTAGAAAACAATGCAGTCTCTTTGTTCCTGGCTGATTGGATCTGAGACCAACAGGCGCCACCTGATGTTCACCTGAAAGTTTCCAACAGATGTCAGCCACAACTGCCTCAAGATGGCAGATGCCTTGAGTGTTCTTCGACAGTTTAACATCGAGAAAAAGGATATTGTGGAAAATGAGGAGCAAATTATCTTTGGTGATTTTGCGTGGCCAAAGACTGCCAAAACGAACTACCTTATCTGGGGGTAAGTTGGAGTGTGAATCGGTTGGAAAAACGCTCACGAGTGCTTCTACACATTTCCATTGACATCGTGTTGTGCAGACATCGAGCAATTAAACATCGAATTTGGAACTGGACGTTTGACGGAGACCATTCACCTTGATCGAGATAAATTGCAAATAAAGGGACCCAAATCTTTATCCACACATCACTTCCAAGCATCCACATGTCCCATCAGACTCGTAGTTTTCACTTTCAAATCAAGAGACTTCTCGTTGTCTTGCAGAACTGGAAAGGATGGCGTTTCGAAAGATTATTACAGCTTGGACTGCATTCTCTTCCTGCTGAAGAATTTGAACATCTCGCACTCACTGTATGTGAGAGAGGCAGCTGTAAGTACCAGTTTGATTGCGTCAGACACAATCCAAAAATGTCACATTCTGAGTACAGAAACTGAACATGGCATGAACGAAAAAGAAAAAGAAAATGTGTTTATGAAAAGGAGAAAGTTATTTCGACACTTTTGTGCAGTGTCAGGAGTGCCAATTCAAGTCCACGACTTTTAAATATTTTCAGGCTGCGAATGTACCAGTCGTGCGACGTCCAGACCGAAAAGATATCCTCGCGTATCTAAATGGAGAAACTGCGAGTTCAGCTAACATTGATAAAAGTGCTCCTTTGGAGATATCACTGCAAAGGCCAACACAGTGTAAGCAGTTTAAAAATGTTCTTTCAACATCATTTGTTGTGCAATAACATGAATGTGAGAGATTTGATCTCACTCGAAACGTTTTGGAAAATTCGTCGTATTTTTTTGGGGAGGGGGAAATATGATCCAACAACAGTATGATTTTGTTGACACGCACACGTCTGGGAAATTACTGAATGAAACCGATTTTTGTAGTGAAACGAGTTGCGGAAGAGAAAATAGATGAAGGAGAAAAGAAACGGCCCCGACTCGAAGAAGAACATGTTCAAAGAGGCAAAGAGCGATTGGCGGCAAAATTGGATGGCAGAACGGAAGCATCAGTTATTCCAGAACAAATCAAGTACCTGCCCAAGTTTATCTTCTGCCGAAGTGACCAAAACGTAATGAGTCGTTTGGTCGCGCTTTTTGAAACCAAAACAAAGTCTCCAAATCGGTTTTTGGACGGTGGCGCTTTTCATTTTCAGACTGTCGTCCCTTTCCGAAGCCATTCCATTGGACAAGATCGCTGCTATGAAAGCCAAGCGTCTGGCGAAAAAGAGGTTGACGATCAAAGGAGATGACATGCAAGGAACTGGATTCCTGGAACAAAGGAGTTTTATTGACGCTGAGGTGGATGTCACGCGAGATATAGTCAGCAGAGAAAGACAGTCCAGAACGAGAACGACAATTCTGCAGAGTATCGGCAAAGTGGGTGTCAACAGTGTGAGAAACTTCTGGTGTGTATTGAAAACAGTGTTGGGGAAAATGTTGAACTTTTCCTGATTCTGTGTTCCAGGAATTTTCGAAAAATGTGTTTGGAATCCTGCAATCCATAAAGGCCCGGGAAGAAGGAGGCAGCAAAAAAGCCAAAGGTGCCACCAGAACAGAAGATGTGGCCAGCACTCCAGCTGTAAGTACTTCCAACAGTTCACACCACTGCAATCGTAGAACCACGCTCAATGTTTGGGAAAGAATGCCAATCTGAGGCTAGAAGCCGTGTAAAGCTGGTTTGAGAAAGCATCGGCTTTGAACAGTAGAATTCCTCAGCAATGAAATCGTCGCGGTCACAAACGTTTTTCTGTTTTTAAGACGCAAAGACAACAAGCGCTTGGCTACAACAGATACGACCAAGAAAGATACAGTCGATATGACCAAGAGCGATTTGGCGGGAAAGAAGGTAACAGCAACACTATTGAGAAACGTTTTCTGAAACATTTTGCCACAGAACAGGAGTGGTCCAATTTGTGCACGAGCCACTGTTTTTGACCGCGAAGGTTTGCTTTGTCAGAGACGGAAGGCTTCAAAATTGACACGACCGGCACATACCACGGGATGACCCTCAAGTCTGTGACGGAAGGCGTTTCAGCGAAGAAGAAAGAAGTGAGCCGTCCTCAGCCGACACCAACACACCGGCCGATATCCCAGGCACGACCTCCTGCGGGTGGCAGTCAAAAACGAGGTGAAGCAGATTCCACGTTCACAAATCCTGTCTGGAACATGCCTCGTTACTGTTCAGCGTCAGTCGATAGAACATGACATGACAATGCTTGTCTTCTCGGTTTTCAGGTTCAAAGACGCCAATAATTATCATACCAGCAGCAACCACGTCTCTCATAACCATGTACAATGCTAAGGATATTTTACAAGATCTGAGGTACACTGTACTTGATATGTTTTTAATTGGAGCTTCGTACTTTGTTCACAAAACGTCGACGAGTACTCCCTGTATTCTTTTGTGTTCCTGCAACAAGTGCAACGGGTCTTTTTCAGATTCGTCAGTACAGATCAGAAAAAAGCACAGGGACACAAGCGAGACAATGAAGTGCTTCTGCAGAGACAAAAAGCAGCTGGTTCAACTGTTCCGTACAGAGTCATAGATAATCCCCTCAAACTCTCAGAAGACGATTGGTACGTGGTTGTTTTCAGTTGTACAGGTTCTTTCTGCTTTCTTTGTTCCTTGCTTGAAAGAAAATAGCAAGGCACTTCTGATCTGCTTTCATTTTGGAGAAGTGTTGTTGTTTTGTTGAACAGGGATAGAGTTGTCGCAGTATTTGTACAAGGTCCTGCATGGCAGTTCAAAGGCTGGCCGTGGAGTGGCGATCCTGTCAGCATATTTTCCAGAAGTAAGGAATTCAAGACTGTTACATTCTTCTTTCATTCCGGAACGCGTTTTCTGTCCAGTCGTTCCAGGAATGTAAAGACCTTGATGTCTTTGCTCAATTCTTTCAGTTCGGGCATTTCACATAAAGTGGTCTGAGCTTCCTCTGGACAATAATGTGAAGAAGTGGTCCGTTCATATCCTCAACCTTGACAGAAACAAGAGGCATCTGGACAGAGCCATTTTACAACAGTTCTGGGAGCATTTAGACAGGTAAAAAAGAACACCAGACAATCCAGATTCTTGCAACAAAAATATTCTGCCCTACCGTTATTCCTTTTGAAACTAGCAGACGCGATTGGGTGTTACCAACGAACTCAGAGCTGTATCATTCATGTTTCAGACACATGGCAAAGTACAAACCTCACTTGCGGCAATAGTGGCGGCCGTCGGGCAAGGTGTCCTCGCTCTTGAGTGATTCTGACGAACTGTTGATCAGTGAAGTCGGCTGTGTTGTACAGGCTGAACAAGAGCTTTGTTTGTGCGCAGACTGAAACAGTTGACTGGGCTCACACCGACAAAAAACAAAGCTGCAAACTATCCGGCAGCAATTTGGGTCGAGGTTTTAGTGCGGATGGAACTCGTTGATGCTGCAACCTGTTCACATCAGACCCACCCGGTTGCGCTCACAGGGAAAATCGTTGCAAGGCTTCCACTTTTCTTCAAATAGTCACAAAAATTTGTTTCTCTCAAGGTCGGACAACAACGCAGTGAAGTGGGCAAGAGCATGCACAGCAAAGCGGTCATTGCCAACTGAAGCTGCGACAGTGTGCTGTCCTTGTGCTCCCCGGATCTCTGCTGAGAGCATGCATTCAATTGCACAGTGTAAATACGTCTTCAAGAAAGCATTGTGAAATTTTTGGGCGTGATGATTTTGACTGGGTGTATCATCTGCTCGCATCAAGCCCAACGTTGCACTTTGCCTGCTGTATATTTCAAGTGTAATAAAACAAGAACTGCATCAAACTTTTCTTCTCAGTTTCAGGCCGCTCTGCCAGCTGAGCAGTGCGGCCCCAATGAGTAACGTCGTCAATCCCCCGCCTTGCGTCCTGTCCTTACAACATGTGATACAGATCTCGTCGCAGTTTCTGGTCGTCTCATCAGTGTGCCCTAGTCGCTCCACGTGCCTTTCATCAAGCGCGTCATTTTGACACGATCACATTCGCAAAACGTAAACAGCCTCTCCCGAATTTTATTCGCGCGTCCATGGTTGTTTTGGGCTCCCGTTGTGATTGCCAGCAACATGATTGCCAAGAGTCGTCCTTTCCGCCTGAGGTACAGCACATCACCCAACAGGAAATATTGGCGCGCGGTCAAAACAAAGAAGGTTCCCTTCTTGGTATTTTATTCCCCGTGTTGCATACACAGCTGTAAATGGCGCACAAAGAACACTGATACAATTCGTAATCCCATTCCAACAACCAACAGTCAGAAATCAATGAACAAATAAGGCACATAAGACGGCAGCAGTGTGTCAGGAGGATACCTTGAGAACAAACACGGTTGGGCCAAAACGGCGCTGCCTTCCAAAGTCACTGTCAGTATGCAGTTATCACAGACGCAATTTTTCAACGAAATAGACAATCTGTCATGGATTTGCGGGCACTAAACGGTTTTCTTTGCCCGAGGGCACAAGAAAACCCAGTTTAGTGCCCCCAAATCCATGGCAGATTGTGTATATTTTCTGCTCAATCAAAAATCAGCAAAAAACAATAAAAGGAAAAGATCTGGCAGCTAAAAAATGACTTATATATGGGGAAATTCTTTGTTTTAGAGGCCATTTTGGAAATGAATTTTTCCTGTGCTCTGATTGGCTGAAAATGGATTTTCAGGGTAATAAACACTTTTAGGTAGCCCTGAAATTCCTGTTTCAGCCAATCAGATTGTTGGAAAAAACATATTTTCTGCGAAGCGGAAAATATACAATGTTGTGACCTCCAAACCATGTCTACCTCCTCTTTCAACCACGTTCTTGTGTCAGGACACTGTCTGGACTAATGCTCAGTTGATTCAACGTTGTCATTTTGGTCCTTCTGGTTGTCAACCTTAGATGTTGCTTGTGTCTGTTCAGAAGTGTGGCACTCCTTCGAAGAAGAGTCATTTTCCTGGGTTTCAGATGTGTCAGTCGAAACACTCGGGTCAGCTGCATGGAGAACGTTACTTTCCAGCTGTGGACATTCTGTCGATGCTTCACTTTCAGCCAGAGTCGCTTCACAATTTTCCACAACTTTTTCACCACTGACCTCAACACGAACTGTCTGTTCACTAGTAGAATCTTGCGCGTCAGGTTTTCTCTTGTCGATTCCACTCGGAATGCTTCCGGTGGGACTGGTTGGTCCACCTGGTGAACCTGCTTCAAGTGTTTGGATGGCATTCAGCAACGCGAGAGAGGGGAGCCCGCTCAAATCTATTTGCACCGGGCTGCTGTCTTCATTGGCCTCCAGCTGTAATTTCTCCATCAATTCTGTCAGTTTCTTTGCCTTTCGAAGTTCGTTTTGATGAATAATTGTGTACAAATGCTCGGTGAGAGATTCCTTGGTTTCTGACTTCTGATGCAATTCCATTTTTGCTTCGATAAATTCGTGTTCAGCTTTGTGGTATCGTTTCCTGTGTGACAAGTACAAAGACCTTGTTCAGCACAACAAATGTGTGTGGCCACAACTATATGGGCAATGCGCGAACATACTAGAATGCGAAAACTTACTGTGCTTCCATAAATTCTCTGCTGGCATCTTCTATTTTGTCCCTGATGATAGTGACATCTGCATGCAGCATTTTGTCAAGATTGGCCAGTTCTCTCTGGATCTGTATCAATTTGTGCGCCTCTGCCTTTGCTTTCTTTTGTCTGTCAAAACAAAATGCTTTGTACTCAAGCTCACTTCTCTTCCACACAATCCATTGGGATCTGCAGTCGAGATGCGGACAAAGCAACGCAAGCAAGCAACGAAATCGAGAGTGCGAACTGAATCAACACAAAGGCCGCGGTTCCCGGCAGGCAGTGCAGGGGAGGGGTGGGGCATCTTTCTGGCAGACAGAGAAAGAAGGGGGGGGGGTTCTTGCATCTTGCATGGAGCGCCGTTGTGAGATGGGTCGCACAGTTGAAGGGGGGTGGGGTTACAACGATGACGAAACAATCATGATTCCCGAGGATATTAATTTCAGCCTTGCGGGCTTTGCCTGTTCTGACAAAAGCATGACAACAGCACCTGTCAGTTATCGCCATGGCAAGTAGTTGTTGTTTCTTCTTGTTCTGTTCTTCGATAATCTTCTGCTGAATCTGGAATTTGTCTGCATTGCTCAGTTCCCGCCTGCACAAAGAAAGGTGAAAAGTGTCACTGTTGGAAGTGTTTCTCACACATTTCACGATTTCTGTGAAATCACCCAAGGACGTTCGAGCAAAAACATAAGGATGTAGTCTTACTGAACAAATTCTTTCGCATCCAATTCCTTTCCCAGCAATTCGTCAAGATTTTTCTTCGAATCTCGTTTTTCTTCGGAATCCTTGACATTCTTCCCTTCGGTTTTTGTTTCACTGCTTCCCTTTTCTCCCAGTGGTTCCTGGATATTTTCCCTTTCACTTTTTGTTTCGTCGCTTTTCTTTTCTGGTTGTTTTTCATTTAGCCGCGAGGAGACTGGTGTTGGTTGTGGTGCCGACAGGAGCATGGACGGTTCGATGTTTTCAGGCGGTTCCGTTCTTTGACTTGGTTGACGCTGTTTAGGTTTGACTTTGTTCTGTCCTCTCGCTTGCTTGGATCCATGCTGACCTGCGAGAACAAAACACAAATAGCAATGACAAGAAGAACCGACAATTTTCCAACTCGTGGGACAATAACTGAGAGGAGACGCTGCGGTTGAATTTTTCAGAATTGAACAGGGTTCCTAAATGGGTCCAGACCAGAAACTGAAATGACTTGGCTGGGACATTAAAAGACACGCCTGCAGCCTGGCACTCTGATGCCAATCAACACGTGTGTGTCAGCACGCAGCGCATTCAGACAATTTCTGTTTCTCAGGTTTCCGGAATCTCGTTTTGGAGCGGACCGTAGTTCAGGCTTGATGAGACCTTTGGTTGCTCTTTCCCCGCTGCTTGTCACCCCTCCTATTACCAGTCAAGTCACGTCAAGATGTTGCCCCCCTTGGGGAAATGTCACCCCCCCCCAAGGATGTCAACCTCTCTGCTGTGTCACCCCCCCTTCTGACTTGTCACCCAACATGGATGTCCCCCCCATCAAATGTGTCACCCCCCACCTGGATATCACCCCCTCCCTTGGACTTGTCACACACCCCCCCCCCCAGCGTGCAGCGAAGTCTAGAAGTCCTTGTG
>JAAUYG010258305.1_pt1 | contig 10175 bp, 7 predicted proteins | sample 7278091 | NCBI WGS metagenome assembly JAAUYG01 (sample SAMN14350201, study PRJNA611818) | marine sediment metagenome | isolation source: surface marine sediment (0.6m) | place: French Polynesia: Moorea | collected 2018-08
ATACGCATACTCTGCGAACTTGTTGCGAATGTGTTCGCAGTATATTCACAGCATGTTCACCGGATATTCACAGCAGATGTTCGCGGCAAGGCCTATTTTTCTGTAAGGGTAATTCTTCTGTAAATGCTCTTTTATTTCTGAGGTAACTATATTACGAAGCTATGTATCTAAGATGGTGACAGAGAGGGGTGGAATAACACATGATAACCTAGAACGAAAAAAGAAATTAGTATTTTTGCTATTTGTGACGCAATTGCATTACCGTATTCAGGTATATTGCTGATCTGAATTTCCCACCAATTTTTTACACCTCTTTTCGGAGAGTAGCGGCACCGCAGTCGGGAAGCAGACGATACGTGAAAAAGCGGGAGAACAAAGTTCGTGAGCATGATCAGATGATCACTGATTTACAAACAGAAAATGCTTGTGAAAAGGCAGAAACGTTCTTGGCCAGCTGCTGAAATTGACAGCTTTGTCCAGTCACCTTCAGCTTTTGTTAAAATGTGGCTGAATTAATAGTAACAGTTTGTTGTATTACGCGGAAAAAAATGTGTGCAAAGTGTCATCCTATACTCGGACGGATACTATTTCATCTGACCAGGTATTTAAAATATTATTTAAGGTATGTATCCTGGTCCGCTCTTCAAACTGGTCGGAAAACCGCTATAGCTGGGCTCAGGCTTGAGCCGTTTTACTATTTTCCACCTTCTAAACAGAACAATGCTAAAAGTTTTGACCAGACATGATGACACGGCCTTGAACACTGTTGCAGGTTTTCCGTCTAGACTCCAGGCAATATCTGAATATTAAAAAGGCCATCTGCATAAAACACTAGCCGTCTAGAATAAAATACTTTCGCATCTCCACCATGGATTTATACTCTGTATACTGTACATGCAAACTGGAATGATATAATCAGCAGCAGCACTTCATATTTAAGCAGGACAGTTCCTTTGAACAGTGGGAAATGAGCACGTTTTTAACTGTTTAAACATTAATCTCGTTACCAAACCCCACATAGAACAACACCATTTTTAGCTCTGCTTGACCTTGTCAGCAGAGCTACTGTTGTAGTGCAGGCATCCGTCATCCGTCCATCTGTTCGTTAACTGAGGTTTCTCAGAAACCACAGCATGGATAGAGGCTAAATTTTATGGGAAGCTACCCATGCTTCATATCTAGGGATCTTTTTATTTTTTTCCCTATGTCCCCATGTCACTTTTTATAAGACCTTGATGTCACTTTCTACACTTTTTATAAAAGGCCACGTCAGATTTCTACAACTTTTAAAGTGGCCACATCGCACTTTGTTTTTTACCCATATGGAGCCCTATATCTCGAGATATTTTTTTTCTGTTTTCAAATGTTTCACTTTCTAATTTTGTATGATTGTTAGCTCTGCTTTGTGCTACTGCACAGCAGAGCTACCATCATAACGCGGGTGTTCATCATCCGTCTGTCCGTAGACATCGTTTTCTCATAAACCGTCAAGTGGATTGACACCAAAGTTTGGTGACAGGGGTAGCATATCTCCAGACCAGTTTTTGTTGTTTTTCAAAATTTTAAATTAAGTTTTTACAATTTTTTTTCATTTGCGTTAACAAAAGGACCATATGGGAGAAAAAATTTCCAAGGACATCACCTCTGAAAGCATGCATCAGATTCACTGCTAAAAAATGTGCATACTCCTGTGGTGGGTCTCTACCAAATGTGTTCAAAGAATTGTGAAATTTGAAATTTTGGATTTTTGCCGATTTTTTTTTTCATTTCGCTAACATGGGACCATATGGGAGTAAAAGTTTTAAACGACATCTCCTCAGAAAGTATGCACCAGATTTGCTCACCAAAATTCATGGATGCTCCTGGGAAGAGTCTACCAAAGTTGTTAAAAGAATAGTAAAATTTGAAATATTGAATTTTGGCAAATTTTTTGGCGATAGAATTTATTAAACATTTACACCAGCGCAAAGTCTTCGAAAGTTCATAGCTTTCGACCCATGTCGGGCCTTCTTTAGTGGACTGAAGCTTCCGTGTCATCACTAATGACAACAGCTGGCTGTATCAGGTGGGGAAGGTATATGCTGGCCTCTATCCTGGTTCAGCGATGGACGATCCGTCGCGATGCATCTAATTGTTTGTTCTTTTTTTTTTTTTTTGTCCGTTTAATATGGTAGGCAATATCTTAGAAATCACTGGTTGTAGAGTGAAACGTATCAGAATTTGGGGCCTCAGGAGTAAGTATGTAGTGTATGTAATGTACTTTTAACTGTTAAGTGTTCAACTTCAGTTTGGGATCATTTGGTGCATTTCTGATTTTTGACGACCTTGTATCTTGGAAATGACTTAGATTGCATGACCAAGATTGCATGCACCATTTGCCAGAAGAAGTAATGCATGTACATGTATTTCTTTCTTCAAAGGTTCACCATCAATCCACTTATTCGAGTTTGAGAATAATGTACCAGGTACAACAGCTTTTACTCACATTAAGTGACAGCTTGTTAGCTTTGAACCAGTCAGTGAGATTCTCTAGACCTCTATTCATAACATCAAAAAGATAATCAATATTTTCATGAGCAAAAGATACAGAAGTCTCATCAGCAAATAATATTGCATGAGTAAACTGCAGAGAATTAGGTAGGGGTAATTAATATATAGAGTAATAGGAGAGGGCCTAAAACTGAGCCTTGTGGAGCTGCACATGAGACAGTTCCACATCAGAAATTATATTGTTATAGGAAACAGAACATCAGAACATTTTATTTGGGAGTGAATGATCACACATTTTACACACAGTCCAGATTATGGTGGAAAATTTGGAATTTTTTCCACCATAATCTTGACTCGGTGCATAGAATGTGTGATCAGAAAACATTTTATGATTACATAAGCAGCCACTAAACCAATAAAGAGCTGTACCTCTGATACCATAGGTTTCTAGTGATATTATAAGAATCTGGATAGGTGATAGAATCCTCCCTTTTGCCAGTCTGACAGGGAAGGTGAAGTTATAATTATATTATGTTTTTTATATACATTTTAATATGCCCCCAAAATGCCACTGAACACCCAATTAGGCCAGGAAAGTTTCAGCAATGTTGGTGGCTGGTCAGGCTTGACTTTTTGTTGGAAAGACAAATTTTTTCCAAATACTAGTACATGTCCTGCAGGACGACCTTGATAAAAATTAATTTTCTATCCTTCACATGGTGCAACTTCTTCATGATGTTTAGTCAGCTTGTTAACAGTGCATCAGCCACTGCACTCAGGGGTGCCTAACAGATTACATGTACTACCATACATAAGAGCTTAAATGCGGAAGGATATATATACCATACAGCTTGGCTGTCACCGCTTACACCATTCATGCCATGGTCAACTAACTTCACTGCACGTTAATCCCATAGGTCACTGTACTTCTCTTCTACTCATACATGTAGGTGTTAACAAATGCTTTTTCACCAGTTTTGCAGCACAATAACAAAACTGCATCAACACAGGAAAAAGAATAAACAGCTGAATGCATGTTCCTCTATGTTTACCGCCAATTTCATAAGGAGATTATAATGTCATGAACTTATTAACCTTACTGAGCCAAGGCAGAAGTTTTGTAGAAGTACTTGTTACAAAATGTGTAATGTTTTCATGCTGTGTGGTTTTTCCACCCTGGTGATGCTGTGTTCAGTTTTGAAAATACGCTTTGTGTAACTTGTGTGGCCTGGGTTCTTGTTTGTTTGTAAGAGGGTTAAGCCTCCTGGGAGCAGACCAGTTCACCTTGTTTGCTTCAGGGCTACAGGGGGTATTGTAATCGGCAGGTGCTATTTAATAATGAGGGAGGATCATCAGGGTGCAGGAAATGTCAAGTGTAGGCTTACTTCATCGCACTGACAAAGGCTCAAGGTGCTAAGCAGCGACAATACCCTGGTGAAAGTGTAGGAAGCGTTATAGTGTTTGCTGTTGAGCTAGCCTTGTTTCTGCTAAAGAAAGACTGGAACTGGTACGTTTCAGCACTTGCCAGCACAGCGGGACATCACAATAGCGTCCAGCCGAGCAGTTGAACAATGTGTGATAATCGTTCCCCATGCTTGCCGTTGTCAACACCTGCTGACAAAACAAAATCAATCACCATGAAAAGTGCATTCCCATCTCTGCGTAGAAGGTTTTACATGCACTAAAACAGGCAGGTACTTTTTTTCATGAACTTCGATGCCTTATGACAACACATCATAAAGGCACTTTTGTGGTGTTCTATTGTAATGTAAGATTTTAGTCAATGCGCAACTTTGCGTCTGCCTGTCAAACTTAGCGAATACATGTGTTGTGGGCCGGACCAATTACAGGGCTATTCACAGCCTATCGATCCATGTCTCATGGTCTAGGGGGTGGGCTTATGGCTAACTTTGGTCCTGCCAAGTGGCCATGCAACCCGGGCGGGCAAGCCTGCCGTGTGAGTGACTGCATGTACCATCTCGTTTTCTCTGCAATTCTGATTCGTCGTGAATGAGACGAGCCCCCCGCTGGCCTGCTATCAGTGAACCTGAGTCAATGAAAACTCCAACCACTCTCAATATCCCAGTGCAGTGACGGGGAAACTTGCAATTTTCTTCATTTGTACTGATTATCGCTGCAATCAAAAAGGAAGCCACAGAGAAAAAAGGAAGTTTTCCCCAACCCTCTCATTTTGGGTTGTTTGGCTTGTCATTCTGGTGGAAGTGACGGGATACCGAAGGAGACCCTGATGTCAAAGGTGTTTGTTTTGATTGACAGCCTGGGGGAAGCGCCATGGGCAGTGGATCCAGGGATGGGATAGATATCTTTGACAACTGTCTGATCAATTCCTGGGATAAAATTGGTGCCAGAGTTTTTTTATTCTTAGCCTTTGAAGGAGAAAACTGATTGATATCATGAATAGATCATGTCTTTTTTTGTCACGGACCCATGTTTGTGAAGGATTAGGTATAAGCAAGATCTGCTTGCATATAGCATTTATGGACTTCTGACATGCATCTCTCATGAATAAAACTAAACTTAGGACTGAATAGTACATTATTGTATTACAATCTCTGAATATTAAGATTTTCTGAGATTCCACACCAAGAACAGACAGATTTAGAGTTTAATGTTACTTCCAGTTGATTGCGATGGGCGTTCAGGAGGAACAGACTCTTATGTCAATAGAACAGCTGAAAAAGTGTCTTAAATGTCACACTGTTCTGGACAAACCAGTCCAGATGCCATGTGGGAAAAACTTCTGTTCAGCATGTGCATTGCCACCAGTGATCCAGAAAGGAATATGTGCAGATCCATTTTGTAAAGAAGTTGTCACTCTCCGAGATTTGAAATCATCTCCAGAACTTCAGCACACCAATTTCAATCTGAGCGTGAAATGCGATTTTGCTGAAAATGGATGCTGTGCAAATTTGGTTTTGGCAGAGCTGCCCAGTCACATAGTGTCTTGCAAGTATGGCCTCGTACATTGCAGGAATTATCCATGTACAAAAATGGTGATCCGGAAGGGCATACAGTCACATGAACAGGATTCCTGTCACTTTCGCCCTGTTGGAATTTGCCAGGATGGTTGTGGAATGGTGATTCGACATCACGAGCAAACAAACAACAATATCCATAACTGTACAGAGTCACTTAAGGGATATATTGCTGAACAAGAACTGAAAATTTCATCATTAGAAGCAGACATTCAGACAGTTCTCATTGCAAATGCTCGTCGAGAAAAAGGCCTTCTAAACAGGATTGGCAGTCTCCATAATATGATCCAGATACAAGCCAGAAATTTCCAGAGAAGGGTAAATGACTGTCGGAATGACATCCTGGAACTGGCTGCGAAGGAATCCTGCGAAGATGACCTGGTATGTGGATTTAATTCTTTTATTTTGATTCTTAAAGCCTTTAAGTTGTGGTGAGAGAAACATTATGCCGCCCTGAAAGGGTAATGTTTAATAATGCACCATCAAATTATCGACCGTAAACATTTTACAATAGCCAGAGTATTTAATGTGAAGTGGTCCCGAATACCTATGGTGCCTTCGCGTATCCGGTTGTATTCACCCCATTGAGTTGAGAACACAATTGCCTTGGGTAATAATAAGTAAAGTGCTTTGAGCTCATGCAAGGATAAAGTGCTTTATCAACTGCATATTATTATTATTTAGTATAAGCTGTGCCTTCTATGATTATATGTTTGATTTCAAATAAATGACAGGAGTATGATATTGGATAGGAGGCTTTCCTTGTCTATGTTATGCAAATGTAGAATGCAGCTATTCAGTATGAGATTCAGATGCCTCAACACATTTTTATGCTTGCAGGATGAATGTTCATACCTTTAGAGTTTTTCATAGTTTATTATTTTAAATCTTGTCTATTGACATGCCCCTTCAGCAGGTGTAGCATATGTAGAGTTGTGTTAAAATGTTGAAATTATATTTGTTCCAAGCCACCGCGTTTAGTTTGTATATATACCATGAATGTGACCGTAGTCCTGGACCTGTGTACAGATGCAGGTTCCCAACTACTTAACTTTGGTATCAGTTCTGTATCATTTTAATACCTGAACTTTGTGTTTATAATCTGTCACATGAAAAAATTCTTGCCATTGTTAGTATTCTCTGCAAGCGCAGTGTTTGAACTTTCTGCTGAGTCAGGCATTTGTTTGTAATCCGCTGCTTGCAATCTAGAAACAAAACTCGGAGGGCAAGAAATCTTCAAGTGAGAGGCTAAGAACCAGAAACGTGAGCATGACTACCGCAACTTAAATCGGTTTCAGGAAAAACCACAAAGACACAAGTAGGCATCCCCAAAATCACAAGTGCAAACACATGACCTGCATGACAAAGCCATCACTACGAAGAAGATAAGAATCTTCAAAGGCTTTGGGGTTGTCCCAACATGCCTATGCTAAGCATTTTAATCAGACTGTTGGCAAAGTGTGGATAGAGAAATGTTCCAGTCAGCCTTTCCTGTGATTCGGGTATGTGACTAATATTTTCCGGGCCACTGCCATCCATGGTCATTACTAATTATCAGTTGAAATGCCTTAATTATTGACATTTCCATGATGGATAGTGGCTCCGGTCAGTCTGGCTGCACTTTCTGCAACTGGAAGCAATCGTCACTAGACCGGGGAGGGGGGATTAGAATGTGCTTTGAGAACGTCCAGCCCACTCTCATTAAACGCTGCATTGTTTTCCTTCAGTTACGGAACCGGTCGGAACAGGCAAACACTTTTGTGTCATGCATTTGTGCCGAGGGGAATGGCGCATGTTGGTCTCCCAAAACAATGTCCATAGGGACAATAACAAGATCCAGAGGTCACACAATATTGGCACACACAGGACACTAAACATATTTAGGAGTGGGACCTGGAACCATTTTTTGGGGTGCCCACATGAGTACCACCATGAGCTGCCAGCGCAGCATGGTTTCTGCTTGTGTTTTTCCTAATTCGGCAGCCTAATGTGTTTCTGAACACTGGTCATAATGAGTGGTTTAGTCATATGATAGTCATTCAGGGACCACCATTGAGAGGTAGTAGCTAAGCCTTGGTCCCTGATACCTGTCATGTGTCAGAAATCATAATTGTCTATGGGTCAGGTGTCATAAGCTGACTATAGTCCATCATCTTACCCCCCCCCCCCCCATCAGCATTAACTGCTTCACCTTCTTAGTAGAATGATACAAAGAGCATTTTATTATTAATTGGTGACCTGTTCATTGGTCATGAGGTTAGCCAATTATGGGTTTGGCTTTCCTCAATATTTTGCTGATGTGAATATTACATCCAGTGTTTAAATGGTACTCCTGGTAGACACCTTAGTGTTTGAGACATAACTGCTGCTGCACCTAAGGTTCTTGACAATCAGCAATCTAATTCAAATAATCATAAATTATTTAACTACAAATAAATTTAAATCTTGGTTGTGCAATATAGTAGAACCTGTCTTGAAAGACCACCCTATTTTCCAAAAAAATGTGGTCTGTCCAGACAGGTGGTCTTTGGTGACAGGATATTATACTGAAATGTAGGTCACTGACAGAAATGTGGTCTTTGAAGACAGTGGTCTCTCAAGACAAGTTTACTAATTGATGAGTATGATTATACATTACCGGTGCATTAAGCATAATAAATTTGTAACTGGCAAAGATCTTGCCAATAGACAATTTCAAATCCCCCACCTACAGTTGACCTGGTGCATAATAACTGCATATGGAGACACCAGAAGGATTGACAAAATAGCCTTGAGCTTTCAGGTGATCATGGTTCTCTGGTTGAAGTCCATATGTACTTGATCTTAAAGGACTTGAGAGAGGACACCCCTCTAGAAAGAATGCCCATTCTTGGATGCAAGTACTGAGAATACATGCAATATGGTGAGGTCCCTCTGACTAAAGGACACCTGCCTAATAATGACAGACTTGTTTGACAGAAGGGGTGTCCCTGTTAGAGGGGAGCTTAACTGTATTTAATAGAGAAATGAATTAAAATATCAGTTCTTAATTCCCAGTTTCATTGATGTTTCATGTTCCAGGGCTGCAATATTGTATATATCACAGAATCACCTTAGGGCAGGCTAACAAGTCATATTATAACTGGTGACAACTGACATACCCTATGCATGTATTAACCATGTGATGCGAAGTACATGTAGTCAAAGATGAGAGCACTCTTATAATGCTGCACATTATTTTTTTTTTTGCATGAGAATAGTCTTGATTTATGACTACCAATATCTGAGGAGTAATACCAGTAATTACATTGTAATATGGCTAATTAGTAATAACTGAAGGGACTCACTGGTGATCTTTCACTTGAGTATAACATGTATAAGGCCATGATATTTAAAGAAAAGTTACGTTCATTCAGTGAAACCTATCTTGAGAGGCCACTGCCATGAGAGACGCCTGTCTTGAAGGACCACATATTTCTGCCAGGACGTCCCACATTTAATTGCAATTGAACCTATCACCAAAGATCACGTGTCTTGAGATATTATATTTTTATGGCCAGTTAAGGGCAGTCTGTCAAGAAGGGTTCTATTGTAGGCTATTTACCCGGTAAGTGATACCGGTATATATGTAGTATTCAGTCAAATGTGGTGCTAAAATAAAGATTTGATATCCTACAAATTATTTTTTGTTATGCTGTACCGGGGTAATTAAAATTAGTATTACCTGGACCATGTAAGGTACATGTGCATGTGCATGTGGTGGTTCATGTCCATATCTGACAAGGCTGTGGATACTGTTTTCAGTCAGAAGACGTGGTGTCCACTCAACTCTCCTTTTCCTTGGAAAAAAGAAATGGATCGTTGGGTTTCAACATTGTTGGAGGTTACACAGTAAGTAGGAAAATCTTTACCATATTCATTCAATTAATTGCACGGTGCCTTTGTAGAAAATTTTAAAGGTTCATTTAGGAAAAAAAACAGTGTTTCAAATACAGTTGTCCTTGCAGTTTCTGAACCATGGCTGTGGCACTGGTGAAAGGCCTATTAGAGCAGTTCACTTAATAGCAAAAATATGGTATTAGTGCAGAGGCTGCATAGGTACTGCCAGTAACAGTAGAAGCTGCATCATTTCTGTAGCCTGGTATTTGTCTGATCCTGAAACTTTCTTGTCTTATTAATAATACATGATTTGCTGCCTGCAACAGGGTCACTCACCCTTGTAGAATTGTTGTTTATTGTTGTTTATTGGTACAATGTAGTACTTTATAAAAGCATACAAACATGCAAAGGGAAGCAATGGTTAATAAAAATATTGGGCACTCCCCCTACCATTAAAATTCACATCTTGAAGTTTTCTTTTGAACACACTAGTGGAACCACTACTGACAGCATCCTGACCTGTGTTAAACAATTCCAGTTTCTTACCAATCTATTCTACCAAAATAGTTTCCTTTTTTCTGTACGGCAATATGTATAAGGTGGCGAGTTTACTGTTATGACCCCTCTGTGAATTAGCATTTGCAAGTATTTAGTTGTCTAAAAGCTGTTTTTAGTTGTCTAAACACTACATGTATATTACATGTACACCATACATCAAGCTAAATCCTCTATCTGGTTAGGATGTTCAGTTTCGGCAGTGCAAATATATGCATAGACACACGTGAAACATCCAAACATATGTATGCTTTAAATACATTGGTAGCAAGGTTC
>JAAUYG010289870.1_pt1 | contig 10175 bp, 7 predicted proteins | sample 7278091 | NCBI WGS metagenome assembly JAAUYG01 (sample SAMN14350201, study PRJNA611818) | marine sediment metagenome | isolation source: surface marine sediment (0.6m) | place: French Polynesia: Moorea | collected 2018-08
GCAAGTATTTTCATTCTATACATAAACTCAACTTCTATACGTTTAGTGACGTGATCTACAATTCTCTTCATGCCATTACGTTCTGAAACCGACTCTTTATACAGAAAGTAAAAAAAAATAACATTTGGCTGAAAGGTGTAATGTGGGTACGGTGAATTAATAAAAAAAAAGTACAAAGTGAACAACTTTATCCATAAACCATCCTCGCCATAGTGACTTTGCTTTTGCTGCTGAAATATATTTCTATGGATTACAGCTTTCCCGTCCTGCACATAAGTCTGACTTCCAGTCCCGCACCCCCGATGCGTTGCATCGCTACACGGGTGCTCAATCTAACTCTAAGTCTGCTTTCGAGTTCTCTGTAATCTCAGTAGTGCTGTCTTCAATGCTCTAAGTGATTCTCATAGTGCTCATCCCTGTTGTTTACGGTTCTATATACACTAGACACCTGCCGTCTGCAGGTTGCTAAGGTAACCAAGGGGGCCCTAAATCCTAGCCAATCAGAAGAAGCCCGCTGTTCGATTATCCTGCGGGGCCTGAACACCTGTTTGAGCTGGCCATTCTATCCTGATTCCTTTACCGGTACATAGCGCCTCTCAAAGTTACCTAGGGGCCTCGGAAATACTTTATCCTGACTAAACAAGTTATTATCTTTCTAATAAGACCAAACATGACGTTCTTACAATGAATATTAGCTAAGTGCCCTTGAGCGCTACACAAATTCCCATGGCAGCACGATGCCCTATTGGCCTGCGTCCCTACCAACGGGGGTCGGCTGCGGGACTCTGTACTAAGCCTCCCGCACATCAGAAACCCTCGGGAATGGTTACAAACAACACCTTAGGCCTACTGCTACGTAATAGTCAGGGGAAACACCTACCCCGATCCCAATTACAGGGTAGCAATATGATCGTGCCTGGCTAGTATACCAGCGGGGGTATCGTGACGGCTTAACTGCCTGCCTCCCCGAGGCTTCCCTAGCTGTTTGGACTACTCCCAATACTCCCAAAAATTACTCTAAACTCAAGATAATGACATAACAGTGGCTGTGACACTACACTATTCCACATATACATCTATTCCATAAGAACTTTTGGAATAACAAAATCCATAATATAATGTTTGCCTGTATTGGTATGAAATGGTACTATTTGTAAGGAATGATATTTTAATAAGTTTAACTGTACTCAATATTTGATCTAATTTATTTCATAGAAACTTACCTGTGATATCCAGTGGAGATGGTTATAAAGTTAGATACCAAAGTACCGTATATGTAATTTCCTTAAGATACTTACTAGTCAATATCATTGACAGCCATAACTATGTGCTGCTTTTACAAATATAACGTTCTTAATGGTCCATACCCACGTATATTTTCCTGCTTCCTCAGCGTTCTAGCTCCATAAATAACTTCGCGTCTTAAGGGGTACGGTCCTCAGAGATAAATGTGTTGCTTCCTTCAGTTCGTTTTTGTTGTTCCTTCGCCAGATGTTGGTAAACATGACTTGCACACTGTTTTTCATGGGCTTGCGCCATGCAGTTACATCCGTTTAATCTCCTACCTCCATTTTCTCGTTGGCCTTTTTAATAAATCTCTCTTTTCTTTCCTTTTCTGTTCATGTTAATCCGGAAACACGTAACGTCACGTTTTTGTGCGTGAAAGGTTCTGTGTAATCGTAGGTCCTCGTTATCAGTTGATGCTGAAGAAATCTCTCACTTCAGTTGTCACTTCAGTTTGTTTATGTCAAGCGTTTGTTGTCGAACGATCTTGTTTATAGTTTTCAATCATTTTCTAGCTTTAGTGCTAATTTCGGCAATAGTAATAGGGATGCGAGTACTATCAATAGGGTGCAGAGAGCAGCCTTCCCGTGGCGCACCCTGGGTATCAGGTCTTGTCGAACATTTTGTTCCGACTTGGCCTGATAGCGAATGCTCTCACACAGTGCAGTGAGTGCTTAGACTGTAGTGACTTGAATTGACGTTGCAATCGTTATCACCTGTTTTGGCACGGTATGAACCCCCTTTTGGTGTTGATGTGCCGTTAAACTTTGATAACACTCACACTCACTGGTTGAGAAGTAGCTTAAACCGTCTGTAAAATTCCAGGGGCGTCGATGACGCCGTATGAATGGGTGGGAAGAATACTGGGATGATTCGAGTGATGACGTGATATATGAATGGAGAACGATTTTTTAGGCGGGCCAGGAGGAAGTTGTTTTGGAATAGGGTTTGCGCTGGGAAAAATCTATCACGGCGTCGTGAAGAACTCCCACTTGACCCGACCAAGATTTTCCCCGGACAAAAGATCGAAAGATAGTGGAAGTTAAAGACTGGAGAAATAATTTGAAGTAGAGTGAGGAAATATGAGGGCGACATGATGTACGAAGCCTGGCGGTAAGACCGGAGTTCGACCTTGGGATCAGGTTCCACAGGTCTGCATCATCGAAGACCAGGGGGATCAAATGCAGCCGAGCTGGTCATAAGGGCAGCGGTGTATTACAAGGTGTACTGGCTACACCATAAACATAACAGACGAACTATTGGGTGTACTTCAGGGTGTACTGCTATGTACATCATAAGGACAGTGGTGTACTAGTCATCATAACAGACATAACGGGTGTACTACAGGGTGTACTACAGGGTGTACTGCTACCTACATCATAACGGGTGTACTGGCTACACCCCCTACACCATAACGGGCGTACTGACTACAGGGTGTACTACACCCTATATCATAACGGTTATAGGCCACATCATAGGTTTACACGGATGCGTTATGACGATGACCACCTCGAGGGTCCAGACCTTGCACGATTAAGCTATGACGGCAGTGCACGGGTACGTAATGACCCACTGCACGGGTACGTAATGATGGTGTACCTTCAAAACCTTGCTCCCAAACAGCCCACTACAAGACTACTGTCGCTGTTCCCGGGGCAAGTTCAAAATTGAGGCGTGTAGGCAACCAACTGAGTATGTAGAGTATTTAAATGGCTGCCACCAATCCAAGTTTAGCATAAGAGCAAATCGACCATTCTGAGACAAAAAAGGTTTCCCCATTATATTCTTGGAACCTTTTCCACGTTGTCCCGTCTTATAAATCTCTGTACACCCCACGGACCAATTTTTTTTCAGAGAGCGCGATCTTTACAAACCAGTATAAAGTGAACCTTAAAGCCAGAGACCACATAGATCATACAATGTACCATAAGACAAAAGTCACTGCCCAAATGTGAAATGCGAAACTGCCCAAATGTGAAATGCGAAACAAAAACCAAATGCAATGCAAGTTGATATTCAGGTTAGTGTAAAGCTTGGCCATGTCCATTGAAAATTTATCAACACAAGAAATGGCACAAATTTAAGATCTATAGCTGTAAGTGTTTACTATAACTAAAAGAAGCGACATACCTTGCATTTTGCAACTTTAGGATAAAGCCCTTGGTAGCCGCCTCTTTAAGGGCAGGAAAGAGTGACCCCATATAGACAAGGGCTGGCAAGGCTCCACTGTTGTATGCAATGGCAACCTTTATCATTTTCAGACGGCCTTCCTCACCCGCCCAGTACTCGATGACAGACGTGGTGTAGCACACCTCTGCCCGCAGCGTCTTTCCTGTGGAGGTTCCACCACCCACCAGGTCTCCAATGGTGATTGACATCCTAAGAAAGAAACTGAGAATATAATTGGTCATATATACGACAATCTGTACATTCAATACCTTCTTGGTGAATAAAAGCTGCAGAAATTTCTTTACAAATATCAATTACACATACAGTATAATGATTACATGTGTTATGTATAAATATAACACATCTGACTGTGATTAAACAATAAGTACTTACCTTTCAGTCTTATTTCAAGGGAGCGAGATCTGATCTTTATACCACAATAGCAGACACCTTTCACTCACATATTGATCCTTATTAAGCTATCTTGATTGACACAGTGGTATGCGACACACAAAAGATGCAAAACACATGTACAAATAAAGAAACTTCCATACACTAATTACTGGATTTTTGTTAAAACACGAAAACAGCACAACTGAAAGACAAAGCTACACTCGACAGCAATTTAACGACACAAGAGCTCCAGCCAACGAAAACCAGCAATAAATATATTGTGGTTACTTTGGTTTGCCAAAATGGAACTCCCAGTTCTAACATATACCAGTGATAGTATGTCCTAAATGGCAATGCCATCACCTTGTTTTCACGATGACTACAATCCCCTTCCAGAACTCACAGGGTCACCTCATTGATCAAAAAATAAAATAGATACAAGACAAAGATCCCCCCCCTCCCCTATGGAAAAAAAACTATTTTATCTTAATTATTGGATATCTTTTTTTGGTGGTTCAGTTTATTACTGGTATTTGTTTTTCATATAACCCTATGACTACATGTCTGCAACCAGTGGAAAATATATGCTGTTAATACCTTGTGGCAATCTAACCCTGGTAACGAAGTATGTAGTTCTGAAATGCCTGTAGGCATGCAAACTGAGTGCGCAGTCCATATATTGAAGCGACCATGCCTATAACATGGCTCGTCGAATCCCTCACCTGCTGGTATTCGGTATAATTACTTAATATTTCCTAGTTGTATCCAAGTTTATGCATACTTAGATTTGTAACACAGAAAACACGTTTATTTATTTGCTTAAGTCAAGAAATATTCTAAATGTATATTCTTTGTTTTCCATTGCAAAAAGTGTGTCACTTGCCAATTTTGCTATTGCATCGATTGTGGCATGTTTCTTTCGAAATCCATATTGATGTTTATAAAGTAAGTTATGTTTATTTATGAAAGAATACATTCTTTTATGGACAATTTTTTCCAATACTTTAGAGGGGTGTAGAGAGCAGCCTCCCCGTGGCGCACCCTGGGTATCAGGTCTTGTCGGACACTTTGTTCAGACTTGGCCTGATCGCGAATGCTCTCACACAGTGCAGTTCTTAGACAGTGCAGTTCTCACACTGTAGAACCATAACATTTTTTAGTGGACTCTGTGATATCATCATCATCTAGTGGACTGTTTTGGCACTGTATGACCCTTTTTGGTGTTGATGTGCCGTAACACTTTGATATAATCCATCAATCAATCAACCAATACTTTAGACAGTGCTGGTAGTAGAGATATTGGCCTATACCGGTAGTTGCCTAATTGATCATGTTCTTTGGATTTGTAAATGAGGATTACCTCCTTTGCAATCATCAGAGAACTCGGGACCTGTCCAGTGACTAGATATTTGACTAGTATACCAACTAGTAGACACGTATGTTGCATTTTTTAAAAAGATGCTGTAGATATTTTATATATTTTTGCCCCTGAAATTTTTAGGTTTGAGCGAGTTAGTGATATCTAGAATTTCCCCTGCCCACGTTGGTCTCAGACAGTGCAGTTCTCAGACTGTAGAACCATAACATTTTTTTCTGGTGGACTCTGTGATATCATCATCATCTAGTGGACTCGCCTGTTTTGGCACTGTATGACCCTTTTGGTGTTGATGTGCCGTAAAACTTTTGGATACAATCAATCAATCAATCAACCACGCCACCTCCTTTGGGTGAATTTCTGTTCTTGTATACAAACGCAATGTATAACCTGGCAGTTCAATCTGTGGTAGGGATGATAATCCTTTAGGATGCTGCTCTTCAATATGTGATAGGGTTGATCGTTTGGGATGCTGCTCTTCAATCTGTGTTAAGGTTGATCCTTTAGAATGTTGCTCTTCAATCTGTGATAGGGCTGATCCTTTAGGGTGCTGCTCTTCAATCTGTGGTAGGATATGAATACCCGCAAACGCCTGTATTTGGGCCATAACTTTTGGAGAAAACTGTGTGGGTGTTTTTGCAGCTGTAGCCCCTCCTCTTTTTCTTGTTTTTTTTTCATTTTCTTTGCTACTGGTACTTGCAGTTTTTTTTTTTTTTTTTTTTGGGGGGGGCACTAGTCCTTCGTGGTTTTGACACACTATCTTTGCCATCTTTGTCTTTGTCAGCGGCGTGTTCTTTCCTTTTTTATTCTGTGGTTTGAGACCACCTTTCTGTTAAGGGCCTTAAAGGGTACCTGAAATATTTTACAAGTTCGCCAGGTACTAGGGCTGCACATGGGTAAAAAACAAAAGTGCGACACGGCCACTTTAAAAGTTGTAGAGAGTCCTCAATGGGTAGACATACAAAAATATTGCTTGAATCCATAAATAAAAGTCCCTATTTCGGTATCACAGAGAAGTAATAGACATTTTAAAGTTGACGGATTGTAGCATGCAGACTGAGCCACCAATCAATGTGGCCGCATGACGTTATAGGATTGAGTGCTTACATTTTTGTGATTCAAGCAAACTAAAAAAAAATATACTACCATAAAAGTTTCATAGCCACTGAGTACCATTACAGTTATACTCACAAAAGCAATAGTTGCAAATCAGAAATCACACTGTCAAATGCTGATGCATTATACACAGACAAAGCATTTCGCTTTTGAAAGTACTGGGGGAAAATCATGCACTAGTATTACAGGTACCCTCAAATTGAATTACATACATGTACCTGCTATCTATGGGCTTTGTCTGCAGCTGTGAAATCCGACATCATCAGTAAACAGATGTCTAAAATTTCGGTGTCCAGGCACACGTTGCTAGTCTGGGGTTCTGTGTTATACATTCTGGGACTTCTTGGTCCTCTCTATGATCCATAAATCTGTGACTAATATCTGCCATTTCTTGACAGCACACCCATTCGTCAGCAGTAGGAATGGGGAGCAGTTTCCACAACTACACCACTCTGTGTTTTGTAGTCTATTCTCACCCTCGGCTGTCTCTTCCCCAATGGGATTGTCACAATCGGAGTTATTGCTAGCCGGCGGCCCCGAGTTATGGTTATTCTCAACAGTTTCATTTCTTTTAACCCTTGGTTCAAAGGCATATATATCCCACAGACTGATGCCTGCCACTTTCATTTTCCACCTGGTTCAGCATAAGTTCTTCACAGTCTGACACATCAGCATCAACACTCAAATATAAACTAGCACCTTTGCTAATCTCAGTGAAGCATGCAATAGTTGTTTGCCTGGAGCAGTGGCTTCCGGTTTAGGCCTAGGGAATACCGATCATGCCACTGATGTCATAGAAAAAAATTAATAAGCATGCATGTGCCCAGGAGCAGCATCAGTCACTCGGCAGGGATTTTAAACTGCTACTAAACCATTTGTAAAGATTTTTTTTTATATTGAACATCACTTATGAATCTTTAAAGGTCAAAATATTTTATTTGTACCAAAATACTCCACTGTTTCAGTTCCCCGTTAAGAATGGTAATAAACAGTTAAAGCTAATTATTATCTAAGAACACAGAATGGTAAAGCTACATGTAATCATTATCAAAGCATCAGGACAGGATACATCAAACTTTACATGTGAGATACAATAAATGTACACAGCATCCACTTTCAGTCTGTAAAGACACACACACAAAAAAAAAACACTTTAAAAAAATTGATACCATTAACATGCCTATGAAGACATGTAGAGAATGACACCAAAGATCCTACGAGTAGACATCGGATACAGGCAAATAAATCCATGCTGCGTGTTCCCAGAAAGTGCATTGAAAGGTTGGGTAATCTACATGATCTAAGGATATGATAATTAAACAAAGGACTTTCGGAAGCTTAGAAAAATGATTTGTAGTCCATACTGTAAATACAAATGAAGCGCCTGAAAATGCTTTAGAAAGAACAAATTTCAAAGCAAGTTCATCAAACAGCTAAAAGATCCCACAATCAGAAAACAGTAGAAACAAGAGGCCCAGAGGCCTTGATGATCTGCTTGAACTGAAGACCCTGCACACAAGGTTTTTAAAAAGTTTAGATAGAATGTTATCTAAGGTACTAAGTGTCAACTTCTCATTGTAGTATTCTAACAGGCATGGGGATTTACCATGGTAACCACTGTTCCCATAAAGTTTGGACGAGCTCCAACGAAAATTGTGGGAGAAATAGCTCCATATGGTCCTGGATGAAAAATGCCATAATTTTTTAATTTTTGGCAGATTGCCAAAAAAGTAATAGCCTGTATTGCCCCATGATAATGACACCCTGTATAAAGTCTGGATGAAATTGGATGAAAATTGGAAGGTACAGTAGTGTTTTGAAAATCTTAAAATTGGAAGTTTTTGTAAAGTGTTCAAGCTATTCCACATCTTAGGATTTTGTCCATCGACTCCCATGTTAAAATTTTCAAAGTGCTACAAACATTTTGAAAACTTGGTCCATGGCCAAGAAAATTAATAGCATGTATTTTCATGAGGACATTGGCTACCATAGTCATCGTTAAACCAAACGTTCGTTAAACCAAACGTTAACGAAACAAAATTCATAGCAACTTTTGGACTTTACATTTGACCATACCATTCTTTTCTAGTGGACTCTGTTTAGACGCATAGGGCAGTTTTACACCTGTTTTGGCACTGTATGACCCTTTTGGTGTTGATGTGCCATTAAAGTTTGATATCGTCATCATTATTCATAGCAACTTACAAGGTAGATTAACACGTAAAGAAGTAACTGTAACAAGTGAGACGGCAAAGCGATATAAAAATTTAAATAATCACATTATACAGACTGGTGGTTACAGTTTGAGAAATCTAAGTTAATGGCGGGACCGACTGCCACGCCAGGACAGCAGAGCTAAAATCTATCAGTTTCCTGGCAATGTCTCCTAGCCTGTTATACAGACTGGTGGTTACAGTTTGTGTACAAAGAGATTTAAAGGTTAACAGGCTTTTATGCCAAAGAGATCATGTTAATGCAGGCTTTTGTGCACAAAGGGACTAGGCAAATATATGCTTATGTGCAGTATGAGACTAGGTTAACAGGTCTCGTGTACAATAACGTAAATAAGATCGAATTTTGGTGGACAATGATACCGGTACTACTTTTACAGGCTTATTTGTTTATATGAGGCAGCATTTCATGTAATGGGCCTAGATGTAATGGGCCTAGGCCAGATTTATATACAGGTCTATGGGTTATGAAACAATAGCTAGGTTTACACATTTTAAACACCCAACAATCGGTTGTGTACACTACAAGAGCATTTGTGATGGAGAATGGTTACTTTGTGTACACAACTACATGTAGAGTGAAGTTTCTTGCAGACTAGGTTACTGGTTTGGGTTCGGATTCTTACTCATCTACAACTCATGCAATATTGCACACGTCAATCAATTGACTGGGGTGCATGAGAGCAGCCTCCCTGTGGCGCACCCTGGGTATCAGGTCTTGTCGGACATTATGTTGCGACTTGGCCTGATAGCGATTGCGCTCACACAGTGCAGTTCTTAGACAGTGCAGTTCTTAGACTGTAGAATCATAGCATTCTTTCTAGTGGACTCTGTTTAGACTCATAGGGCAGTCTGCACCTGCTTTGGCACTGTATGGCCCATTTGGTGTTGACGTGCCATTAAACCTTGATATCATCATCAATTGGCTGAGATGTTTCGTACTTAGGATAATCTTCTACCGGAAATGTTCAGTTACAAAAATATGTAAACGTCCCTACTTAAAGAGTGTTGTGGTGGCTGCCACTTTTTCCACACATGACATCTTTGTGGTGCCATCTTTCTTCTGTTTTTTGTGCTGGATTGCTGTGCCTTGCTTGTTGGCGGCGGTGTTTCGGGGTTGGTATTGATGTGGTGGTATTGCATGATGAACTGGTATCAGTGGGTGTAGCGTTGATACTGCTTGGCGATATACGAACACCCAATGCTGGCCTTTTTGAGTGGCTTCCGAACATTTCCTATATTATTTTGAACAATTTTCCGAATAGTGTTTCTATTCAGTGATTTGTATCCACGTTGCTTGCATTTCACTTGTAGAAATTCTGAAAGGGTAATTTTTTAAAGTACTTTATTATAGTTGAAATCACAAAACAATAGCAGAAAAGCATGAAAATGGTATTAAAAATTCTATGTTAAATGATCAAGGAGTCGATGGTACTCTAATCTTCTCAGATTGCATGCTGTTAATGTCAATTTTGACTTCAGCAACTCACACTCTTCCCTTGGATCATTAGGGCCCCTGATGGGTGGGTGTGTGTGTGGGGGGGGGGGGGGGGTCTGTGGGGTATGTCAATTTTAATCGTGTGGGGGTGGCTGGTGTAACAAGGCAA
>JAAUYG010068002.1_pt1 | contig 10174 bp, 5 predicted proteins | sample 7278091 | NCBI WGS metagenome assembly JAAUYG01 (sample SAMN14350201, study PRJNA611818) | marine sediment metagenome | isolation source: surface marine sediment (0.6m) | place: French Polynesia: Moorea | collected 2018-08
AATGTATGGAAATTTCATTAAAAAAATCAATATTTAGGAACTGCAAGCCACTTTCAGGGAAAAAACGTTTTCCAGAAATATGTTTCTATGACGAACGATTGTTGTGTCGCTGGGCATCAAAAATAACAATCCCAAAATGAAGCCATATTACTGTTTAAAATGGGTAAAATACAAACCATTACAACGAAAGTGTGTCCAACCTCCTTAAGCATTTTCAAGAACTTCGTCCCAAACTTTACCCAAGAAATCCATATGATTAAGTCTACAGAATGCATGCCAATAGCCAGCACAAGTGTATAAATACACGTTATATTTATTAACTGCTATGAGACTATCATAACCAATGGTCGTGTATGTAGAGAGTTGACTTCTTTGCTTTGTTGGATCATGCCGATGTTATTACTAATACCAAGCAGTATTAGAGATTTGTATCTTGACCTTGTGTTTTCACCAGAATGGTGACGATATTCACATGCGGGACATGTGTCACATGCGGGACATGTGTTGTTGTATTACGTCATAGCATTCCGAGGCACAATCTCGGGCAAATTTTTGCCCAATACAGTGACGCCTGAAATTTAAATAGAAACCCTCCATTTTAAGATTTTATTTTAATGCTACAGTAATCCTCTTTTACAAACCTTTTTTAAGACCACCATGATTATAAGACCACATAATTTGGTTCTAAAATGTGATATTTTGGGTATCACTGAAACCTTTATTTTCATACCACATACATGTACAATATAAGATATAAATCCTATGGGTGGTCTTAAAACAGGGCACTCTACCTATTTTTGATGTATATGTACTAGTATTATATTTTATTCACACCATTTGTATTACTGGTACATATTTTTTATTATATATTGGTTTGATTCTATGGTATATGTCAATGGTCTTAAATGTTTTGATATCCCATCAAATTTGACAGAACAGCTATTTTCTTTTTCTTTCTTAAAACTTCCTTTACTAAAGAACAGACTGCAATCAGGGTGGGAAACCTCACAAAGTGCCTTCGGATAAAAATATGAAAATATTTCCATGAGTAGTCATGTGACCTGTTCAGACCATCAGGAGTAGGTTCCTGTTGAATTTAAGTAACTATATTTTCAACCCACATTAAATATTTTCTGTTGTAAAGACCACTTATAACAATAACAATTTTCTTTTGTTAAGTGTCTGGTCACTTAAAACGAGTAAAAGCCATTTATATGTACATGGCAGACATGGCTTTGGAAAATAAATAATAACAGTCAACGCAACATGATTTTGAATTCTTTTATTGAACTCAACACGTTTATAATGCACTCAAAAAAAGCTCAAAAGAAAAACAACGGGTCTTTAGTTAGACCCAATTTCTTTCATGCCACAGCATGCACAGAGTTCTTCATTGAATATCCTTCCTTGTACTGAAATCTCGACTTTTCTCAGTATAAAATCAAATACAGTGGTCCCTCACTTAAGGGACACACTCTAGAGAGGACACCTCTCTAGAAAGGAGGCAAATTCTTTGCAGCAAGTACCGTAAATGCTTGATACCCTGCCCCTCGCAAAAGGACACCTCTCTGATAAGGACAGGATTACTTTGCAGAGGTGTCCCTATTAGAGGAGTACTATATAAAGACACTAAGTGACTGACAACATGAATAGAATCATTTACATTTTTCAAACTGTCTCCAATCAGAAGAAGGCATACTGTATTTAAAACATAAAACCTGCCTTTGGCTTGTCATGTTCAAGCTTCCGCAAGATCTCTTTGTTTCATCCATTTCATGCAATAACTATAGTTTTTTGGGCTCAAGTTTCAGAAGATTAGTCAGAGAGATCACACAGCTTTATCTTTAAAAAAAGCTGTTTAATATTAAAATCGAGGCTGGTATAGTTTAGAACTTGAATCTTGCAGCACCAGTCCCTGCTAACAGATTAGGTACATGGGCAATATACCATGAAAAGCAGCTTAAAATAGCATAAAATAACCATGATAACATTACTGTAACTTGAATCATGAAAGAATCTAGTATCAGAAACAAGCTCTTACAAATAGCACTACTTGTTATATCAGCATTAGCAAAAAGATTAAACTGTAGATACTCGACACCACAAAGAGCATGAAGAGGATGCAAATTCTCAAAGTCTTATCAACAACAAAGCCCGAGATGAAAATACAGACCATCTGTAAAGTCTCCTCTGTAGTAGGTCCTGGCAAAAACAGCATATCATTAACTTACATGAACAAAATAATAAAATCTCTTGAATGTATACCTGAACGATTTCGAAAATACATGTATTAGGCCTAGAATATATAGAAATATAGCTGGCTTAACCAATCACTCGAGGCCTTCCTTACAAATCATACATGGAGCCACTACAACCTAGCGTTGGCTAAAGATTAGTAGTTTCAGACAATAAACATTGTGTGTTCCACAAATTTTGAACAAAGAAACAAAACTGTCTAATGTGTAAACTGTGAAGATATAGTATGTGGTATATATGAATATTACTGCAAAATAGAAAGGTTTCTCTTGTTCGGACAGCTCAGATTGCCCAAGTCACATCTTCGGTTTCCTGGTGGGACATCATATTTCGACCACTTAACTATATACCGGTATATACATGTATATATTATGCACATGATGTATGAAGACCATTTTCCAGTTATACCAAAGTAATTTTTCAGTGTAAAGTAAATTTTCAATGTAAAATATTCTCAGAAATATACACCTCCCCCCACCCCACCCAGAAAAATAAGGCCACTTGTAACTTGTTTCACTCGTGACTGTACTGGCATTCATTGAGCAAAATACTGCCTAGGCCCTAATCGGTCTGCTGCATCATCTGCCGTGCCTCTGACCATGTCTGGCACCATATCAAAAATCTGGTTATCTTGGTCCCCGACAAGCTCCTACACTACTCCCTGCATTGGAAGATGCCTAATTCAGCTAGAAAACCATGGTCTTAGGTTGAAGGTAGTCTTAAAATGGGGGATATTTAGCTGACAATATAAGAGTGCTACTGATGGCTGGTTTCAAAATGGAGGGAATTCTTGAATGGGGGGGGGGGGGAAGTCTTAAGTCGTGGTGACCACTGTAGTTGTTTCAAAGCCTTTTATGTGAAAATCTGGTGAGTTAATAATTCCTGATATGTTCTTCATGTGTACCCTGTTTTGCACTTTGTAGCCTTATTGTAATAGTCAGGCTGGGACTGTTGCTTATTAAATTGTATAAAGATTTTTGGTCTCTATATTCGTAAGGGTACATGGATATGCATTTGTCCCCTATTATGTATCTTCTGCAGTGGAACCTTAATCCATTCTGGAAACATTTTTTTTTGTCTATTGACCAAAAGCTAGGGGATAATCTGGTACATTATGTGTGTTGTTTCAGAATCAAGTCCATGTTGGCCTGAGGTTTCACTGTATGTTTCACAGTTTGAGGTCTCACTGCATTATCCTTGGTTATCTTGAGCGAAAAAAGATACCCTCTCTTCCGTGGTATGCAAATATAACAAGGGCATCGCAACAATTTTTATATACAGTAAAGACAACAGGTATCGGTGACTATCTGTCTTGAAGGATTGCATGTTTCTGACTGAATGTCCTACGTTTCAATGTAAATAACTGAGCCTACCACTACTACCACTGAGACCACCCTGTCTTGGCAGACCACATTTCTGCGGCTAATCCAACGGTCTACAAAGACAGGCTCTACTGTGTAAACTCCCAACAGAACAAGACATACTCTGTTCGAACTTGTATAGTGAAACCTGTCTTGACCAATCTTGTAATGAGAGACAACTGACATGTGAGACCGCCCCTTACCATGCTCATGAAGGACCGCATAGTCCTGGTAGCTCATCTGAAGGGGGTAAAATATCAATGTAATTGAACCTGCCACCAGCGACAACCTGTTCTGAGAGCATTTTATGGTTAACGCGACAGTCTTTAAATACAGGTTCTACTGTACCAAAATCGCTCATGCGCAACATCAAATATAGGCCGTCCAGACAGGTTTACCACAACTTTATACATGTCTCAATAAAGATTACAGGCACGTTGATACATAAAGACACCACAAAGGATACATGTATGGCATTCTTCAGTGGTGCTTGTGACTTATTAATACTTGCATACAAAGAGATTTATAAATGTATTGTTCAACACAATCACTCATCATTCAATTTCAATGAGTTACATCATTTTCAATGATGAGTTCCATCATTTTCAATGATGGGTGCAGAGAACATGCAATACCATATATTCATTACCATGATCATGTGAGTGTTCAAATTAAAATTTTAATGTTCATTTCTCATTGTGTCTTCCTGCTTGTTCTAGCTTACAGCTGCCTGGCAATCACTTTGTGGCCAGCCTCCTTGGTACAAACCTCACCCGAGTTGCTTCCATGCAATAGGGATTCCGAAGATACCCGAAAGAAGGGTAAAGGCGCGAAAAGAGGGGCATCTCACGATTGGCAGAGCTTTTACTTGTCGCAATATGATTCAAGGGTAGTCATAAGACCAAGGTAGTTTAGCTTCTGAATGAAACCGATTATTCATAAGTTTTGCGAATTTGTGGCGCTTAATACTCCCTATTTTGTCAACATACTCTTGCATCACTGAAGCGTAACAGTCGTTTAGTACACATCAAAACTGTACGCACAAGACTGGAACAACTGCCTGTCTTCAACATAACTACTAGTAACTACCATGCAACTTTAAATTATTCCATGGTCATACACGTCAACACACATGACACAATGTCATGCAAAACCTAATTTAAGCCAACAGTTCACCACCATGGTGGCTATATGGACCGACTACTATGCAATCAGCAAAACTTGTCAAACTTGAATATCTTGGCTATCAGTGGCTATAATACATGTACACATTATAGTCAACATTAACTGTATGCACATGATACTGTATTGTAAACATGGTAAATAATAATATTAATAGTAACAATAAGCAGTTCTTATACATGTATCATGTGTATAGCGCTTATTCTTTTGAACAGGCTCAAACCACTTCACATATTTATTACCCCCGGGCACACCTGTACACAGTGCTACACACGAACATTTCAACTACCGGTACTGTAAATTCATTAATGTTCGCGGGAATTAATGTTTGCGTTTTTGAGACAAAACCATGTTCGCGGGGATTAATATTTGTGGTTAGCAAGGTCTCGTTAGTTGGTACATGAATTATGTTTGCGGGGTATTAATTTTTGCGATTTAAAGATGGTCGCGAAATTCGCCAAATAAATCCCTAGTAAACATTAATGAATTTACAGTATGTAAATATATTCAGCACACTGAACATGCTGAATGCAAAATGTATTGGATATAGGCATGATAAGCTATACTGTTTCATAAACTGTTGGGGCCTGGATCATGTGACTTATAAATCTCACTGCTTTCTAGATGCTTGTTAATGTCACTGGTTTCATTCCTAATATTCGTACGAAACAAGATGAAGTCTCAGAGCACACCAACAGCAAGTTACACATGTACCATGTGTACAGTAAAGATCTACACATACACATTATCATGTTGTCACCTCCATTTTGTTCAATATATGCACAACTATTGTAGGTATATAAACACTGGACAGTGCATGGGGGAAGAGATCAATACGCATACTAAATCTTCACTTCATTCACCATTGTTCACTGTCCGGCTTTCTTTATGAAAAGTGGAAAAAGCATCATGCCAGAGAACAACATCCAAGCACCGGCCACGTAGAATGACACATCGTAGTCTCCCAGGGAGTCATACAGCCAACCTGGAGAAGGAAGAAAAGTAATTTTTCGGGTAACTTGCCACAAATAATACCTATACAGTAGTAATAGTATCTGTTAGGGGGTGGGGGGTGGGGGTGGGGGGGGGTGTCAAGTGGTGGTGGTGGCATACAAATGATTAATGCATAGTGAAATATATGCACATATCCCTGTAACTATATCTTAATGGGGAGTCTGAATTGCTTGATTGTGAAATTGTTGTAGTTCATAAGCTGCAGGAGCTTACAATATATAGACTTAAGGTTTGATACTGATTTAGGTGAACAATATGCATGATATACGCAAGATACCAGTACAATTGCATATCTTACCCCCTACAGGTGTTCCAAGCAATGTGGCCACTCCTTGTACCAACTGTAGGAGTCCAAAGGCACTGGTTGCCCTAGCCAGCCCAACGGCATTCACAACGCACATCATCTGCAAGGCGTAGGTCACGCTAACAAAGAAACCAAATGTCACAGAGAACACAGCCAAGGACGCATAGTCATGGCAGAAAGGCACGAGGATCGTAGACAGTCCGACGATTACGATGGAGACTCCATATATCGTAATGGGTTTGACTTTGGGATGATCTCCCAAGATTCCTAACACTATTTGCCCCACGGTTCGTCCGATTCCGATCAGCGACAGCAAGAACATCAGGTCACCTGCGATGTTGAGGCCGCTCGCTCTGTCAATCAAGTAAATATACGGAAACCCTACCCAAAGATAGAGAATGAAGCTGGAGGCGCAGAAGAGCAGGTACGGCCAATTTTTCATCAGGCTTTTGTCCAGCATGGACATCATCACTGTCTTGATCTCCTCGCCAAAATCCTGACAGCACTTTGATGTCTTTGTGGGTTGAACTTGATCATGTTGATGGCATCCTTCTTCGTGGGTCGGAAGTGCTGGACAGCTCTTAGACCAAGAATTGGTACTTTCTAAAAGTAGAGGCTCAAACACCACAGTCTCATCTGCACTTGTGTCTCCCTCTGATGCATTTCCTGTTGCGGTTTCAAAAATATTGGGACAGGAATACAAAGGTTTAGCATTCTCCTGCCGCTGCGTTCTGTTATGATCCATATATCTGCGCCCTGTGTAGCTGCTTCTTTCTGTGGGAATTTTTTCTATATCCCAGTCAATATTTCTTAGTTTGGGATTTTCTATTTCTGTATTGTCTTTAGCACTGTCAGCAACCGGCACCTGTAATGGTGGACTTCTAAACAAAGCAGATGCTACGATGATATGTAAACAGATTCCTCCAGTTATCAACAGAGCTCCTCTCCATGAGTACAGCTCAAAGAGGCACTCCATCAACGGCGGAAAAGCGATGGCACCCAGACCGGAGCCAGTGACGGCAAGCCCTGTAGCTAATCCTCGACGTTTTTCGAAGTAATAAGTCACTATGACAAGGGATGGTATATAAGTCATGCACAACCCGATGCTTGCAAGTAGGCCTGTGGTGACACACAAGAAGTCTACAGATGTTGCAAATGTGCTGATAATAAAAGATGCTACAGTTAAAGCTCCACCAGCAATGCCAATGGGACGGCATCCATACACTGTAGTCAGAGCACATACTATTGGGCTCATGAGTAGCGGAGCACCATAAAGTAAGGCGCCAATAAGTGCAGTTTTGCCTTTTCCAGCTGCAAAGTACCACACCAGTTCGGGGAAGAGTAGGCCAAAGGAGTATGACCAGCCGTCAGCAATGAAGTAAGCCACAAAGGCGCCGAGTAGCACGACCCACCCCCACCCTCCGTCTGTGGCTACTGGTACAGGCTTGCTTTCCTGCTTGTCTGCCATTGTTTGTCTGGAAATAAAAATAAGATTTATACCGGTACATGCTATTACATGCATATCAAAATTCTTGCATCATCTTCACCAAAATGCAACAGACATACCAGGAAATAATTAAAGATCCAGCACACTAGCTAGCTGTGAACAACTTTTTATTCAATCGATAGCACAAGTAATGGTCAACTTTAACACCAGTGTGCACTGGTATAGGTAGAAGGTCAGTTAACTGGGGCTAGTCTCTGAGAGCCCTGGATCGACACCCCTTTTGTTTATCCCCCAGCAAAAGACATGGGTTTTTCCCATGATGTCATGATTATACACATTCTTCATGTTCTTCCAAAAGGAGCATTTATAACAGTGTCACGCATTGGTCTCTGTTGTCTATGCCGCCAGTATGGCTGCTAGTGTTTGGCTGCAATTTGCTACAGGACAAATAGGAGTACACATGGGTCTATAAAATATGGCCTGAAAGCAGCCTGATCAGAGTTTTATCTTTTAACAGAGAACTACGAATCACGGATCATTATTTAAGACCCCTATATGAATTGTATATCAAATTTTAACAGCCATGGCGAGTCGCAGGTCACTCTTTAACAGAAATGGTCTAATCAGTGCTAATCGCAGATCAATCTTTAACAGCCATGGTTTTTATCACCCCGCAGATCGGAACTTAACAGCAACTGCAAGCCACGGATCGTTACTTGGGTGAGGGACTGGCTCATCAGATCATAATTTTACAGGTGGACTGGCTCACAAATCGGCAGTTAACAGAGGCACCAAAATTGCTAATCACTCTTTATTGAGGAGTGCACAACATGACTCGCAAGATAAGAATTTTGTCCATTCACTAGATCGATTTGCCAATATGGGCAATTCGCTGGATTCGATTTTAACCCATGTGTACCCCTACAAATTAATCTGGTCAAACAATAGAGTAAGATAATGACAATATTTGGTCTCATGACCTCCAACACAACAAAATCTGCAAGAGCTAAATAGTTGTTAGTTTGAGAAAATGAGCATTAAAAGTGTGCTGTTTCTGTGAAATGTGGTGAGTTTAGATTGATAAGATATGCCTCAATAAAGAATATATGTATGCATAGATGAAAAATTAGCACAAGTTGGCTGGGCTTCTTGCGAATGCAGACGGCCGGCTAGAGCAGTTTTAACAGTTTGCACGGACATTTGTGACACATCCTTGAAAGTTCTCTCTACTATTTGCCGAAGTTGTTGGGTAGTCCTAGGTTAGGTTACCACTGGCTGTACATAACTCCACAGCACACAGTAAGCATTCAAGACGTACCAGTGCTTACTGCGTGAAGTAGAGTCGTGTAAACACTGGTAAAGCTAGGTTACTAGCCGTGAATGACCCTTTATGACTCTGGTTATGACTTAAGAGTATCCGTCTCTATAGAATATTGAGACGGATGTCGCTGTGGGATAAACATTGGTGGGCTGACTTAAAAACAATAAAAAGCAATAAAGAAAGAGAAATAAATGAAATACAACACATATAAATGTTTATGAGGATCTTTACCTATAGCTGCTTTCACCTTGCATAGCTAAAGACTTAAATATCCGGAAAAGAAAAGACGAAACGAAATAATACTTTCAAACGTGGTGGCCATGGTGGTAGACAGAGTATCCGTCCTATAGACCATGATAGACTGGCTGGCTGGGGCTTACTACGTTAGTACGTAGGCTACTGTACTTATGACTCAACTACTAAAGTACTGTCTAGTCACCGAGTACGGTAGTAGAAGGTAGACAGTCACGCACGTATCCGACAAGACTTGGGGCTAGCTAGGTTACTAGCAGTGAACGACCCTTTATCTGACTGATAGCTCAAGTAAATATCTACTACGGCAGTATACACTGGTATAAAGTAGACGTTCACTTTGGGCTAGCTAGGTTACCATCCCAAATATCGCCCAACAGCTTTCATATTAGTAACATTCCTAAAAGAAAGGGTACAAACACAGCCAACTACCTTTTAAATATGAAGTCCTCCAAGTGCGTTTTTAATATATTCAGAAAATGACTACTTTGTTTTTATTACTTGAATGCGAAGCCAATATACTGAAAAAAGAAAAACAACCTGCCCAATGTGACATTTACCGTAGCTCTCACAATATAGACTATCATAATGCGCAAAGATATAGCATATATATAAATCCACCAAATCAGAACTCAGTATATAAATCAATTACTATTATATTACGAACAAAAACATACAATATATATGTGAAAATAAGTAAATAATAAATAGTAAAATAATATAAATAAATAAATAAATAAATAAATAAATAAATAAATAAATAAATAAATAAATAAATAAATAAATAAATAAATAAATAAATAAAGTATTACATTAATTAACCTATCTAATATGGTTGGAATCTTATAGATCTTATATCTACAGTTTTTAATATCCGTAAGTATGAGGCCTTCACTGTAACAAATCCATGTATATCACTAGACGGGCGCCGCCCCGGGCGGCGGGCCCGCCCCCAGCGGCAGCGCCCTGCACAAAAAATAATTCAAACTAGAAAACAAAAAAACCAACATAAACAAAAACAAAAATAAGAACAACTA
>JAAUYG010073468.1_pt1 | contig 10174 bp, 7 predicted proteins | sample 7278091 | NCBI WGS metagenome assembly JAAUYG01 (sample SAMN14350201, study PRJNA611818) | marine sediment metagenome | isolation source: surface marine sediment (0.6m) | place: French Polynesia: Moorea | collected 2018-08
TACAAATTTTATGTACGTTTTTTCACGATACGGATTTTGCCTGGTAAAAATGGCGTGGTCTCAGGGCACCACATTTTGTGTACGTTTTATTCTGTTACGGTACAGGAAAGGATATGACCATGTATGACTATTCTGAATTTTGGGATACGTGCCATTGTATATGTGTGCAATTTCCAGAATTATTTCCTCACAATTACTGGAATACTGAGGTTTAATAATTGGCAAAGGTCAGAACTTTCCTAAGGCAGGAGCAAGTTTTTATAACTGAGATTTTAGACTCTGAAATTACTCATGTACTAGTGAAATGACTTCAGTTTGCAGACTCAATACTAAATAAAGACTACCTCCAGTCACACTGCCAGGTTAAACCAACGTTTGCCTAGGATCTGTACCTTCCTTGGGCTCAGGATAAGGAAATTCAACAAATAAATGTAGAATCAAAGGTACAGTAAAATGCACACATGAAGTACAGACTGTAGCAGTAGTTATATACATAATCTCTACCTATCAGTGTATGAGTTGCTGTAACTGGCATCTCGGGCAAAGTAAGTCCCCTCTCCAAATCTGGTTCCATTCTTGCCACACATTCGCCAGTCAAAGCCCTGCTTGGAGCAGATACACTGGACTGCTACGTCACTGCTGGTACCGTGGAACAGGAACTGCTCAGCGGCAGACTGTTTGCTACCTGGCGTCGCTTTACCCATCTCCCGGGCTTTCCTGAGAAAACACGAACTAACTGGTATGTAGACTAATTAAGCTATAACAGTGTATAAGTCAGAGCTGCTTTAATGAATTACTTTTTAATTCAATGAAATTTATATTTACAGTACGTAGTCCCTCTATTTTAAAACCCTCTATTTTAAGACCACCCTTGATTATAAGACTGCTTGATTCGGTCCCAAGGGTCAATTTTCTGTGTTAAATGACCTTTATTTTAAGACCACCTGCAATATAAGACCACATTTTCTTGGTCCCATGGGTGGTCTTAAAATAGAGGGACCACTGTATATGGTTTGGATTATATGATGTAATCGTAATTTGAATTTCCAGCCCAAAATGTGATTGTTACAAATTAATTTTGTTTATTTTATATATTTTAAATTCAAAAAACACTCTAAACATGCTAAAATTCAGCTTGTTACATCTAACATTAAATTTCCGATCCATGAGGAACACAAGAACACATGACTTAACTGATACATGGCAGGGATGACTGATATGCTGATAACATATGGAAATTACTAATTATATGTACTGGTACAACAGCTGCCATAGAGCAAATCTGGGGTCAGATCTGACAGTTATAGAACAGCACAATCAGGATAACTTAATTACGTAATTCTTTGACGGCTAGTCAGATACTGTAATCCTGGTGAAAGGGTTTACATAACTGACACAGGATGACATGTACATCTCATATCAGGACAAGTACCTCTCCAAAAGGTCCTATATGATCGAGGCAACCCTAAGAGAAACCTGCGGGTTAAGATGAACATTGTCGCAGGCCTATGGACCTGGACAATTAACGAGAATATAAAATACCTTTCAAATCTTCTCCAGAGGTGTAAGTTCTGTATCTTGTGAATGTCGACGATTTTGTAGTCTGTCCGCGACATTGTCTTATAGAAATGATCCTCTGTCTGTTTGTAGTCAATATCACTGGGTTCCAGCTTCACCCGTTGTGGAGTTCCTTCCTCTACCGTGTTCATCGGAACCCAGCCAGGGGGCAGGACGCGCTTCTGGAACGTTCTCTTTGGCACGCCAGGTCTGAAACATCCACGATATTCTCAGCTGCTGATGATTATGCAACAGTGGCCATAACATATTGTAACATTTGTCAAATTTGCATAAAATATATTGTCATCAATCGCTAATATATTTAAATCCGAGGTATTATCTTGGAATATGTTTACATCATCTATAATGATCACTGATGCTGGTCGCCAGTCTCAACATATAGGGATTCTATATACATGTACATTGTACTTAAAATCTATACTGGTAAAATTAGTACTGATCTTGATGAAACATTATGAGGTAATTTTTGAGTTTTACTGTAATAGATATTATAAACATGAATAAGGTCTTTTTTGCATATCCCAAAATAGCAGGGAAAAATTTTAGGCATTTCACATACCGGTACATCCATTGGGGTTCTCTATAAGCGACTATTTGATCAATTCCAATGGATTCTCATCTATAAATATTAACATTACCTTATCTTAGCTTACTTAGTGCACAAGAAAACCCATGGACTTACATCTGTTTGAGAAAAACATTCTCTTCTGAGATGAACAACGGCCGTCTTCGAATCGGCCTAGCAAACCTGGTCCTAACGTTCTGTTGCTCCATCTTGATGAAGTCCAGTTTGTACCGGTTACCACTAGCTTCAAACTCGAGAGGGGTACTAGCTGAGAAAGCTGCCTCAATGACATCCTGTGCAATGGAGTCTTCCTGGAGGTGTTATTAATTAATTTTAGATAATTTTTGAGTTTGTAAGTTCTGTTGAAGAAATCACACCATCCAAATAATACCATTGATCATCATGCACCATAGTGTCAGACATACCACAGGGGCATGTACATGTTCATAAACACCAGCCAGTCATAAAGTAGCTTCAAATTGTCTTTTATCTCATGTTATTATTTAAATATTTTGTTATTATTGAAAATATTGACCCTGGAAGTACAATGCATATATGTACATGTATAATTTATACATATACAAATCACCTGTCTAAAGTGACCAAAGACTCCCCCCCCCCTTTTCTTTGTACGACATTAATGTTGCTGTGTTGCACACCGCATTGACAAATTATTGTTATATAAGACTACTAGTACAGTTCAAAGGTCACTTATCTCAAGCTCAGAAAGAATACAGGAAGATGAGGCTATTAAAGAATTACAGTATGTATTATGCATAAACAATACAAAGTCCATATTATTTCACAGCAATTACATGCACATTATGTAACTTACATTAAACTCCATCCAAATGCCACCATTCTCCAGCCAGTACCAGCGCCAGCGTGTGAAGAACTTGTTTTTCCCACTGGATGGATCATCCACATAAGACTTTGTGCCGAGCCGCCGGACCAGGTACGTCAGGTTGTTTCCGATACTACAGGTCATCTTCTCAAAGTCGACGCTGCAAAACTGGCCTCCCTCCACCTGAGGAACACAAACGCATATACATGATATATACAGACATGTTGTTACCATGACAACTGGCTTATTACAGGAATGGGGTGGGGATGATCTCGTTTCTATAAAGAAATCTTCAAGTCTAGATCATGTAGATGTGAACTTAAATCCACTAATCCGGCAACCATTGTTATTTTATACTTAAGGATCATTATTTTTAAGAAATCTACTCCAGGTTCCAGAAATTTTGAGCAGGATAACTGACTGTTGCCACATGTGCCATGGGTACCAAAGATATTATGTTGTTGGACTCAGACCACTGACACAGCCAAACATCATCAGCTGGGTATTCTGTAACTATGGTAAAATCTGGTATAAGATGTGACTACTAAAATGTCCTGATGTTGGTTTACTGAATAACTTGTTGAAGCCGTCCAAAGCTTTTTCTGTTAGTTAATATGTTAATACAGCTGATAAATATCTATCATAAAACTTTAATAAAATAATAACTATGGTAACATAACTTACATCTACCATGGTAACGTGAATTCACCAAGGTAACGCTAAGATGCTTGTTTATGTACTTACCATGCAGTAATCCTTGTTCTGAGGGTCACAGTACAGCAGCTCTATCTGACTGTTCCAATTGTCAAGGGCTTTCCACTCGCTCACCTCAGATACAAACATCTGCCACAGGTAAGGCATGGGGAAGTGATGGTTACGACAGCGACCCACAAACTTACAGCACTGGCGTACATTCATCTCACAGATGTCCTTGTCGTCATCGCTATGGATGTTGATGTCAACGACCTGAAGGCCACCGTCAGTGTCACCTTGTGCAGCAGGTCTGGGTTTGGATCCAGACCGAGGTTTCGGTATTGGTTTGTTGGTGGACTTGCCCCCAGTAGGTTTTTTTTCCTCAGAGTCATGCCTAGGCTTCCGTTCCTTGACATCTGAGCTTGCTCCCCCTGAAGCAACATCACCAACTGGAGGGTTGCTATCACCTTTTGGTCTCAGTGATTTATTGACAAGGAGTGACTTGCGGATGGTGTCAGGCTTCATATGCGAGCAGTGAAACATCCCCAGTAGTTTCTGGGTGTTTTCACTATCCAGCGAGTGACTGAATCCGCATGCATCCTCAGGCTGTAGACATTTATTCATGGCGTAGGCTGCACACATGTGCATCTTGGGACAGAGCTCGTACAGCTTCTCATTCTCACAGCTACCTGTGTTATACTCTGGGCAAACCTGGATCAGTGAACATCGCAGAATATCCAGAATGTTCATATCTGTGTAGAGGCCAGCGGGAAACTTCTTCTCTACCAGCAGCTTGTTGTGTGTATCTTCCTGCAGGCTGTGGGAATATTTGCCATGGTCAGCTGATTGATGACAATTCCCAATCACGTAGTCTCGGCAAAGGTGGATATGTTGACAGTTAGGCTTCTTACATCCCTGCGGGCCAGTGTTGTAGAAACACAACTGAAACCCTTGTAGGTGTACCTTGATCAGCGTTTTCGATTTCTCTCTTTTTACCTTTGTGGGAAACACTTTAAACATCCGTTTCTTTGTTTGGAGCCATTGTAGGATATCAGCATGACCAGTGCCCTTTGGGAACAAATGTAGGCCTTTCTGTGCCAGCTCAGACAGAAGACAGGAACCACGGTATTCTTTCACAATCAGGCGGAACACAGCGTTCTCATCCACATGCTGTCGTTGACCATCACCGACGGAACTGACATCATCATCTCCAACAGAATCTTTTGCCTTCCCCTTACGCCTCCTACTTCGCTTCTTCGGATGATGTTTGACATCTGCTCCAGGCAAATTGTCACTTGTAATGGAGCTGACTATAGATGCCTCACTTTGGGAGCTCAAGCTATCATCATCATCATCACTATCATCATCATCATTCTGGCTTACCTTTTTGTCAATTTCACTGAGATCTGTCTTCAGTTGAATCTTCACCAGTTCAGTTAGTTCCTCTATCTGAGCTTGGTCAATGGTCTGACCCGCAGCGACCTTCTGGTCTATAATGGTTCTGATGACAGTTTGCAGCGCATCCTCAGACAGTCCCAGGGGGAGCTCTTCCTCTGCTGTGGCTCCCTCGAGGCCTGCAGGTAGATTATCATCATCATCTTCTGACCCAGACAGCTCAGGTTCTGGTACATCCTCAGAGACTGATTCTTCATCAGGATCCTTTACAGAGCCACTTCGCTTCTGGCCATCATATCCTGACCTGCCCCTACCATGACTTGGGTTGTACGGCCTGGATCCCCTAGTCTTGCCTCGCTGTGCACCTTGACCTTTTGGTGTCTCTTCCTTTGGTTGACCTTTACCTCTGTTGGATGGTTGACCCCTGGGGGGCTGCTGACCTCTGCGAGACGATGGTTGACCCCTAGTCGAAGATGGCTGACCTCTGTCTGATGGCTGACCCCTGGCAAATGATTGCTGACCTCTGCCCGATGGCTGACCACCTTTGGATGGGTAATGTGGTTTCTGACCTTGATTTGGATCCCAGCCTGTTTGACCATTCCCAGACCAGCCACCGCCAGAGAAAGGTTGCTGGCTTACTGGTCCACCACCTGGTCCAAATGGTGTATACGGTGGTGGAGGTTCCCAACCCATGGCAGGACCTCCTGGTTGGCCTCCGAAACCAAAACTCGGGCCATATTGAGGGGGTCCCTGTTGTGGTCCGTGTGGGGGTCCCAGTGGCATGTGTGGTGGGGTTGGCATCAGTGGGGGCGGCTGATTGGCAGGCTGGAAATGGGCATTACCAGTATTACCTGTATTACTGGGATTTGATTTGTGATGACCGCGTGATGACTTTCCACGATAATTTCCATGTTGTCCACGATAATTTCCATGCTGTCCACGATAGTTGCCACGGGGGTTTCCTTCGCGTGGTCGTCCCTTATCATCTACGATGCTGCCATACTCACGTCTGGCTATGGCAGCCTTTGTCAGCTTCAGGAGTTCATCTAACTCCATGTCACCTGGTCACTGCCTGGAAAGAAACATGAAACAAATAGTAATAAATCCTATACCTGGCCATAAATTCCAGAGTTTCTTGCATCCCTTACTTAGGCATGCTATTTACAGTCTTTGTTTCACCACCCTGGATAACATATTTCAGGTTGACACATGAGATAGTACTGCGCAGTACATAAAATGTTGGTCTTTTGGTTGTGGATTGAACACACGCTTGTCGCATTTGCTCGGTATTGAAGCACGTTGGCTTCAGCGACATTGAACTCCAGACACTTTGGCGCAGTTTGCTCTTAAAACCAGGCTACAGTACAGATGCTACATGTATACATGGTATAGATTGCCCCATGGGTACCTGAGACCAGCATGCCAGCACATGCTAGGGCCATGAGGAGTGGCAAGAAGGTGTGAGCATGGTAAGAGGACAAGTTTGTGCCAGTTGGGCGCATGCATCATTGTAAACCACAACCTCTCCTATGCTTAGCGCTGAGAGGGCGTGGTAACTTTGGCGGCTTTTTGTGGAACACTGGGCAGATACTCTTTGAGAGATTTTAACAAGGAGCCAATCAAAGAGCTCACAGGCAACAAAGGGCAAATGTCGTCGGCGCAATCAGATAACTGTAAACGAAGGCACTAGCATGCTAGTGCGAAGGCCGTTTCGAATAAATAATAAATTGCCTCAAATGAACTGAACGTATCAAAAATATTGTATAGAATATATTTTAAATGATGGGAATGAATTTGTCTCAACAAAAAGTGCCAACGGGATATCCCTTTGCTGACAAGCAACCTTGGAAGTATGGCAAAAAATGATGCCCGGCGCGAACTGACAAATATCGCAATTTGATTATTCATGATTGTTAGGCTGCGGATGCACTGGCAATAAACAGCATAAATATCTGCAAGGCATTCGGATATCAAATGGTCTGTTATAAAAAATATGGCCTCCAGGATTACAGGTACATGCATGTATGTGCAATGAGACAAGTTATTGTTGGGACAATACCTTCTGCATATAGAGAAACCCATAAACTTTTCGCGATTCTAGCTGATCGTAGTGAACCCTGCCTCCATGTTGACAAGCGGAAGTTTACGTTTTGGAAGGGGATTTCCCACAAACCACATGCATGTCCGCTGGACTAATGCTGCGCTGTGATTGGCTCTTTTGTAGGTTTCGCTTTCACCACACTCATTCTGAGCTTTGAATGGCAATGTTGTCAGAGCCATGTTGTGGCCAACGCGAATACATGGCGATGACCGATCAGGGCGGGAGGGACTATGAAATGTGACGGTGCAGCCTGTCTTGAAATAGTTCTACATTTCAGTACATGTATTGCTGAACCTGCATGGCATTCCACCCGAGACCACTTCTGTTCAGAGACTGCATTTTTACAGTTGATGGGGTGCTCTTTCAAGACAGGTTCTACTGTACCTGATTTCAGCATTAACAAAACATTTCAAGGCACACCAATTGCATTCCATCACATAATGGCTGTGCTCCATCATGCTACAGCATGCTAAATGGCATTTGGCATGCTATGGCATAATAAGAAAAACACTCAGCTGCAAACGCAGATGGCATGTGACACAAGCAAGATGCTTCAGCTAAACCACCACACTATTACGAATAGATGTGCCAAAGCATGCTATCAGCTACAGACAAGCAGAACATACTCAGCCCACATGTATACACCACATGAGAACAGTACAAACTGCAAGATCTTCTAAAAGGCACATTCTTAATTGTTTTACCACATCCATTCCATTAAACACACAGTGCCTTCAGGAATTAAATTAAATAGTACCGTAAACGGTATGTTGTATTTGCAAAATCAATTTACCATGTTCATGATGTTTACCGGTAAGTTTAAAATTGATTGTTCCTTGCAGGTGTAGCAGGGACCAGCTTAAGGCTGATGACAGGCCTATACAGTGATCCCTCTATTTTAAGACCACCAAGAAAATGTGGTCTTATATTGCAGGTGGCCTTTAAATAAAGGTCACTTAACACAGAAAATTGCCCTTTGGGACCAAATCAAGTGGTCTTACAATCAAGGGTGGTCTTAAAATAGAGGGTTGTAAAATAGAGGGACTACTGTACAACATGTACAAACTACACAAGTTATCATTCTTATTAGAGTAAATGGTGTTATTTCTATCACAGGGAATGAAATATCAGTCACCTCACTGCTCTTTACACATGCATGTACCATAAAGGTCAATCACCATAAATGCCATGCATACAGAGTATACCACCGGTATTGTGAATGGCCCATTTATATTATAAATCTATTGGTGGAGTGACTGACTGGTTTCACAAGTTTCATGAATTGGAGATTTCCGTTAACAACTTATCATGACAAAATCCAAAGCTGGAGATGGTGACGCTAAATTGCTATGGACATACTACATGTACCCGGTAATATACCATTCGGTAATATAATAACCTAAACAAAACACAGCATGAACAAGACTTCACATCAGATGCACATGGTGCAGGCAAAAAGATACATCAACAAATTATGTGTGTATGGATCTACTGTAAAAATTCATGGGTAAAACTTGTCTTGATGACGACTGGAATGAGATGCCCTTTCAATTACATCACTGTACTTGGCGATATTTTAACTGCTCTACCCATATGCATGATATGATAAGCCGCCCAAACAGTAAACATTCTACCGCTGCTGGAATTAGTTGCAAGGTATAAGCATGGTAAGAGTTATCATGCTTATGGTGAACATAATAATTGCCAAGGTATTGTCACAAAAACAAATACCTTGGTAATATTGGCAGTCACTTGAAGATTCTTTCTCAGCCAGGTAATATATGATGTATAGCCAGTGACATGTTAAAGCAAATATTGCAATATTTGTACAGATCGAGGCTTGCATGTTGGACTATTTGCAAGAGCTACCATCTGACCATGAGCATGATGATTTCTACATGTACTAGAGGTATGCACACCACTCACAAGCACAGCCTCAAGCGGCCAAGCACACTGGTACAGGGACAAAAGTAAAGCCTTTATCAAGGCCTGGTCCTTGATGCTCAGCTTTGTGCCTCACCATTCAACAGTTACTTATATAGAGACATCCTAAAGTGAAGTATTAAAAATTTTTAAATTTTCTGGACCCCTGTTATGTTCTGGAACTTTAAACATATTAAATCTGTCTGAAGTAGCTACTTGGTCTCTGAAAACTGGGCAAAGTAGAGCTCTACTTTAGGCAAGGTACGTACTAATTGTGCATGCATGCATGGCCAAGTTACATTTGTACCGTATACTTATTTTGCGCAGGCAAGATCAAGATACAATAATTTAATTTTCCCAGAGAAGCCTGTTTGGTCGATGACAGGGCCTGAGTAGTGCCTTGCCTGAAATAACTACATGTGCTTAAATGCCTGGAAAAGTTACTTCAGGCAAAATTAATTATCCATTATTCTTTTCTGGTACTACATGTCCTAAGGGTATCCGGATAACATGGGCAACCAGATACTAGTACTTTGCGCAGTTACCATGGAATCAAATATATGTGGCTGTATGTTGCCCAGGCCAGGTAGTACCTGGTACTTACATGTAAATCATGTAAATCAGGCAACTTGTACCTGAGTGATAAGCTGATAAGCTCATATAACTTCTTTTTAGCTAGACCTGTACAGTACAAGCAGCTAGACGATATATGTTCCCTTTTATACTTGTCAGAACCTTCAAACACGATACACAAACACTCTTACTCTGAGACAACCATCTGGTAGTGGCCGATCGGCAGCCTGATCAGAGATGTTAATTTAGGAAGACCCTCCTGTCCTGGGTGCTCTGTAGAGTACCTATAGCAATTGTCTTTTCGTGTACCACCACCAGCAAATATCTGAATATGTCCCGACAGAGTTTGGCTCCACAGTACACTTGACAGTTATTTTTGTCACCTTTGTTGACTGATCACACTCCAGCATGTCCAGTACACTGTCAGGGAAACGTCAAAATGACAAACGACTACCGGTATCTCAATATTCATGACGTTCTACTTCTCATGCTTCTTACCTCA
>JAAUYG010148020.1_pt1 | contig 10174 bp, 5 predicted proteins | sample 7278091 | NCBI WGS metagenome assembly JAAUYG01 (sample SAMN14350201, study PRJNA611818) | marine sediment metagenome | isolation source: surface marine sediment (0.6m) | place: French Polynesia: Moorea | collected 2018-08
CTTACCCCGGGGTGATTTATTTTTTCAAAATTTAATAGTTTCTTCCTTGGGTCACAGGGAAGGCTCCCACCAAAAAATTAAGTTGATTGGTTAAATACTTTTTGAGATATCTTGTCCACAGACACACACAGACAGACGGACGGACAAACGCAAAATAAGAAACCCCGCCATGCAAAGCATGGGCGGGGTTTAATTACAATCGTACGTTCTTTGTCTGGGTTTAAAAGCACGCACAGTGAAGCCTTGTCGTAACTTGGTAGAGATAATTATTTATTTGTGCAACTTGTAGAAGTGCAACCAATAACCCCAATTCGGAACTTCGTACATGGCGAGGCTTATAGGTAGATTCTGCATTGAACTACATGGGCCGTGAAGTTGTTTGCTTAATCTGGCTTCCCATTTTCTTAGTCCAGCCCCATTTACGTGTTCCAATACAAATTTCTCTTTCCCGTTTCCGGATTTAAGTTGCGCATTTGTGTTCGTCCATTTCAACACGGGGATGTGTGACACAGTCTAGATGGAAGCTTTTCGACCCATAGCCCTGACCACTACCGACCAAGCTGAAGGTCATAGGCCAAAACAAACTTTGTCCTGGAGGGCAGAAAGGACGGTGTGATAGTAGTCAGGGTCAGTGTTTGATAATCGCACATATCCATGCCGAAATGAACCCAATTTGGTTCAGTCCATGAAAAGATAAAGACCAAATTTTGATTTCGAGGTCCAGTTTTGTTTATGTCAAGCCTGGGTCGTGTAATGGTCAAGGTCATAAGCCCAAAATGTTTTTAGCCTAAGCCACCTAGATCCCAGGATCAAATGAACCCAATACGGTCCTGATTCTTGGTCTTCGGTGCCAGCGTTATTGGCGCCATTGTGCCTGTGACCTTGATGGGTCAACATTTTCCTATTGCCCTATGACATTCATTCCCAAAATTGGAATGAGACTAAATATGCGCAATAGGAAGTAGAAATCGTAACTGCCAGGCAAAAAGGCATTGCGGCTCGGGGAAAAAAATTAATAAATAAAAAAAAAAAAAAAAAAAAAAAAAAATTACTCAGACCCCGATCTACAACTGTAAACTTACAAAAGAAATGCACAGCGGTTTCTGAGATACAAGCCGATTTTCAAATTTGCCATATTTTGGCATGAAACATGGAATTTGAGAAAGTTTCAGAAATGTTGTCCTGTTTCTACCTTAGGGGTCGAAATTGACCTTATTCTCGCTCTATGGACTGCTGTTTCTGAGATAGAAGCCGATATTCCTGTATAGGACCTATAATCTTATTTACATACAAAATTATTTGTGGGCTAGATTCCATGACATAACTTGTGTGCCTCTGAAATCACCGGACAGTGCAATACGCGATCTCGAAACGAGGAATGCATTGGTTGCATCTACTGCGTTGTTGATGCTCATGTTGATGCGAACATCCTCTCGGAGGATGCGTCACCTGCTGTGAGCAAATTAGGACAAACGACGTCATTGAAGACAAGTCCCATTTTCGGAGCTTACGGAATTGGCGTGACAATACTGGGCAGCAAGGATCTGGCTAAACCCGGTCCATAAATTTTTCAGAAGAAGGTGGGTCTAATGTAGATTTATGGGCCAGCACACAGTCCCTGTTAGGGGGTAAACCGGCTAGTGCACTCCGCAGGATGGGGTCTCATCTCACTATCAGTAAGTGGCCAGCCCGTCTTCAGTTTTAGAAATCCGCCTGAGGAGGATGCAGCCACTACTATTCAGCTGTAACTATGAATTTAGGTGTTACTGATAACTCTACGGGTAGGGGCATTATATTGTTACAGGTAATTCTTTTCAATTGAAATTCATTGTATAAAAGAGATCGGGTCTCAGTTCCTATTAGAGAGCAAATCGAAATTTAATCTCACAGCAGATCAGACTTGATGCATGCCGTTGCCGATGTAAAAACTCAAGTGCTGCTAATACATGAAATATTGAAATGTTCTGCGAATGAATTCGTCTTGCAAGGACCGATCAATGCCATGGCATTTGGCTACAATTATGGTTTACATATATGTAGGTAAAGATGTTTTTTGTCTAGCCGGCCATCATTTCAAAACGTTAGCGAGTCTGTCAGTTACCTGCTAATAATTGCCTTGACGCACGTTAGTATTCTGCGCGTACCGTTACAGGGGTGCAGCTTCAATGTGCCGTCAATCAACACGTAGGGTAGGTTGTAGGCATTGTACGCTTTGTCTCGCAGATAGGTGTCCTGAGAACTGCTGTCATGGGTGGTCGATTTCAATACTGTGACGTGAAGTTTTTCTCGGCTTATTTCACGAGTATTCATCCATGCCATTTGCGGTTAATTGAAACATAGCACACCTGCGTCGGTGTCCTCTCCAAGCAACCGAAGCTGAATGGCCGAAATATGCGTCTCTGTTGATCAGATGAATTGCGCAAACACTTCGTTCCCTCCAAGCTTGACCGGAACAATGGGTCTGGCTGAAATTGGACTGAAAAAGAAACGCCCAATTTTGGGGCCAACCAAACTTAGGTTAAAGAATGTTTTGTTTGCACTCCATACGCCGGGTATATGCCAAAACTGAATTTTTCGCACCTGCGTTACTTGAAACAGCGCCAGCTATCAACACATTACTTACTGCTCAATCATTGCAAAATATCCTTTCAATGAATATTTTATTGTCGCCGTGGGGGCCATTTGGGTAGACTATTCTCTCTCTCTCTCTCTCTCTCTCTCTCTCTCTCTCTCTCTCTCTCTCTCTCTCTCTCTCTCTCTCTCTCTCTCTCAAAACAGAATCAACTAGTAACGCAAAAACAAGCCCTTTGCTGACACAGTTTCCATATATACAGTTGAGTCTCTTCTGGACACGCAGGAGACTGAAAACAAGATGTTCAAGGGCCTGGACTCTCTGCTTGTCACATGCCAGATAAGACCAAGTTAAGTTTAGGCACAAGTTAACAGCCACGTAATATCAACAAGAGGCCCAGGAGCCTTGACACTCTGCTTGGTCACTTGTTAGATAAAAGCATACCATTAAGGGTATAAACTTAACTGAACAAAGATCCCTGAATATTTAAGTAAAAAAAAAGTAGATACAAGGTCGTCAATAAATGGAAATGCACCGAATGACCCCAAACTGACCTTGAACACTTAACAGTGATACGTACTCTGTATGCACGAGAGATCTACCCCTGAGGCTGAAATTTTGGTCCGTTTCACTCTATGACAACTGGTTTTTAAGATAAGATACAAGGTCACCGAAAATCGGAAATGCACCGAATGACCCCAAACTGAACTTGAACACTGAGCAGCTAAAAGTACTTTATATACACTGAATACTTACTCCAGAGGCCCAAATATTGGTCCGTTTTACTGTACGACTAACCGTTTCCGAGATACAAGGTCGTCAAAAATTCGAAATGCACCGAATGACCCAAAACTGCTCTTGAACATTTAACAGTCAAAAGTATTTTATATACACTAAAAGGCCCAAATTGAGGCCCAAATTTTGGACTGTTTCACTCTACGACCAGCGGTTTCGAAGATATCGCATATTTTATCATTCCCAATTGACTACCATGTTAAACGGTCAAAAAAGAACAAAAAGAAAAATTGCTAAAAGAATTCAAAATTTCAAATTTCTCTATTCTTTTAACAACTTTGGTAGAGAGCCTCCCCAGAAGTATACATGAATTTTGGGGAGCAAACCTGGTGATTTTCTTAATTCGTTGAATAACTTTGGTAAAGATCCTCCCCAAGAGTATGCATGATTTTTAAGAGTCAATCTGTGCATACTTTCAGAGGAAATGTCGTTTGAAATTCTTTCTCCCACATGGTCCCATGTTAACGAAAATGAAAAAAAAATCGTGAAAAAAAATAAAAAACTAAAAAATGTGAAAAACAAAAATTCATCTGGAGATATGGTGGGTCACAAAAATTAGCAGAGGTTATGAAATCAAACTAGTCGATTGTCTGCCCTTATTGCAGATATTTAGGAACCTCATGCATGCAATTCTGTCAAATTGCAGTTGTGGCTTGCCCTGGGCCATACACCTGGACTCTTTTTTACTTTCCTTTTCTTTCTTTTTGTTGTTTCTTTCTTTCTTTTTTGAAAATGCAAAAAAAACCCCACAATTTTCTGTGTTCATTGACATGGGACCCCAGGGAAACAAACAAAGAAACAAACAAACAAACAAACAAAAAAACCGCTACTCCTTCCTCATTTTGATTTTGAATTTCTCCAAACGTCTCCTAAAATTTTCTTCTCGATGGTCTTAATGAAGCACCATTTAGAGTTTTTGAAGTTATGAGTTTCCGATATTTTAACGACTTTTTCAGCAAAAATTTTACATCCGCCATTGTACTATAAAGGGAAACCAATATTCTTCACTTACCTCTCAAAATAGGCAACATAGAGTGAAATTTGGACCACCCTCCACCTCCACCCCCTGTTTCAGTGTGTACAGGGTACTTTTGACAGCTTCATGTTCAAGGTCGGTCTGAGGTCATTCAGAAAATTTCTGAATTTTGACACTAAATTTGTGTCTCAACGACAGTTGCTCATAGAGCGAAATGGGGCTTCTGTTGTCTTAATTCTCAGATCCATAATACTGGTCGCATTTTTCCAATGTCCTTGTGATGTTATGCCCAGATTCCACTGAGAAAGTAAACACAAATTTCTAAATACAATGGAATAAACATTGTTACTTAAAAAAATATATTTTCAGGCTCTGGTACAAAGGAGACAAAGAATCACACGGGCTGGTCAAAATTGTGCTTCATGGGCAGTTTTTTCCGAGACACAGATCAATTCGCAAAAATGGTCATATTTGGACATGCATCTTGTCGATTGAAGAACGTTCCATTTTTCAAAATTGCCATATTTGGACACGAAACTTGGCAGTTATAGAGGGTTCCAAAAGTTTCATATGTGCACTCAAATTTGGGTATGAATTTGAGTTTATTTCACTCTAAACCCAGTATCTTCCAAAAGTCAGGCAGATTTTCAAAATTACCAAATTTGGTCAGGAATTTTGGCTATCTGTAAATATTTACCTTGTGGGCCCCAAATTATGGTTATTTTCACTCCATATGCAGCTACTTTACAGATATTGGTATATTTTCAAGATAAGCAAATTCTGGCCTGAAACTTTGAAATTAGTAAAATTGCCAAAGTGAAAATATACTGGACAATGATCTTATTTTTGCTCTACATGCAATGTTTATCAAGATAGGGTAGTCCTCGGGTTAATTAGGGTACTTAGCAAGGTTATTTAATTGTTATCACTACCAAATTCCATGGTTTGCTGACTATCCTACAAACTTTGAAAGTGCTAAGGCCAACGACTCTTGAGATATCTTGCAAACAGATCCAATTACGGAACAAAGGCTCTTAGAAGATACAGTGTGTAGGTAAATTCAAAATCTGGATGCAAACTTTTCAATTAAGATAAGGCAAAAAAATACTTTAGTTTCTGGCAATACCACCTTGCCAAAAGTGGTGCGATGGTGTGATTTTCGATTTTATTTACGAAACACTGCTTAGCCCAGGTCCTTCATGCAGTGAAACTAAGCATCTTGAGTGTTTTTCTTAGTTTGTAAAAGCACACCATCCATGTTGTGTGTGTATATAGTGTCTGTTATCTATATACTTGCCATAATTGATGTAATATGTAGTGTATATGAGACTTGGTCATGACCAGGGGGAAATGTGTCTGTGTGATCTAAAGGATCACAGAGGGGATATATGTTAGGTGGTTTAATCTGCAAAGGGGAAAATATGTCACAAAGTATTCCCATGACAGTGGAGTAGCAAAATGCAGAGGAAAATATGTGTTGTTGTTTTTTGTAACACACGTTTTCTCTAATGTATGCCAGTGTCTGTACGTGTACTGCTGTACACATTTAGCTGGGGTCTACAGGCCCGTAACCAGCTTTCCGGAAGGGGGGGGTTCGATTTTCACATATTGACCGCCGTACACGATGATTTATTTCCAATTATATAAGGATACCATTTTCTCCATTGTGAAAAAAAAATAACACAAGTAGCTCTCAAGATCTATGTAAATACATCAACGGCATGAAAAATAAAGATAAAAGTATTTCGCCAATATTCATTTAAAAATTAAAAGATAGCAAAATTTGCTCTGCATTTGTAGATTTTCTTTAGCAACTTTCGAAATTTGTGTACAATTTCTGGTTGAAGTGTTGTCCATGAAAAACTAACGATAGCTTTTTATATAAACGTTTATTTATTTATAGAGGTGTACCTAAACACGCGTATTGCAGGTTAATGTTCACTACGAATGATGGCTTGTACAGCATACATTACATACCTGCTTGTACCATGAAACCTAAGATTTAAAATCAAATGATCTGACCTTATAAGTCAGTACAAAAAATTCATATTGCATCCGTTGATACCGGTATTGCTAAAAGAGCAATCTCCTAGCAAATTTATTTTATGACTTTTTGCCTGCACATTACCCACACAACTGTACTTTCTATACCAAGAACTCCTGAGTCCCATCAAAATGCATTTCATCTCAAATTTTGTTCTTCTGTTTTTGTTGGCAAACTAAAAAAAATAGTTACTATTAATAGCTTGAATAGCTCTACATAATATTTACTAGTCCCAGTCTACCATGATTTTCAATGGTACCAGATTTCTTATTCTACTTCCAGTATTTGTATTTCTACACGTTTTTTCCATGACTTGTAATTGAACATCAACCCTTTAATCTGGTAGCTGGTATTAATGGCCGCATCAAGGTGCCGCCAGTTGTTAGGAATGTTTGGTCGAGCCATTGCATGGGCAACCATGCATGCTAGAAACCTGTGGAGTATAGTAATGACACCAGTTAATTAAACTGACTATTTAGGCTAATTAAGGTCAAATTGCTGTCTTGGTAAGTGTCGCCCACAAAGGGAAAATAAAATACAGATTCTGGAAGTTTTACCAATTTCAAAGCTTCAAGCCCAAAAATGGCAGTATTGAAAGTTGGCCTATATCTCTGAAACTGATACATGTAAGGTGAAAATAAGCTCAAATGTGACTCTGCTGGGAAAAATCAACCAGTGTCTCAGAAAACACTATATGGAGAACAAGACCTTCAGCCTCGGTGATTCCTTCTCTATGTCTGAGAAAGTTAAAGAGATGTAACACGTGGAGACACTGGTGCAGTGATCTTCATGACATGGTATGCAACAAAGGCTCATGCGGGGAAGAAGAAGGTGTCCCATTTTATTAAGTACAGGACATACAGAGCTTGAAGGGGGGGGGGGGAATGCGTGACAGATTTACTAGCAGAAATGTTTGAATGATAGTTACTGGTTTTGTAAGGAACTGATAAAAGACATTGATGCTGTAAGCAAGTTAAGCATGCTGAGATCTTTTGTTCTATGCTATTTTAATTGCTGCCTACAGTTGTAGCATATTCTGTGGTAGTGAGAGCTCAAAGAAATTTGAATGTGTATAGTTTTAAGGACTTTAATATGTATACAATGATTTTTATTTCATTCTATACTGAACTACTAGAGGTCTTGGGTATTTCTTATTTGTATGAGCAATGAATTTGCCGACTTGCTACAGAATTGCATAGGCTATACTACAAACATTTGCACAGTTTGAAAAAAGGAATGCTAGGTAGAGCAGAATGGAAAGGCTGTAGAGCAAACATTGTGTAGGACAATATAGAGATTAACTAACTACGATATCAGGGTGTTAATTACTGAATTCCCTTGATGAACAAATTAAAGATGCCCTGATGCTGGATGATTTTAGAATCCTTATACGTGTGCATGAATGGAATGATATGGATTAATGTACTTGTTCTTAGTATATCTTGTGTATTTTGAAAAAAAAAAAAAGATGTAAGAGCACCTGCAAAAAGCCACTGGAAACAATTTCATTTCATCACATCGCATTTACATCCGATCATTTCATTTGGTTATAACACTCGGATATAGTGCCGGTCAGTCACTAATGTTCCATTGTAATAAACATTGTAGCAACGTTAAATAAAGTTTTATTCGATTCATTCTATGTCGTGCACAAAGGGTACTTTTTGTGTTCATATATTCCCCAGTATTGTGTTTGGAAGGAGACACTGGATGGATGGTCTAGGCGTGACAAACTCAGGTGCCTTCTAGGTTAGTTTAGTTTGCATGAAATGCATATCCGGTGCGTGTGCTCATTGTTCCGCTATTCAACTCCCATAGACCCATAAGAGCCAAGGGACATTACACCACAATATGAATGGAAATAATAAGTAGTGTTCTGAATTGAAGGATATATTTAACCGAATGGACTTACAGTTTTTGTTTGAAATGACATTTTGTTATGACATGTAATATAGGTTTGGAGAAGAGGCAATTGCTTGAAGTGGAGAAAGCAGACAGGAGAGAAGAAATGTCTAGGAAGACCAAATTAGGGATATATAGACAAATTAAATCATGCAAAAATACAGAAAGACCGGAGGGCTTACTTTCACAGATAACATTCGGTATACTTCCAACTGAAATTGGTCGTTATCGGACAGAAGCCTCAGTCTAGGAGAACTGTTATGCTACCACTGTATGGATGAAATTTAGGACGAGCTGCACCCTCTTTTTGCGTGTAAGGCCTATAAACAGTTGTGGCATAATAGCCTTCCGCATTTGGACTATATTGAGATAAATACTGCAGAAGAGAAGATTAAGTACAGCCTTCTCAAAAATAATAACAGTACAAGTGTTTTAATCAAATTTGTAAAGTAGGCAATTTGGTTATATAAAAGTAGTTGGTATTATTACGATTTTCTCTGTACCTCTGTTCTCTGGGTGCATGTTTTTGATTTTCGAATGGCTTATGTTATAAGCCTTCGTTTCCAAACTGGTGTGTGGATCTTGAATTTGCATGCACATTCTGAATTCTTGTTCTATAATACGGCAGTTGCTATACCAGAGTATGTATAAAGTTTAGGAAACATCGTAGAAAACGTTCAAAGGACCCAACCCCAAAAACCTGGTTAGACTCCTTTGTTTTTGGAAAAGAGAGCAAGCAAAATAAAAAAGAAAGAAAGAAAGGAAGCACGAAAGTAGAAAACAAACTGATAAAGGGGAAAGGTGTGGGCTGGAAACGTACTTCTCCCTTGTGTTGACGTTCTAATTAATTCATCAACCTGTCCACGGGGAAAGGCTGCCACGTGAGCCTGCTGTGGCGGTGGGGAGGGTGGAGCATTGGGTTCTGGCAAGATGGTTCCCAGAGACACAACTAGAATCCCAGGCCGTGGAATGCCCCTTCATCTTCGCGTAATTGGCTCTCGGAATAGATCCAGACAGTGACAACCACATGTGCTAAGGTCGTTATGGATCGTTGTCGGATCTTTTGGATTGAGACGTCTTTCCGCCTGGAGAAGTCATCAGGTACCTGGAGGAGTCGAATAACAACTTTCCATCCGGGGTCAACTTGCTCTAGTGTGTGTGCGTGTGTTAGTACTGGGAAGGATGGCCACCAGATAAGAAATGCGGTTTAGAGAATATGCATTGTACTTTCAATGATAACATGTTTGCATCTGTGCTAGCCTACAGCGACAGGTGGGTAACTTATGGTGAAAAAAATACGAAGATCCACAACGTACCATTACCCGCCTGCGTGGCCTTCGGTGACAATCGTATTTATAGCAATACAACAACACAATGGAAGTTTTCCTCTTAACAAACAACTTGACGACACCCATGTTAGGTTCTAAAATCATAAAAACAAGTAATCCTTTGCGGACAGGACAGAACACAAAATTGTTGTTTCTTCGCAATTTCTCCATGATTACACACGTGCAGCCAAGGTAGATGATTCCCCCGCACTGAGGCGACGTCTGCTTTCACTTGACGTCAGACGCGATATTTTCCAGATTTTGCCGGGAGCCACACCTTTCCTAACATTGTCGTGTCCGCAGCTTGAAAATGTTTCTTTCTTCATCGACCCAGCATTAATTCAATTTTTCTAACCTATGTAGGGGCATTGATCATTCGTATGGCGCGCGTACTCCGACGGGTGCTTAATTAGATTTTTTCAAACTAGGATTTACTATGACCTAATATAAGCTATAATGAGCTATTATGAAGTTCGAGGGCTTTAGCTGTGTGTGAAATATTGATATTTGAGAGAGAGAGAGAGAGAGAGAGAGAGAGAGAGAGAGAGAGAGAGAGA
>JAAUYG010267940.1_pt1 | contig 10174 bp, 9 predicted proteins | sample 7278091 | NCBI WGS metagenome assembly JAAUYG01 (sample SAMN14350201, study PRJNA611818) | marine sediment metagenome | isolation source: surface marine sediment (0.6m) | place: French Polynesia: Moorea | collected 2018-08
AAAGGTCACAACGTCAACGCTTGAAAGAAAACATCATCATCATACACGGGCAGTTCCACCTATCAAAGGTGTGTCTTTTGACAGAACTCGCCAGAGCCGAGTGGAGATCTCGCGCTAAATTTAGAACCTGTGCCTTGTGTGTAAACGGTAATGTTTTCCAGTCTCTGGCTAAATGTGATTAGATGGTGATATGACTCTCAATCACACGGTGCTTTTTCCTGCGGTGCTTCTGTGTAGACCATCGAGTCAAAGCCAACGAGGCACCGTTAAAACCTGATTTATCACCAGTATCCACCCGCTCTTGACCCCCTCCCCCTTTTCAGCCAATCTAACCATAAAATATGAGGCAAACACTTTTGGACTGAACTGGTATTTGTGTAGTTGAGTCGAGTAGGCTCTTTTTGTGCTGAAAGGCAGAATGTGATGCTCGTCTCAGCTGTATTACAGCTCAAACACTTCAGCCACGCTGCAAACGCCACAAACGCTGCCTCGCATGCAGACTGCGTATTGACGGACATCGTCTCAGACTGGTAATTACATCCAAGTGCAACTTGATCGTCCAACAAGGCATCGAGACTCCATCCACTTCAAACCTTTTCCTTCCTCGCCTCTAATTGGTGAGCGTATGACAATGCCTGCGTGCCTTGTGGGTACATAATCTTGCAGACTTGCTCAATTGTGAAACGACCGCACATAAGGATGACTGACTGCCATTTAATTTCACAGAAAATTGAAATCATGTCACCATGCCCAAACAGCTTGCCTGTCTGACCCATTTTAAGAATTGGGAATAATTAATCGTCGGCTGCTTTATTACTTGTAGCCATTTACGCACAGATTGAGCGTAATGAAATGTGATGCTGATACCTTGAGGCTACACACAATGCTGAACCAGAGAAGGATACGTGCAGAACAATCGATACGTGTATGGAATGGCGGGTGTATGGCATGGACAGCTTGATGGGTGTTATCCATTATTCAGCGCCTGGCAAAAGATGGATAGAGGCCATGGACGGACATTTGCGTGCACATGCTTCATCTCCTTTGATCTTTCCGCAATTGATACAGTGGGACAAGTCCTAAATACCACATCCCCCCTAAACACAACTGCACTGATTTCACACAGGCGTCAAGCTTTCAGGATGCCTTTTGTGGCCATAGAGAATCCTTAGGACACTCGCCAACGTACACGTGTTCCCTCGCACTGCACTGGTCCATCAATACGCCAAATATCAAGGTTCAGCAGCACTTCCCTTTTGAAAAGGATCAAGATACTTACCCAAAGATAATCCCATATCCCCGTGGTTGCTCCAACGTACAGATCCATGCTTTGGTCAGCGAGCAAGCCAACACTTTGTATGGCTCACATCTTGAACTGAATCAGAACCCACAACTGAGTCAGACAATCGTGTGTCAGTCAGTAAAGAACAATTGGCCCGTTTCCTCCGTATTTTTCAGCTTGTGTAATTCTACTCGCTCGCGATCTGAAGCTTCAAGGCTGCTGATGTACAAAGCGAGCTTGTGTTCCTCTTCATCACAGCATAATGTGAGCTGTTGTCGTCACTACTTATAACACGGCGATCGTGAAAAGTAGTTCGGCTACTTCCTGCAAATGGTCCCGCTCCTACTCAGCTTCTCCAGCAATGTGTCGTGTGCTCGACGGAGTAAGGCAGTCAGTCGGTAGGAGGCCAGTTCCACATAAAGCCGAATGGAAATCAATGTCTCGGCAAACATGCCAACTACAAATGTGTCATTTGTGTGTGTTTCTCCTTGCTGGCCGACAAGAAGCTTTCATTAGGCATGCACAGCCTGTTTGGCTGCTCAACAGATCTCCCTAAAACCAATCTGTCTTCATGTGGCGTTTTACGGTTTAGTCGTAAGAGACAAAGACGGGTTTGATGTGTTGAACAGAGATACTGGGAATTGCCTGCAGCATCCGTTCGTGCAATTCAACAGAAAGGAATAGACAACATACACAATGCCACTGGACTCCATCGCATGTTACCAAAACTTGGAATGGAAATAACTCACAAAGAATGCTGAGGCCACGCTTTCAAAACCACAAACAGCATTCCGCAAAAATTGTCCAGTAATTTTCACATCGCTGCAAAAAATCAGATGAAAGCCTTCATTGAATGAGATATTTTGTTGTGCGCGGTAAAACCGAGGCCAAGGTGGAGATTCTCAACACAAAAGCCGACCATCTGCTACAGGTGAACAGAGACTGAAGGCTTCTGGTACAGCAGGTGCAAATACACTGCACACCTTTAATTACACGGCGGGACAGCCTCTTGTGAACACAAACGTCATATTTATCGGTTTCTGTACGCAGATTATGATAATCATTACGACACCGGGAGATGCGTGTGTCCCGTGTGAGATCTCGGCACTGCGCGATTGTGAGGAAACAAAAGGTGCATTCAAACGTGTCATGCAACTTACTTTGTAAGCAGCCAAGTGTATAGAACTCGTGTTCTGTGATAAATAACCATAACATTCTGCGAAACACACTGAATGCACTGCTATTCCGGGGGAAGGCAACATTCTCAGCGGACACACAAAAAAGCGCTTGCAATCCAGAATCCACACAAATTAGAGAAGGCAATTTCTGACAGCAGCAGGATTCTCATTGACACGATAACCTTTCATTGTCTGGTCAAGCACTTTTCCAAACGTACCAACACGCTCATAAAACAACTCGAGGAATGAGCAGGGTACACAGTTGGGCTACATTATCAACCTTGAATGAGCCGACAAACAATGCTAAATCGAGTATTATTAGCCTGGAGCAAAGAACGTCACTCAAACCGTGAAAGTGTTCCTACAATGCTGATAGGCTTCGTGTACCTCACTCTGTTGTAAATAATGGAACATATAAATTTACACCTGAATCGAAAAGAATAGAAATCTGTAGTGCGGTGCACTTTACCTGATCAGATAATGACTCCTTGAAGGAGGCAAACAGGAAGGAAAAGGCGAAAAGATTGCGACAAGGAAGAGCAGCCATTTTGGCTGCACATCTATCTTTCATGTTGTCTCCGTATTCATTTTCAGTGCTCCCAAAGCGTCTCCTCTCAAGAACAGGGATTTTGTTGCACGCTTTAGTCAAACACAAAGAACAAGGAAAAAGGTCAAGCAGGATTTTCTCTCCTGTCAAACCAAGTCATTTGCACAAGGGATTCGTGAGGCCACGTTATTCAAGGCACTTACGACAACGGATATGATAATCCGTGAAGCATAAAGAAGCGCTATCAAAGAACTGAGTATCTGTTATGCCCAGAAGCAACTGAGCTTTCCTCTGGATAAGCTACTTCAGACGTCCACAAAACCTCAAGCACGAGCACTGGCAAAAGAAAATGGCGACATACGCAGCTAGCATTTCCACAGACAAGGTGAATAAACAGCAGCAGTTTCAGACAGTTTGACACGCATTGCCAACAAAAACATTGCTCCTTTTTGGTGTAATTTGCTACAACGTCGTTCATCCAAACAAAATAGAGGACGACTGTACAGAAATTACACCTCAAAATATGAGGCACAGGTGTTCCTAAAGTTACAATTTTCACGGCACCCCAACGATGCTGATACTCTTTGTGTTTCTCTCCGGTTTGCCTGCAAAATTCGAAAAGGATGTTTTCCCTTACTTTCCAGGCACTGGATTTATAAAATAATCCTGACAGCAACTGCTCGTTCAACACCTTCTGGGTTCCACAGCTCATGTTACAAGAGGACGAGTTTTCTTTCTGCTACTGCCTTTGCAGCTCTCGTGGCCACAACAAGTATGAACTCTGGAATTACACCACACAGACAACTATTTTGGAAAACAGGTCAAGAGGTAAACTGAAGACTGATGAGAAGGGGAAAAAGACAAGTCCAGCAAATACAGACACAGCGTGGAAACACAATCCCAACTTGACCAATTTACGACAAACGAGGTGCCTTGGGGAAGGACATAAATAGAATTAGTAATCCCAGGCTGGTCCAGCGATAGCCAATTGTACAGATGCGCAAATGGCCAGTAGCCGTGTAATACAGCAGCCACGAACATAATGTAATTTAGCAAGTCAGAATGTTGTAGCCATGAAGAAAAAGAAAAGTGGCCGCCTCAAGTCAGTTGCTTCGGCGCAAACAAATAGCCCCCACATAAGATGAAAGCTATCTTGTAATCCCAACACAATCGACGTCTCGTTTTTTTTTTTCTTTCAATTTTTTTTTTTTTTTTGCAATGCTTCGCTGAACCTATTGGTACAAACCTGAACTCCTTGCAAGTCGCAGGCAAACTCCGGCGCACCTGTTCCTCTCTATGATGTTTCTTTCTGGGTTGAAACGCTGGTATCCTGCTTGACGTGAAGCGTTATGTAGTAGAAGGCCTAGTGCTTAGATGATCTGGCTAAACAAGTTGTACTGGCTAATGTATAATCCTCACAGCGGCACCCAGGAACATGAACTGTAAATCACATCCAAGAGGCTCAAGTTTTACTGGCATCCATGTTGGTAACTATTTAGTAATCATCGCCGTACTCACTGGGAACAAACGGTTCGACGGGCAAGCTCCTATCAGAAACAAGGTCAGTGGAGTGATGCACTGCTCTTGAAACAAAATAGCTCGAATTTCCGCAGGGATCGAGCTAACCGTTTTGCGGTACTGTCAAGTAAACAGCATCATTGTTGACAATCTAATCTTCTTCAAGTAGATCCTCTCCGTGCAATCAAATCTAAGATATGCTTCGTACTCCAAACAAAGTGCTGCGCAGACTGAGCTTTTGTGGTCTGTGTACTGTAGTATGCTGACAATATGAATGGCCTGGTTCCTCCGACGGCGGGAGTGTGAGCAGACATCTGTCTCTGGGTTACAGTGTCATGGTGTGTGTGTAATTGAATGCATATCCAATGCAGTGTTGTGTTGTGAAGGCATCACGCTCTCCGCGGCATCTGCTTTCACTGAGAATGCACGATGCACATGCAGTTTTCAACACACGCCATTCTTGCATTCTTCCTGAAAGGCTTTCATTTCGCTTCACACATTTGTCGTTGGAAATCAGCCAAAACGATGAAATCATATCCAGTTCTCTTTGCACACAACAATGCTTAAATGCTGAGCTTCAGCAAACAAACAGCAAGAGCAACCAACCTTTGTGTGCCGACAAAATGCAAACTGCAGTCCTGACCTGGTTGCATCACTCAACCTCACAAAAAGGTCTGTTTCGCACAGAAGCCGTCATTTCCTGCAGGAAGCAGCAAGTGTTGTGATCACATGACGCTTGCAGGGTCAGTTGGTAGTGCACAGCTGTTTACTATCAATCAGTGCTGCTGCTGTACCAGCTTCTGAGACTCGACCTCTTCCAGGAAACAGGCGCTCGTCATATTTTTTCCCCGTTCGTTTCACCTGGAGTGGCCACAGCTCTGTTGTGTGAAAAAATTAACCCCCCCCCCCCGTCTCTGCGGGCAGTGCGTAGCTTTTGTTTGTGAACAAACACATCAACAGGTGGGATAGGCAACAAAAATTCAAACACTGCAGATTCTTCGAGGCAAATAAATGCTTTGAATCCCGTGCTTACATGTTTTGGCACCCCAAACTTTCAATCAATCAAGCCACTGACAAAAAACATGGACGGAACGTTTCTGCAGTGATGCAGCAATCGAGTTGACAAGTGCAGCTGAATGAGATGGATGGGTTTGTTTTCTCGAGTGTGGTTTCTCCAGAAGCAAGCCCAGCAGACTGACAGTGAAGCCAATAGAAACACGACCCACTTATACCAGCTAAGCTGTTTACATCCACTTTACACTTACATCACTACCGTTTTTCTTGGCATCTTCATCATGCACTGTTGCTGCTGCCCCTTCACTGTTGTGACGCCGACAAACTGTTTTCATTTACCAGCATCGATTTCACACAATGTGCCAAACGAAATGGGTACAAATTGGGCAAAAACAACTGGCAGATAAATGACAGGAAAATAAAATTAGCTGACGCAGAAACGGAAAGGATTCGTGCAAAGAATGCAGCTGAAACTATTGACTGGTTGGAAATCATGAATATCATAACGCGTTTCCATTTCCTTGGCAGGCGAAGGTGCACAACACGTTCTTGATAGCCACGCACGAAACCATTATCCTGCAGCTCAACGGTGTCACGTAATCAATATCAGACAACTATCTCCATTAGCTGCATCTCTCCAATCCAGAGGGTAAGGCACAAGAAAATGAAGTTGTGCTGACATGAAGTGGTGGGTCCGCCCGGGTTTGATGAGCTGTGCCAATCTGCTGCCTTTTTTTATGAAATGTTCATTATTTCCAGGTGAAGAGCTTCGGTTCTGAGGCGTGATGGATGTGAAGCTGCATGACGACAGACAATCCAAGTCGCACTGACGCCTACGTATTCCTCTGCTCATCCACTGACGAGATGGCGAGACGTAGCACGGACAGACTGTTCCTTCCGTTTCCTGGCATGTTCCTAAATGAACTGTCCACTCAGTGATAAAACATGCAGCCTTCTTTGGTTCTTAGTAAAACAAAAAAGCACATAAGAGATCCTGATGGAAAGTAGAAAGGGTCCATTTCGGGGGAAACAAAGAAAAAATAAACCCCCAAAAAACATCCATCTTGCTCACTTCCATTGAGTCTGCGACTACAGTCTGCGAGAGCAAAATTATTGTCGGCCTGCCATTGTGATCCAAAAGGACATAAACAGTTGCAATGCCAAAGATTGAAGCAAACGAAAACAGATTACAGAGTAGGGTTTGAAAGGTGGTTGGACTGCTCATGCTCCACAGATAAAACCTGTACAGCGCAGATCGCAGAAAATTCAAGGAATGTACAGATTGCTTGTGCCTTCTAACTCCAAACGTCTAAGTAGATCAAACAAGCATACCACACAAATGCCACGTTGAGCATCCCTATCACTCAATTCCTGTGTACCACAAACTTGCTGAAGCTTCTGACAAAAAGCAGAAAATGTTCTGATGGAACCGGTGAACATGAGAGATAAATACCCCAAACACTTCCACCAGCCCGATTTTCCTCGAACACAAGATCCACTGGAAGCAATTCTGAGCAACTACGGTTTGGTTCTCATTAACAGAAGCAATCAAAGCAAAAGTTCTTGCAGGGAAAGCGTTACTCTTGGCAACCGAAGCAAAGACAGGATTTTGCAATGATTGAGGAAGAGAACCAACAACAAATACTCCTTTTCTGCGCTGCACCAACAGCAGGGCAGGGCCCCTTTGTTGCAGCTGTGCTACGCAGCTGTCCGTGCACGTTACAGAAAGACTGTCAACTGGATCATCTCACACACGGTGTACTGGATCACAAAGACACTCGAGGGGTCTTTTTCGTGGGGATCATCACAGGGTGCTCGCCTCAAATCTTCGATCTTCACGGAAGAGAAATATTTTGCACAAAATTCCTGGCATTTCGCACGCCAGAAATTACTGATCAAATCTCCAGATGCAGTGGATAATACAGAAGCAACCGAACCATACCGCTGCCATTTTGGCATTCAAAGCGAAAATTTTCTGAACGAAGTTTCTGTCATCCGCGAGCGTACACACACACACTGATGGAGAGGTAAAAAGAGCCCTTACCTTTCTTGATTCTGTAGCAGCAGGGTTGTGCGAGGGGGTCGGTGCGATGGTAACGACGGGAGGTGAGATGACGGGGGTTTTGTTGTACACCCCGGGGGCCGGGTGGACTCGCTTCGGAGTCGGTGTCCGGGGGCTCGTCACAGCAGCAATTGGTGAAGGCTCATCACGTAGAACACTTCCTCCAACCTCTACAATACAAAACACACTGAATGAAGCAAAGTGAAGCTGGAAAAGCTTAGAAAATGACATCATCAGCAAATTGTGTTTCCACACAATTGTAACGTGCACTTATAGCAAATTTATGCAAATGTTTTGGCCAATTTCAAGAGTGGCAAGGGTTCAAAATTGCAAAGGACTGACACACGAGCTTTGATTGCGTATTTGAAACTGAATGTGTCTTCTTCCAAACACTTGCAAAGCCTTTTTTTCTACAATTTTGGTCAGAACAGCAGTAACAATTGCAAATTTGTCGCATATCTGATCGCAAAGTATTGCTTGTTTCGTGTTTTATTTGCCAGCCACATGCATTTCAGGGTTGTTTGTTCATGTTTGACCACATCCCTCTCTGCCTCGTCGGAATCTTGTTCATAAGAAACCTTTTACAGTTGAGAGTCGTATTTCACGTGGTGTCTCGACCTTTTAAGGTGCTTTTGTGTGTCTTTGTCGGTCTTTGTTGTTCTGAAATGTGCTGGCAGACATCCAAACTTCACTGTCAAACAACGACAGGTAATTGCTTGCGCCTTCACAATGACTTCTCCTTTCAAGTCTTACTCGGCATTAAAAGCTTAACTAAAAATCTCTGTCTGTGACAATTGTCAAAAGAGATGCAAACGCTTGGCATCCCAGCCGACTACATTCATTGCAAGTGATGTACATTGTTATTACTTTCTTGTGTAGATCACTAGGTTTCAAACCTTGTCGACATTCTCTGCTTGAGTTGTCCCAGTATCGCTGTAGGCAATCAGCAAACAGTGCTTGCACAAATGCACAAGAATATGCCATTCTTTCTTTGAGGCTGTACTTTCCCTTTCTGTGTTTGTGTATTATCTGCCACGTTATCTTGCCTTTCATCTTGCCAACTCCGAAAATCTAATATGGTGTCACTTTATGAACGGCTCTCAGGCTTCTCAGGCAATCATTTCAACGATTCCGTGTGTACACTGCTTTTCATAGCGTACACGCACACAAATGTGCCAGTGTTGTTGGCCAAGTGTGTAATCTGTTGTAAATCTGCAAAACTTGTCTGGCGTATCGTGACATGATAAATGCGAGTACAAGCCTGTTTTGCCTAAAAAATGCACCACGCGCCAAAAAGTACACAACAGCGACAGCAGCACCAAAGTTTACTGTACAGACGTCTCCAGCTGAAACCCTGGTTACGTGATCGGAAATAAACGATCTGCCCAAAATAAAAAGACGAAAACACCTGATGGGCAGCTGAAAAGAATGGCTGACTTCTTATCCAACTTGCTGGCTGTACCGTCATTTGTTCACTGCAAAAACGAGCCTCTTGCTTCAAACACCTTCAAATGCAACAGTATAAACAACAAAACAGCTGTACTCCAGTACATATCGCGTTTGGTAATTTTTGACGAATGACGACAAAAAAATTCCAAGCTGTGAAACAGAAACGAAACAAAGAAAGCCTGTTACGATCCAATTCTACAATTCACCCTCACATTACACAATTAGATTCTGACATTTCTAAGGACCAAATTCTGTTTACCAAATGCTCGTTGACCATCAGTCTTTGTGCAGCTAAGATCCACTTGAAGCAGAGAAATGATCTGTCAGGCTGGAAACGAAGTCCCCAGTGATAAGAGAACACGCGATCGACTTGTTCAGTCCACTTAAAAGACTCTTCAGCCCATTCAAAGTGTGCATGTCCCTGATAGACCGAAAGCCTCCAGCCCAATCGATAGCTGTCTGCCCATCGCTTAGATTCACGAAAAGCATTGGGCCACTTACAACATTGCTTCTGCTGTAGCTTGGCTGCAGCAAAGTGATGCTGACATCTGTTGCAAGTGTGCAACCATAGGCTCCTGACTGCCTTTCTTTGGCGAGGCCAGGTCAGTTCAACATCCTCTGACATGTCTTTTTTTTTTCACAAACACATCTATCGAATAAGATCTGTCAACCTTTTTTTCGGAAAAAGCTTTTGCACTTTCTAATTGACCTGCACAGATGCAGTTTAACTTGTGCAGACCCTAAGTTCTCCACCACAAAGTGAAAACTGTCACCTACGCCGTGTTCAGTTCATCTTCACCGTCATTGCAATGTTGCTGTTACACACACACACACACACACACACTCAAGAGTTTTCCAGTCTTCCAATTCGTCTGCTAGATTGGTCAGACTCCAGCAGGGATGAAGTGAACAGTTTCGACTGTGTTCTGCACACTGCCCTTGAGATTAAAACGGCCACCACGGTCATTTCTTTCCAAACACCACTGACATTTTTGTGGTGCTGAACTTAACAGTCCAAGATCGGAGCAGAACAAGGTTCAGGCTCAACGAGACCCCACCAGTCATGATGTTGGGGGGGGGGGGGGGGGGGGGGGGGGGGGGGGGGGGGGGGGGGGGGGGGGGGG
>JAAUYG010036434.1_pt1 | contig 10173 bp, 3 predicted proteins | sample 7278091 | NCBI WGS metagenome assembly JAAUYG01 (sample SAMN14350201, study PRJNA611818) | marine sediment metagenome | isolation source: surface marine sediment (0.6m) | place: French Polynesia: Moorea | collected 2018-08
CTCAGATTTTAAAGTCTTATAACTCGCAAAGTTACCGAGTTAGGCCATAAATTACTATTAACCATTAATAGGAACCATATATGGGGATTCCAATGGCACCATCACATTTGACCTTGAATGACCTTGAAAGGTCAATGTCACTTAGATTTTAAGTGGTAGGAGAACTGTATGTTATACATATATTGCCAGTATTGTATTACCACGGTAATCTACATGTCACAGAAGGGGCTTATGCAAGCAGGTGGGGTTTTCCGCTGTCCCAGCGGTCTTTCTTGTTTCCTATCTGTTGCATAAACTTTTATAAGTGTGCCACTGTTGAAGATATATTCACTTGCCTCGCATGGAGTCCATGACAGAGCTAAGCTGCCACATACATGTATGAATAGTCTAGAGAGAGAGATTCTGTCATTGGTCTATTGGTAGCACAGATAATTTAGTAAAATATGTCCCACATACAGACAATAAGACATGCACACATCTTTGTCCAAATTTAAAATTTTAAGACTTCATCTAAAATGTGGACAAAGGAATATGTCCTCTTTTGTGGCATCAATTGCCACAAAACGAGTATCACTTGACAAGAACTGAGCATTTGTGAACAGGGATCCAGATAGCACTAGCCACCAAGCTCTTATTATGGGCTGGAGAAGTCAATCTTGTGTGAAGCTTCCTGTCTTGTTGCTATGAGACCAGAAAATTTTCTATCGCCCATAAGTTAGTCGAAAGAAGTTGTATGGCATTGTACTTAAACTGTGTTGTTTATACATGGATCTTTTCATGCTTTTAGATTATTAAGCATATCCTGCCGCGCTTCGATTTTATAATACAACCTTAATAGCATCCATCAATTGCATGCAATGTACAGTTCTGTGAAGGGTTTAGAGCTGTCCCAGTCCTCAGAGTATGTTTTAGTTCATTCTGTAGAATATAGAAGTCTAAGTACATTCTACAGTACCAGAGTATGGTAATTGCCCAGTTTCTTCTACTTCAGGTGAGATATTGCTTTAGATAGAACCTGCACCTGAAACCGTGATCCATCATGGGAAAGGCAAAAAAGAAAGGGTTGGCGGATAAGGTGCGATCAAGAAAAGTGATTTCTGAACCAAAGAGCAACCCGTTTGAGGTGAAGTTCAACAGACAAAAACATGATGTGCTTGGGAAGAAAAGAACCAAAGAGACCAAAGGCCATCCTGGGGTTTCGCGTGCCAAGGCAGTAAAAAAGGCAAGTGATCCTTGGTTATTGATAATTGTTTCACGGTACATATACTATTAGCATGATTAGTAGTTCTAGATTGAAATAAGATAAGTCTGGAATATTTTGTGCAAAGTGCATTTATCATTTAGTCATCTAAAAATTCCTGCATATCGTGCAGTAAAAAAAATTTTTCCCTTATTATTTTATGTTCCACAAACACTGACATTGTAGTATCTGTTTTACTTCTAGCGGAAAGAAACTCTCCTTGTGGAGTATCAAAAGCGAGGGAAAGCTAACAAGTTCGTAGATAAGCGATTTGGAGAAAGTAACCCAAGTTTGTCCCTTGAGGAAAAGATGCTTCAGCGATTTGCGTTGGAGAAACAGGTACGTGCAGAGAATGTTTAGTGAAAACAGTACATGTGTTTGTGCACAGGAATTTGTAAAAATTCAATGACATATATATACTGATACATGTTTGTTGGTGTCAGGAGGACATAAAAAAAATTTCTCTCCTTGCTTTACATGCTTTATGTGTAGCTTTGGTGAAGGATCACTTGCTCAGTGTAAGATCTAGATGTGAGTAAAGAATGCCTGGTTCTGGGATATGAATCAGATTGCAGAATAAAAGCAACAGGGAAAAATGATGTAAAAGGTAGCAGGGAGAAAAGGGGTAGCAAAACAGTAACAAAAAGAAAGTAACAGCGCTATACAACCTATAATACAGGTATGGTGGTCCCTGTACATTAAGACCCCCCTCTATTTTAAGGCTGGCCATCAGTGACAACACTCTTCTATTTTCTATTTTCAATATAAATATCCCTCCATTTTAAGACTACTTTCCGTTTAAGACTATCTATGTGTGGCTGAATGGATGGTCTTAAAATGCAGGGACCACTGTACTACCATTCGAGAAGTGATAAATATTAACTAGGTATTTGTAATTATGTGATAAAAAGGGTGTGATAAGTGTGCTAACTGTTAAACTATATAGTACTAATCCATCTTAAGATTTTAGATTTCTGTTTTTCTGTGGCTATTGATACTGCATTTGTATATATTAAATATACACATACAAATTTTACACTGATGGTGTCCAAAACCCCTTTAAGTAGGCAGCACTGTTCTATTCATGACATCTACCCAGTACAGATATTTTTTTCCCTCTGGAAGGTCCTTGGGCCCCTTTCCATGTTTCCAGGGTGTTAATCCTTCGAAGGTCATTCTGCCTACTAGTAGTCAGTCTTGTTGTCAGCACTATTCTGCTGTAGTCACAACGAGCTCTGGCGGCCAGAATGTCTAAGGTGTGCACTTTTTTTTACCTAAACTGGGTGAGAGACCCTTGCATGATTGCCCTTCCATGAGTTGCTGATAGGAAGACTGCATTTGTTTGCGTTCTCCCCGTATTCGCCTTCTATTGAGTGGGTAAACAGCTTGAAGCTTCCTTCTTTTGAATGACACACGATCGTGGGGTGTGGGAGTCAGGCAAACAGGAACCTGAGATCCCTACTACATTGGGGTGATCGTTGTGACGGGGTGCGGCTTTCCATACCTGTGTTTTCCATGGCGAAGCCTATGTAATGATGCTTGTGGTAGAGGAATAGGAGGATGTACACATGTCAATTTTAGCGCTGAATAAGACATGAAAGAATCCTGGGGATTTGCCATATGCAATGACATGGGTATTCCTGAAATACATCAATTAAGCCATGCTTTGTAACATAAATACAGCGGTCCCTGGGATTTAAGACCCCTATATATATAAAACAATTACCTGAATTTTACGACCAAACATCAGTGACACGATTCTTATATTTTCAATGTAACTATCCATCTTATTTAAGACCACCTTAAATTTAAGACCATATTTTGCTGGCTGAATGGGTGGTCTTAAATCGCAGGGAACACTATAGTTATGTAATATAGGTGGTCATAAAATGATTTACCGGTGACCGGTGTGAAATTGTATGTTGAAGATATGAGTGACATCTCATACTAGTATGTGGCTTGATGTACATGTAGTGGGATGATTCAATACAGCAGTCATACATGTAGGTACAATTTGCACTGTGGTGCGTCATGTGAAAATGCAATTCATTATTATGTACAACACTGCGGTAGCATCCTATCAGAAAACATGATTTTGACACATCTATGTCACATTATGTGGCATATTAATATATAGTGTACTTACATATGGCAAGTATATAACTTTAATATGGACTTGAAATTTCATATAAAGCAAAGTAATTGATGCCAATGTATAGAATGTAGAAGATTTACTGCCACTATTTCATATTCACAAGTTAGTTACAGGGCTCAACACAACCTTTGGAAATTTCTCACCCAGTCTGGTCAGTCACAAAAAACTTTGTTGGCCTAAATTAAATATTATGTCATAAGTTAAAATATTATGCAGCCCCAACACACATACATGTAAATATTCCACTGGGAATGGCAGAATATTATAGCACTGGAGCATGCTCTAAGATTCGATACATATGCTACAGGTACTACAGGTAGAATGAGCCTTGGCCTAGGACATATATACATGCGCCATAACAAATGGCACCTTTGTGCAAATTAGACTTATGTTATCAGACTAAGCTCTAATGGTCCTATACCATTAATTTGTTGTCCCAGGCACTCAGGCCATTCAAGGCTATGTACAGCCCTGCGATTATTCCAGACTTTGAGAATTGTAGTCATGTGACCAACCAGCCACCTATAAAAAGATCAAGCTGCATGGCAAACATCCCCACATATATCCCTGTTTAAGCTTTCTTTATTATGACAGCTTTACATGTTACAAGACAAAAGGACGACTGTGCAACTGCCGCTAGCCTATCACTATATCATACCTTGACCTTGTGGTGACCTGGCATCTGGCCCATTCTGCAATGCTCCCGATGTTTTCCTGATGATGAGATACCATGGCGACTGATAGAATTTTCTTCAGAGCAGTCTCTTTGTGATCCCAACGGCACGAGATGGGCCCTGACGCAGGCGAGACAGATGAAACAGGCTCGAAACATCAGGGGATGAGGAGCCAGTGTTTAGTCTCCTTGGCGCCGCATCCAATTTCTGGTAAAATTTAATCCAAAATTTGACCTAAAAAATCTTAAAGTTTTGGCGCTGCGATCTAGGAGATGCCAATAATTGGACACTGTCATTCACCTGTCCGTGATCTTGTCATTTGCTGCAACGTATGTCTGTGAAATCACAAATCCCTTCACGCAGTTAATCCAGAAGCGTCAGTGATAATAATGATGTGCATCATGATCAGTCCCGGTGGCACGAAGGCAGAAAATATCAAAGCTGTCTTGTATTTTTGTCTCCTGAAGGCAGCAGGCAATCAATGTCTCCGGGCAAATGTCTCAGTCGATCAGGAAGTTGCTGGGGGTAGGTGGGTGTCACTTTTTTGTTGGGGGGGGGGGGTGTAGCACAAGCAGCGTGCAGGCACTGTCTACACTGTAATCATGCACAGATTACCATTATCCATCATGGGTATTATCATGATTATTGGGTTCACTGTGTCATTCACCACACCTGGAAAAAAACATAAAGTCACAATGCATTAAGCTTATATTCTTTTCTCTGAAATATTTTCTTCATCAGATTTTCTAAAATTGTATTATCTAAGTATTGTAAGTAAGAGCATTGCTGCACAATAGAGAGTTACATGTATTTCTGAAGAAAGTAGTTACCGTACTTTGGGAACAACAAGCAGGATACACTCTAACCCGATATCCAGCCATTATGAATCTGTAGTTCCCGCCTCCCCCATGCTTTTAACAAACCACACCCAGAGTTGATTTCTTTGCCTGCTTTCTGCTCTTTATATAAATTTATGAACATAAACTGGTGGCTGGTAAGTCGAAAATAGAAATATTTCTATGCATCAGCATCCAGAGCAAAAACAAAACGTGTATGGGACCATGGGTACCTAATGGATGGAAGAACAAATTGAATAAACCTAAATTACAGTAGAACCTTATTATAGTCACGAAACTCATCTTATATGGGTGGGGGTGGGGTTACTCATGGATCCAAAGACCACAAAAACCTCACTATATAACATATGTAAGGCAGTATTTCTCCATTCTGAGCCCATTCTTGGGGGGAAAAGGACTTTCACTAATAGCGCAGGATGTAACCTTGGACCCCAAAATCTGCGTTATAATGAAATTCAAGTGTAGCTCTAACCAAAGATATGGGGTTCTGTTCATATTACATGAAGTTTGAAAATTGATATACCGGTACTTAAAATCAAAAGGCCTAATAAAGGAACCTTCATACATGTACATGTGCAATTGTAATGGTGGTAATATGGACTCATGCTGCGTGTGAAGATTGATACCACGAATGCTTCTAGGCATGATGTTGTAGTAATATGAGTTATCATTGATTTGCCAGTGTTTTATCTTTTTTGAAATTTATGCAAACAGTGGACCTTGAGTAGTTGAGTTTCCTGGTTTTCTTCCCAACATAAGATCACATTTATGGTACATTATTTTGACCATGGCTCTTAGTGGCCTCTTTGTCATCCACGCCAATTGTTTGCAGTGGGGCCCAGCGCCTAATCCGGTTCTGTCTGGATGACAATATTCCCAGTGCCTCCTGGGAATGATAACAAGCCCAGCCATCCTGACCCACCAGGGCAACTGACAGGTGGTGAATATGAAGGCGGTGTCCACCAGCTAAAGTTGCTAAATGCAGATTTAATGGAGGAACATCTGAGGATATACACATATACCCTGGTATATATATTCTACAGGAGTCATTTACATGTAAGACAGCAAAACACTGAGGCAAAGTACAGGTACTAAAAATTACCAAGAGTCTTCCTTTCAAATTACCAGTATTACCATTATTTGTATGCACCAATATATCATATTGTAGTGCAGTGGTGCCTGTCTTAAGGACATTCGCCAAAGGACACCTCTCTAATAAAGACAGAAGTATTTGGCAGCAATTACTATATAATGCCTTTAATCCTCCCACTCACCAAAGGACACCTCTCTAATAAGGAGAGAATTATTGGCAGAAGGGGGACTACTGTATACCATATCCATGGTATCTTGCATAAAAGTTTTAATATGATTTAAATGACTGAATTACAATGTGGCAGCATATAATTATTGCTGTACATGTATTAATATGTATTAGGTCATATATGATATATAACATTGATATACATGTAATAAATAAAATTGTGGATATTTGTGTTATAAAATGATGTACAAATGTACCTATGTTTTTGTCTAATCATATCTTCAGGACCATTGGGAGTAGAAATACATGAGATATGAGCACTCAACCAGACACAGGAAGAGCTCGCTTATTTTTTTTACCCTGGTTTTCAGACCTAAATTATTAGCGTGTATCTTTCAGCCCCAGTGGCACTTCAATTTCCTGGAAAAGCTATCTGGAATCATAATCATTCCTGAAAGTGACATGGCCAATTATTGTAATTCTGCCATGTCTTATCACCAGAAAGGGCCAAGTCCATAATAGAATATTGACCAATCCATGATTGAAATGTCCGGTTTAGTGCCAGACATCTGTGTCATTTAATACCAATGTTTCTATCACTACCCATTATTTTTATAGAGGATCCCAAATAGAAATCAAAAATTGCGATAATACAGGAGTACCACTACCTTCATTCCTAGATATACTATTTTCCTTTAAATTATATGGGAAAATGATGTGTGCAGTCATGTGTAAACATGATGTGTGCAATCATGTGTAAACATGATAAATTCATGCACGTTCTTCTGCTGGTAGAACGGCCGTCAAGAATTGAAAGGAGCTCTAAGTTTTTGAGGGACGACTGTCACAACGCACGTAATTGTTCTCCTGGGATAGATTCATTGTGGTCTACGTTAACACTGTGGTGATATATGGCATCGGTGATGGATTGGGACCATGTTGTCATGGAAACATTCCCATGGCAACTGTGAGCTGCCGTAGATGAGAGACGAACCTGAAGGGGGTGCCTGGTATCGGGAGAATCCCGAGCTCTTCAGGTCACGATAGAACATCGATCTTCTTCGTGTGGAGGACAACTTGATATTGGACGGTCTATGGTGCTAGATTAAAAGCTGGGAAAGGCAATCGTCTGTATCAGGTTGATAAAATTACTGCAGTAATACGATTTATAGTGGCCTGATTCCTGAGTGCCTTTCAGTGTATCCAGTTGGTCTTCCATTTCCTCTTTCCAGAGTTTCATGTGAACGCAGTTATGTGGACGTCGAAATAAGTGACAATGTGTACAAAACTGCTGTACATGAACTAAGCCTTAGTTTTGTTGTTGTCTCTGTGTACCGAGCTATATATATAATATATACATGTATAATACCATGTTCACCGTAAGCATGTCTAAAAGTTTTAAAAAAGTCTACAACCAGGCTGAGTATACAGTATAGGAACTATCAGCTCTACAAAGGGAATGGCCCACATGCCCAAAGCATTTTACAAAGATTGAAGACCATGGGGCCAGTAGAAGCTACTCAAACTGGCCCAATTGGGCCAGCTGTTATTACATAAAACTTCATATTTTCAGACTTTTGAGGAAACTTTGGGAGAGCTCTGATATCCATCTCAGCTAAGGCTTCTGCAGATGTTCTTTTACCTACATTCAGAATAGTGACCTGTACTACCAACAAGTTTTCAGGCAATGTAATTTTGGATTCTGGGCAGCAAAATTGATTGTTGCAAGCCTAATGGACCAGTCTTTTCCTAAAGTTATGTAGAGCCCAGAGGGAACCATTAGAACCTTGGTTTACAATCCAAAGTTATTTGACCTTCAGATGTGAAAATTAGCAATCTGGTCATCACAGCCACATGGTCACAGCAATTATTAAAGTCCTAACCTGCTCTTATCTGGCAAATGGTCAAGCAGATCATCAAGGCTCTTGGGCCTCTTGTCAATAACTGCAGCCCAGAAAAATGTTTAAGCCAAAACTGGTTCCACAAGGTCTGACTCTGTGCCATTTATCATGTTTATTAACCAGTATAAGCAAGCTATGGTGGCCTTGTGTTTCAGCAGCCATGCTTGGCACATGTTGCATGTCTCCATTCATAAGGTTCCGGACTAATGACACAGTTGATCAGTGAAGCGTGACAGGATCAGGAGGCTGAATCCGCATAATGGAGACTGGAATCTGCAAGACTCACTGCGGCTACCAGTGATTGGAGGCTAAATGTGTGGGAGAGGTTCCCATTATCGTTTAACATGCTTAATGCACACATGACCACATGTACATTGCAGTACAGCATGTAAAGTGATGCGTGCATATGCACAATGTGCCTTCCAAGAGATGAAGACCTCACATTCAGCCAGAAGGATATGATCTTAAATTGAGGGTGGTCTTAAAATGGAGGGATATTTATATTGAAAATATAAGAGTGGTGTGAAACTCGGAAGGCTGATCTTAAAATGGAAGAAAGTCTTCAAATCAAGGGGTCTTAGATCACAGGGACGAATTTGGTGGTGATTTTTGATGCCACAGAGGAATATCCACTGTTACATTGTGACATATTGAACCCTAAAAGTAACAGTCCAGTGTTGTCACTACCATTTACAATGTATATTGGTACATTGTGTTTTAACATGCAGCCATTCTAGTATTTCCAGTCAGTGTACAACAATTGTGTGTACTACATGTAGGTGCATTGTATCGGAAGACTTTTTCTATTTAGGCGGATTAGTTTAATTAAAGTAGGATGTGTAAAATCACATTTTGACATGACTTGTGTTTACCAGTTCAGCATGTAAATTCTGTGGTAACAAATGCTGATACCATATGGATACTGATGATATTGCCAAATTGCGTTCATGAATATTACTGACTGCCTACCGGTACATAGACATTGTACCTGGAGTTGACAAATTAGACCTTGGGGGATTTAATTGATATGCGGAACATTTAGACTGGCCTCCATTAGGGGCTCTATATCAAATTAAGATTAATGAGATACCCCGGTAATAAGGATAACAGCAGGATCCCTTAGAGTTAGATGACACACAGTACATAGTCATCCTGTAATATTGGGACACCTCGTGTGCCAAGCAACTCTGGACTGGCTAGAAAGGTGACCTTTGCTTAGAGGGAGCATTTACATGCATTCATAGTACTTTGCAAAGCTAAGAGAATGTGTCCTACCCACAGGGGTGTCCTCTCTAGGGAGTGTCAATTGAGAAGGACCACTGTATTACCAGTGGCCTGCTAAAGTGCTTTGGTGACATCTTTATATGCAGTGTTGCTTTACAGTCATCAAACATAATATTCAGGTACTGTAAATCCATTTAAGTTCACGGGAATTAATGTTCGCGTTTTGGGGCCAGCTACATATTCGCGGGAATTGAAGTTCACTGTCTAGCTGTAGAGCAAATGTCACTAATTGTAGATACTAGGATAAATGTGCTAAAAAGAGTTATATTTCGCGAAATTTAAAAACAGGCAAATTTAAAATTCCACGCGAACATTTCCACTTCTACAGTATATAGATGCCAATGTGGAATGACAGATTTTTGATATTGAAAATTTTGAGAAAAACATTTTTAATTTCATAAACTAATAAATAAAGAAGTAGCACATAGTGCATCAATACCTGTTGTTAGAAGATGAAGAAAAAAGCTTTTTGCTTCTAGCTTTTATGAATTATGTCTGTCATGTTCAATTGTATAAGTTTTACTATAAATCCAAGCAAAAAAGTTATCAGTCAAATACCTGGTTTGCACTTGATTCGGTTATGACTCTGTTGAATTTATCCCATATTAGTTAGTACAAAACCCCTGGGTTTCACTTCCATATCTGCATACCGGTACATCTGCGTACTAATTTGGCTGAGAATGGTCTGAATTCTATCAATCTAGGCAAAAGTTTTAAACCAGGAATACCAGTAGCGCTCAAACCGAATAGAATCCACCTCAATATCTGGGTTGGCTGTGTTTTAATCCGAAATAACGTTTA